>Ga0315280_10002918_pt1 | contig 26949 bp, 29 predicted proteins | sample YL17G06_40_MG_FD_203697 | JGI IMG/M metagenome (GOLD analysis project Ga0315280, IMG submission 203697) | Sediment microbial communities from Yellowstone Lake, YNP, Wyoming, USA - YL17G06_40 | ecosystem: Environmental > Aquatic > Freshwater > Lake > Sediment | place: USA: Wyoming | collected... | reverse complement strand
AAGGGCGATTACGTCCTTGTGTATTATATCATGCACAAACAAAATATTTAGATTTATGTATTAGTAATTTTTGGTCGTTTCGCTTAATTTAACGTTTAATAATCAACATGATATTGAGCAAGTACGAAAAATAAACTCCATCCTAAAGCCTTCGATATGCATTGCCTATCATTGATCGATTTCACGTAGCAGTTCTTCTATCTGTCTCTTGAACGTGGGAAGCTTGTTCTTCACGACATCCCAGACCACATCCCAGTCTACACCAAAGTAATAATGAATCAACTTATCTCTCATTCCGGTGATCTTTCGCCACTCGATCTCAGGATGATCATCCTTGAGATCTTTGGATAGATTCTTTGTGGCTTCGCCAATCACTTCTAAGCTTCTGACAAATGACCTTCTAAGATGCGGGTCACCAACAACCGTTCCAAGATCTATATTCTCGGAAGTTGTTGTTAGATATTCAATCTCATCGAGAATATGCTGTAGAAACGCTTTATCTTTAATCAGCCCAGACCACCTCTTTCTTCACGTATGGGCCGATGTAAGGGCTCAAAGAGTTTGTTGTGACCAGATCCACCTTGCGCTGAAAGAGGTCTTCCAGGAAGAAGGCAAGATTCATGAAATTGTCGAAGGTCGGCTCCTCGAACTCCGCCAGTATGTCAACGTCACTGTTCTCTTTCTGCTCGCCACGGGCAAATGAGCCAAAGACGCCAATCCTCCTGATTCCGAAACGCTTTTTTATTTCTTGTTCGTGGTCTCTTAGGATCTCTATAACGTCCATTCTTTCAGCCTGCATCTTTTCAACTTTCATCCTACTTTATTGATGAGTAATCTAGAATTAAAAACTACCTATTAGCATTCAGTTTTCCCTAATTGAAAGATTGGTGTTTCAGATTATTACTACGCCTGATACAGGATGATGCCAGGCATATCCAAGATGAGCAGAATAGATGAAAGCTAACCGCCAGCCAGCTCGAAATCCCGCCCGTTCAAGCTTTCATCGAGTTCCGGCCTCCAGGCCCCCGGCCCCCGTGCGGACGCGGGCAGGCGCATGCAGGCGGGCAGCCATCCGCTAGGAGATGCCCCGAATCCGAGGAGCGCACGCCTCTCCCTCCTCTCCCTCCGCCTTCGCTTCCTCCGGCTTGATCTTCCCTATCTTCACCCAGTAGTCCTTGATGGCCGCGTGCAGCGCGTCTGCTCCCAGGTTTGAGCAGTGCATCTTCTGGGGCGGCAGCCCCTCCAGCTCATCGGCCACGTCTTTACGGGTGATCAACATAGCCTCGTCCAGGGTCTTTCCCTTGGCCATCTCCGTGACCATGCTGGAAACGGCAATGGCCGAGCCGCAGCCGAAGGTTCTGAACTTGATGTCGTCGATCCTGTCGTCTTTCACCTTGATGAAGATCTCCATGAGATCGCCGCAGACCGGGTTGCCCACCTTGCCATATCCGTCCGGGTTCTCGATCACCCCCACGTTCCTGGGGTTCATGAAGTGTTCCATTACTTTCTTGGAGTAACCTATCTGTGCCATTTTGATTTCACCTTTACAACGCGGAAATGGCTCTCAGCCTCTGCACGGTCTGACTGACCGCCTGGGCGACTACCGGTATCTGATCCGGGTTGTTATACTTTCCTAAGGTCATGACCATCGACCCGTGGGCCTCCTCATGCTTTAAGCCTATGGCCAGCAGGACATGCGAGGGCTCCAGGGTGCGGGAGGAGCAGGCCGAGCCGGTGGATACCTGGATGTTGAACATGGCGTCCAAAGTTAAGAGAATGCTCTCGCCCTCGATACGGCTGAAGCGGAAGCTGGCGTGGCCCGGCAGCCGCCTTTTCGGATGGCCGGTGAGGTAGGCTTCATCGATCTTTTGGATCTCCTTGATCAGGCCGTCCCGGATAGCTGAAAGCCGCTGGCTCTCCTCAGCCATCTCCAGCTTTGCCAGCCGGGCAGCCTCGCCAAATCCTGCCAGCGCGAAGAGGTTCTCCGTGCCGGACCATAGGCCCCTCTCCTGCCCGCCGCCGAAGAGCACCGGCTGAATGCGAACGCTAGGGCGAACGTAGAGCGCGCCTGCTCCCTGCGGTCCATAGAAGTCGTTGGAGGAGAGGGTGAGCAGATCGATCTCGTCCTTTTGCACATCCACCGGGATCTTTCCGCAGGCTGCCGTGGCATCCACGTGCAGGAAGAGTCCCTTCTCGTGCACCAGATTGCTCACCTCCCGGATGGGCTGGATGGTTCCGATCTCGCTGTTGGCGTACATCACCGAGGTAAGGATGGTCTCTTTGGAGAGCATCCCCTCCAGCGCCGCCAGCTCGACGACACCCGCTCCGTCCACAGGCACGAGAGAGAGATCGAAGCCGCCCTTCTTCAGATCCTTCATCGGATTCAGCACGGAAATGTGCTCGATGCTGCTGCCTAGGAGCTTCTTTCCCTTGGCAGCGTTCCTCTGGGCCAGGCCGCGGATGGCCAGGTTGTTGGCCTCGGTTGCGCCTGCCGTGAAGACGATCGTCTCCGGGCCTTCCGCCCCGATCAGCTCCGCCACCTTTGAGCGCGCCTCTTCCAGGGCAGCCCTGGCCGCGAGGCCGCAAGAGTGGAGGGCGGAGGGATTTCCGAACTCCTTCGTCAGGTAGCGGTCTGCAAACTCACGAACCCTGGGATCCACGGGGGAGGCTGACTGGTAGTCCAGATAAATTCCGTACATAAGCGCCACTTTTAGAAGCTGAGAGTCGAGTCCGCATCCAGGGCCAAATCGTTCAAGGTCCCCGCACCGGCGATCTTGGCCTCCGGTATGAAATCGCCCCTGGGAATGCCCAGGAGCTGGGTGCTCTGCTCGCAGATGTACATCTTCACGCCAGCCCTCAGGGCCTGGTCGAGGACCTCCTTCAGGCTGGGGAAGCTTCCGATCTTGACCTTCTCCGCCTCGCCCTTCTTGACTACCGTAACGCCCTTGATCATGAAAAAGATCGAAGCCTCAACATCCATAGCCCTGGCCGTCATTCCCAGGACGAAGGGCGCGTACAGCCGCTCCGGCGTGTCCATGCCGCTGGTCTGAACATAAAGTATCTTGCTCACGTCAATACCATCCTTCTTCTAACCGTTCATGCTCTCTGCTTTGATTATCTTCCATTTTTCACTTCTTTCTTCTTATCCAGAAGGTGATTATGTTTCCGGACTTCTCAAGCCGGACCACCTCGTGGCCGGCTCGCTTCGCCCAGCGGGCGATATCCTCTTCTGCGGCTGGATCATCCGCTTCCACCTTAAGAACCTGCCCTACCTCGATCTTCTCGATCTCCTCCTTGGTCCTGGCGATGGGCAAGGGACAGAAGAGTCCGATGCAGTCCAGCTCAGCATCCGGAGCTAAGTTATCATCCATTCTCAAAGCCTCCTCATTCTCCAGAGTATTCGATCTGCTTTTGGAACACATCACGGGAAAAATGCCAGCCTATCCAATCTCCCGATGCATATTTTTGCTGTTTCTTGTATAAGTATCTTCTTGGAGATGTTGGGGAACAGACTCCGCGAACAAAAAACTCTTTGCCCAGCCCATATAGACGGCCATGAGAACCCCGGCTATAGCCAGAGAGACTCCCAGCAATCCTAACGTCTTATGCGTCTTCAGCCAGCCTCTCCGTCCCTTCCTGCGCCTTGCCATAAGCATAGCTACTATCATGAAAATCAGCCCCAGGGAGACCAAGAAGGCATGAAATGGCCAGAGAGGGGGTAGGTAGCGTATGACGGCGCCTCCCTGATCTTGGGCGCAGACGTCGCCGCAAACAGCTGTGAAAGAAAGGACAAGAACAATAATGGCAAAGACAAATTTTGGCAAATCGGATAGAACTATACTGTCTATTATGAGATTCAAGATGAGCATTATCTGCATCACGGGCCGTGATGCTACTTAAATTTTTTAAATTAGGCTTTGAATTTGAAATTTACCAGGATCTTCTGATGTCTGAGATCAAAAAGACACAAAGGATGATCAAGATTGATAAAATAATAATGTTAAGTTAATATGAAAATGACATCAAATTAATAGTAGGGCAGAAGAAGTCTTATTCCCAGGGAGGAATTCTCTTTCTTCCGGAATTGTGTCCCGAAGTTTTTATAACTGATGATCTGGGAATATATACTGAAGATATCCTCATCCCATGCCGGGTTTGATTCAGCAGACGCAAGGCAGAAGAAATCGGCATAAGATCTGTCCGGAGAATGAAGATGGGCAATTTTTCTACTCTTATCGGCGGGATAGCCGGTGATGGCATAAATGAGGCGGGAGTAACCGTAGGCCGTCTCTTCAGCCGCCTGGGCTATCATATTTACATGTACTACGATTACCCCTCTCTCATCAGAGGAGGGCACAACTTCTCCCTGGTCAGGGCTTCCAGCCACAAAATCGGGACCCACCTGGATCAGGTTGACGTTCTCATCGCCCTGAACCAGGAGACGCTGGAGAAGCACCTGGACAGGCTGAAGGACAGCTCCTTCGTGATCTACGACATGGACAAGGTCAAAGCCGAGGGCTTCAAGCAGAAGGGCTGCGGGCTTCCCATCTCCGGGATCCTGAAGGAAGAGGGTGCCCTTCCCATCATGCGCAACACCTGCATCCTGGGCGGGTTTTGCAGGGTGGTGGGCATCGAATGGGCGGTCTTGGAGGACGTTCTCCGAAAGCACATTCCCAAGAAGCTGGAGCAAAACCTGCAGGTTGCCCGGCGAGGCTACGACTCCGCCGTGGAGTTCTGCCGCGTGGAGAAGCTGGATCTGCCCACCCTTCCCATCATGACCGGCAACCAGGCCGTCGGCCTGGGCCTGATCAAGGCCGGCCTTGGGGCCTATGTGGCCTACCCCATGACACCTTCGTCCAGTCTTCTGGACTTCATGGCCCGCTTTGCCCCGGACTTTGGCCTCAAGGTGGTTCATCCTGAGAACGAGATCGCAGTCATGCTCATGGCCCAAGGATTCGCCTATGCCGGAATCAAGGCTGCTGTGGGCACCTCCGGCGGGGGCTTCTGCCTCATGACGGAGGGGCTGAGCCTGGCGGGAATGGCCGAGATGCCCGTGGTGATCTTGATGGGACAGAGGACAGGCCCATCGACCGGTTTGCCGACCTACACCGCCCAAGGCGATCTTCACTTCATCCTCAATGCCGGGCAGGGCGAGTTTCCCAGGTTCGTGGTCTCGCCCGGCGACGCCGAGGAGGCTTACTACTGGTCGGGCGTGGCTCTGAACATGGCCTGGAGGTATCAGGTTCCGGCCTTCATCCTCTCGGACAAAACTGTCAGCGAGGGCCAGTACAGCTTCGACCTCGCCGCGGCGGGCGACTTGATGGAGGAATCCTATCCGCTCTGGAAGGGACAGGGAAGGTACCACCGCTATCAGTACACGGATACGGGAGTCTCGCCCCTGGCCTTTCCTCCTCAAAAGGGCCAGGTGATAAAGGTGGACAGCTATGCCCACGATGAGTACGGCATAACCACCGAAGAGCCCAAGATAACCAGGGATATGAACGATAAGCGCCTCTTGAAGGGAGGATCACTGGCCAAGGATCTGGAGGGATATGAGACGGTGAAGGTCGCCGGTGAGGGCAAGACGGCTCTGCTCTTCTGGGGCTCGAACAAGGGCGTCTGCCTGGAAGCGGCAGAGAAGCTCAGGCTCAGAGCGGTTCAGGTGCTGGTGCTCTCTCCCTTCCCTGAGGAGAAGCTAAAAGAAGCCTTGGTGGGGATAGAGCGAGTGATCGCCGTGGAGTGCAACTCCACCGCTCAGCTGGCAAGACTGGCAGGCTTTTACGGCTTCAAGATCCAGGATCGAATTCTGAAGTATGACGGCCGGCCTTTTTCTTTGGACGATCTGGAAGCAGAGCTGGGGAGGGTCCTGGCATGAATCCCAAAGATCTCACAACCTACGCCAAGAACACCTGGTGTCCGGGCTGCGGCAACTTCTCCATCCTCAGCGCCTTGAGAGCGGTGCTGGCGCAGCTGGACGGCGAAGGCGTTCCCATCGAGAACGTCGTCCTGGTCTCGGGGATCGGCTGCCACGCCAAGATCGTGGATTACCTGAATATCAACAGCTTCTACTCCATCCACGGCAGGACTCTGCCCGTGGCCACGGCCATTAAGCTCGCCAACCCCGATCTGAAGGTGATCTGCTTCTCCGGCGATGGGGACAGCCTGGCGGAGGGCCTCGACCACCTCGTCTTCGCAGCCAAGAGGAACATCGATCTGACAATGATCTTGCATGACAATCGCGTCTACGGCCTGACCACCGGCCAGTACACGCCCACCTCGCCGCAAGGCTTCAAGGGCAAGTCCACGCCCCTGGGCAGCGTCGAGCTTCCCATGAATCCTTTGGAGCTGATGCTGGTGAGCGGCGCGACTTACATCGCCCGAGGTTATACGCACGGGCTTGACCTCCTGCAGAGGCTCTTGCGGGAGGCCATACTGCACAGGGGCTTCTCCTTTGTGGATGTTCTTCAGGTCTGTGTGTCTTATTTCAACATGTATGAGATGTACAACAAAAGGACGTACGAGGTCAAAGGAAACGACACCGGCAGCTTTGAGCAGGCCATGAAGATCATCCGCTCCTGGAACTACGATGGCGGCGAGACGCCCATCCCTCTGGGAAAGTTCTATCAGGTGGATCTGCCCCGCTTTGACCAGGTCTTCCCAGGGTACGAGCCGAAGGCTGTGGACAGAGATGCCAAGATGAACGAGATACTGGAAAATTTCATTTAGATGGGGGTCCAAAGAGCATGACGGTGAGCGTCAATGGATAAGTACGTCTGCACAGTCTGCGGATATGTCTACGATCCGGATAAGGGGGACCCGACCTCCGGCATTGATCCCGGAACGGCCTTCGAGGACCTGCCTGACGACTGGATCTGTCCGGAATGCGGTGTGGGCAAGGAGCAGTTCGAGAAGATGACCTAGTGATGGATATGAAATCGATATTAGGAGTGATGTAATGCTCAGCGAAAAGATGAATGAAGCTCTCAATTTGCAGGCGAACAGAGAGTTGTACTCTTCCTATCTTTATCTCTCCATGTCTTGCTACTTCGAGTCCATCAGGATGTTGGGATTTGCCAGCTGGATGAGAGTCCAGGCCGGAGAGGAGCTGGTGCACGCCATGAAGATGCTCGACTATGTGGCGAGCGCTGGCGGCAGAGCCAAGATGCTGGCCGTAGAAGCGCCGCAGCTCTCCTGGGCCTCGCCCGGAGCGGCATTCCAGCATGTCTGGAATCACGAGCGTGCGGTGACAGGGCTCATCCATGCCCTGGTCAATGTAGCCATAGCCGAGGAGGACGAGGCCACCAAGAGCTTCCTGCAGTGGTACGTAGATGAGCAGGTGGAGGAGGAGGAATCCTCAGACGATGTTTTGAACAAGGTCAAAGCTGCAGGAAATGACAGCGCTGCTCTGCAGGCCGCAGACCGAGTGCTGGGAAGCAGGCGTTTCAAGTTCCCCCGGAATTTTGAGATTTTTCCCTATGCAGCTTCGCAGGGGATGACCATCGGCTCGCTCAAGAAATGAATGGCAAAGGATGGCTGGGAGGCGATCTCCTGGAGCCACCTCGTCCATCTCCTTTGGCCAAAACTCTATTTGGCGGGATCTTAGAACAGCTGAGGCTGGTTTGACGGATCGAGGATATGCCAGAGGCCTTTTTGGCCGTTGCCGAAGGTGTCGCCGGCTGCGCTGTCCCTGCTGTAGAGATAGAGCGGCCAGCCTTTGAAGGTGGTCTGCTTTGATCCATCTGTTCTGGTAATGGTCGCAAAGTCGACGGATCTCAGACTGTCTGGCAGGGATATCTCTCCCGCATAGAAGGGAGGCCATGTGGCGGCACAATCATCCATGCAGGTGCTGGCTCCATCTGCATTGGAATCATCGGAGAAGTAGTAGAGGGCAAAGCCGCTCTGGTTCACGAGATACTGGCCCAGGAACTTATTTATGGAGACGTTCACGGTATACCGGTCCGAGTTCTCGGCCAGGGCCGAGAGGGAGAGGATGGAGAGAGCAAGGAATAAGAGCACTAGTTTGTAGCTTCCTGACATAGAATTCACCATCATCATCTTATCAGCCTTGATGATAAGGATTTGCCAGGCCGGGGCCGGGCGCCCTGATCATGGAGATACAGGATCGAAGCGGGCTTTTGGTCCGGCTTTCTTCTCCGCGGGCAACAGGGGTAGTCTACCGATAATGAGTTATTGAACATGAAAAACGCAGCAAAAGACCTCGTCCGCCTAGATGGCATTTATTCCCTGGTGGTTCGTGGCCTGGGGCGGTTATATCAACAATCTCCCTACTTTTACCCTTTTCTGCCTCAGGCCCTTTCTCCTTCCATCTATCCTGGTTTCTCAGATAGCTGGAAACAAGCAGTATTACTTTGCTCTAAAAAGAGGATTCAAAAAAATGAGCACAGCCCACATGCCAATAGTCCCGTGGGCGTTCTTGGCTCAATCCATAATATCTGGGCTCTTAGTGCAAACCGATCTTCCCCAATACAGCAACGGGCTGGTTGCGCTGCGGCAGTTGCGGGCGCTCTGCACATCAGGATTATCCAGGCAGAAGCCACTGGGCTCCATCACCGAGCCAACTGTGCCAGCGATCAGGCCACCTGGAGAGCTGGGATGGCCGAGGGACAAAGCGTGGCCCAGTTCATGGCCCAGGTGGAATAAGTTGACTGCACCACAGGATCCGCTTGCACATGGGGGCGGGCAGGGCACGTTGAGCTGCTGGTCACAGCTGACTATCTTGGCAGAGGCTGTGCCGGAGGACCAACAGGCTCCGCCACCATCGAACAATGGTTGCCAGCGCTCCACCACGAAGACCTCCACCGCGTCGGGAATGTTCACCTCTGCCCGGAGGGCTGTCGCTTCCGCCGGATCTGAATCAACATTGGTCAGCACCTTATAGGCATTGTTGTTTATATATATGGGCGGATTGGCGCGGAGAGTTATGCACCGGACTGTTCCGCATCGATTCCAGATCTCTGCAGCATTGTTGATCAGAGTATTGAAGGCTGCACCGGTGGCGGCAGGATCTCCACTCCCGGTACCGATGTATACCGGCTGGACCTTAAGGATCTGGGCGGGCCGTGTCAGATACCATAAGAGCTTGCTTGCGTCTATGTAGATTACAGTATTCTGAATGGCACCCACTACCGGCGTCTTCAGCTCAAGGCGGACCACTCCGTTGATAGGGACCTCCCCCTGGTCTGTCGCCTTGAGGCTCTCTGGGAGTTTTATTTCCAGCGTTCCGGCCATATCCTCCGTATATGAGTTGAATACGGCGCACTCCTCGGACTTTTCACGGATGAATCCCATGATCTCATCTATGAGGTCGTAGTGAAGGATGGCTCTGACATCAGCCATTGTGTTTCCCGTTTTTGCATCATAGCTTGCCTTGCTCCCAGCCTCCGCGAGATTAATCCCTATGACCCCGGAATCGCCCTTCTTGGTCTGCACTCCGGGGGATACTAGACTCAGGCTTTCCAGAACGAAAGTCATCTGCCCATCTTTATCCTGGACGACCTGGAATCCGATCTCCCCCTGGAAGGACGTCTCTTGCGCCCCTGCATCAGTGGTGACTGTGCCCCTGACCTTATCCAGATTGCCCAAGAGGTAGTAAACCTGGCCTGCCTGGAGAGTCGTTGCAGGCTCTGCCGTCGCCACCCTTTTGCTGGTTATGGTCTCCAAAGGTGCCTTCAAGGAGGAGGGGGTTTTCTGCAAATAATCCGCTCCCCAAATGTTCCCGGAAAGCACCATCATGCTTGCCATGAGGGCAAGCCCCAAGAGCAAAATATGTCTCAAAACACTCACCCCAACTGCTTATTGTTTATCATCATTAAAGATTTAAATTGTTTGGTTTAGAGCAAAATGTACAGCTTTGCGCACCTCATCCGCAGTACCTGCACCCCGGCACAGTCTCCTCGTTTCCGATGTAGAGCACCTGGCTGCGGCTGCCGTAGCGAAAGACCGTCACGCCCTTGCACCCCAGATCGTAGGCCAGGTCATAGACCTTGCGAACATCGCTCGCTGTGGCGCTCTGGGGCAGGTTCACCGTCTTGGAGACGGCGTTGTCCGTGTACTTCTGGAAGGCGGCTTGGATCTTCACGTGCTGCTCAGGCAGGATATCCAGCGCCGTTACAAACAGGTCCTTGAGGTCCTGCGGCACACCTGCGATATCCTGCACCGATCCCTTCCTGGCCAGCTCCGTCTTCAGGTCCTGGGAGTAGATCTTTCGCTCTTGTGCAAAATGCTCGAAGAGAGGCGAGACTTCTAAGAGCCTTGCTCCCTCCAGCACATGCCGCACGAAAGCGAGAGCAAAAAGAGGCTCAATGCCGCTGCTGGTCCCCGCGATTATGCTGATGGTGCCCGTGGGCGCGATCGTGGTGACGGTGGAGTTGCGCATAGCGTCCCACTTTTTAAGCTTGGACTCCTCGAAGAGCAGGAAGGAGCCGCGCTCTTCGCCAAGGCGGGCCGATTCTTCCCTGCCGAGAGTGGAGACGTGCTTCATGATCTCCCCTGCCTGGCGGACAGCCTCCTCGGAGTTGTAGGAGACATTCATCAGGATGAGCATCTCGGCAAAGCCCATCACCCCCAGGCCGATCTTGCGCCTCTGCAGGGTTTCCTTCTCGATCTGCTTCAAGGGAAAGCGGTTCATGTCGATGACGTCATCTAAGAAGCGCACTCCCAGGGAGACCAGCTCCCCTAACCTGTCCCAGTTCAGCTCTCCTTTCTCCACAAGCCGGGAGAGGTTGATGGAGCCCAGGTTGCAGGACTCAAAGGGAAGCAGCGGCTGCTCGCCGCAGGGATTGGTGGCCTCGATGGTTCCGGGAATGGGGTGAGCGGCGTTGATCCTGTCGATGAAGATCACCCCTGGATCTCCTCCGCGCCAGGCGGAGCTCACGATCAGATTCATCAGCTCCGGCGCGTCCAATGTCCCGGTGGTCTCCCCATTCCTGGGGTTGATCAGGCTGAGCGCACCGCCCTGGCGGGCGCGGCGCATGAAATCATCCGTCGCCGCCACGGATATGTTGAAGTTCTCCAGGAAGCCTGGCCTCTCCTTGGCCTCGATGAACTCCATGATGTCGGGATGATCGATACGCAAGACGCCCATGTTAGCTCCGCGGCGGCGGCCGCCCTGCTTGATTACATCTGTGGCCGTATCGAAGATGCGCATGAAGGAGACAGGACCTGATGCCACGCCTCCTGTGGCCCGGACCACGTCATTTTTAGGCCGCAGCCGGGAGAAGGAGAAGCCCGTTCCTCCTCCGCTCTGGTGGATGAGCGCCATGTACTTCAGGGCGTCGAAGATGCCAGGCAGCGAATCCTCCACGGGAAGAACGAAGCAGGCAGAGAGCTGGCCCAGCTCCAGGCCAGCGTTCATGAGCGTGGGGGAGTTGGGCAGAAACTCCAGCTCTTGCATCATTCTCAGGAACTTGGCGCAATACGCACTCTCGTCTCCTCCAAACCGGCCTTCAGCCCTGCAAACGTGCGCGGCCACGCGGGCAAACATCTCGCCTGGCGTCTCTACCACCAGGCCGCGCTCATCCCGGCGCAGATATCTCTTCTTCAATACCTCAACGGCGTTCACGGAGAGCTTCAGGTCATCGGCTACGCCCAAATAGCGCTTCGCTTCCCGGATCTCCGCTCGCCTTTGGCGGTAGAGGATGTAGGCTTTGGCCGCTTCGGCACAGCCGGCATCGATCAGAACCTTCTCCACGATGTCCTGGATGTCCTCTACGTCTGGGATCGATTCGCAAAACCTCTGCTCTGCCGCCTCGACTACACGCAATGTCAGCTGCGAGGAAACCTTGGCGTCCTCAATGCCCACAGCCCGGAAGGCCTTTCCCATGGCCGTGGATATCTTCTCGGATTGAAAATCCACAACACTGCCGTCTCTTTTTCTTATGCTCTTTATCATCCCGACGCCCCATTACCATATCCATGCAGAATCGATATAAACATACATGTCAAAATGATAAGAGATGAAGATCGCAATCTCAGGAAAAGGCGGCGTGGGCAAAACCACCTTAGCCGGCACCCTGGCCAGGCTCTTTGCCCGCGACGGCTACAACGTGCTGGCCATTGATGCCGATCCGAGCATGAACCTGGGCTCAGCTCTGGGCATCCGGGCGCTCCCAAAGCCGGTCACAGAGCACAAAGACCTGGTGCAGGAGAGGGCTGGCATGCCCATGGGCATGTTCAAGATGAATCCCAAGGTAGATGATGTGGTGTCGATGTGCGGCTGCACCGGACCTGATAATGTGAAGCTGGTGGTCATGGGCACCGTCGACTCCGGGGGATCGGGCTGCATGTGTCCTGCCAATGCTTTCGTCAAGGCCCTCATCAGGCACGTCATCACTCGCGAGAAGGATCTGGTGATCATGGACATGGAGGCAGGCATCGAGCATCTCGGCCGCGGAACGGCACGGGGCGTAGATGCCATGATCGCTGTGGTGGAACCGGGCATGAGGTCCATAGAGACCGTGGAGCGCATCAAGCAGCTGGGCGAGCAGATTGGGATCTCCAGATACTTTGCCGTGATAAATAAAACGGACGATCCTGGGCCGGTCAAGAAGAAGCTGGACCAGATGGGCATACCCATCATCGGAACCATACCTTTTGATAAAAAGCTGATCGAAGCGGACCTGGCAGGGCTTGCGCCAGTGGATGTGGGCGGACCTGCGGTGGAAGAGATCAAGAAGATCAAGGACAAGCTGGAGAATATGTTCGGGGAGGCCGCGAAGAGGCAGGAGCAGTAAGCTCCTCCCGAATCTTTTGTCGATCCTCGGAGCTCCAGCTTAAAGCTTCAGGTTTCCTGCTTTAAGCCCCTCTTTTGCTATCGAGCCGATCACCTTTGAGCCCGGACCCATGATCCGGCAGGCCTCTTTGGCCTCATCTTCTGCCACTACCACCAGGAAGCCCATGCCCATGTTGAAGGTCCGGTACATCTCGGCTTCATCCACATTTCCCAGCTCCTGCAAGAGCCGAAAGATGGGCTGGGGCTCCAGTGGGTCCGTGATCTCGAAGCCTAGCGAAGTGATCCTGCGCAGCTTGAGCAGGCCTGAGCCGGTGATGTGCGCCAGGCCGTGCACATCGCATCTCTTGACCAGCTCCACGATCTCATGATAGATCCTGGTCGGTGTGAGCAGCTCCTCGCCGATGGTCGTATCTTTGCCTGGCATCCGGTCAAAGTAGATGTATTTGGACTCGGCCACGATGCGACGGGCCAGGGTGTAGCCGTTGCTGTGCAGCCCGGAGCTGGGAACTCCTACCAGCACGTCCCCGACTTGAATGTGCTCGCCCGTCACTACCTTGTCCTTATCCACGACTCCAATGGCCGTTCCCGCGAGGTCAAAGCCCCGTATGATCTCCGGAAGCGTCGCCGTCTCTCCTCCCACGATGGTCATGTTGGACAGCTCCGCGCCTTTGCGCAGCCCTATGGCAATCTGAGCCGCCCGCAGAGGGTCCGCCTTCTCCACGGCCAGGTAGTCCACAAAGGCGATGGGCTCGGCCCCGATGGCGTAAAGATCGTTCACATTCATGGCTATGCAGTCAATGCCCACTGTGTCCCATTTCCGAAGGGCGTTGGCGATGAGAACCTTGGAGCCCACTCCGTCCGTGGTCATGGCCAGGGCGAAGCTGCCCATGTCCAGCAGCCCGGCATAGTGCCCGATCTCCGTCAGGGGTGCTCCGAAGCCCTGCCGCTTGGTGATGAGCACGGCCTTCATGGCATCGATGGATCTGTTCTCGGCATGAATATCCACACCCGATTCCGCATAGGTCAGCTTCCTCATGCCTCGCCTCCCAGGCCGAACTCGCTGTGCAGCTCCTGCACAGCCCTCTCCGCGTCCTTGGATGCGACCACGAAGGAGATGTTGTGCTGGCTCGATCCCTGGCTGATCATCACTACATTTATCTTTGCCTGGCCCATGGCCTTGAAGACCCTGGCGGCTACGCCTGGCGTTCCTGCCATTCCCGCGCCCACCACGGCCACGGCGCAGACATCGTGATCGTGAGATATTTCCTTCACCAGGTCCCTGGAAAACTCCGCCCGCAGGGCATCCTCCGCCTTCTCGGTCTGACGCTCCTCGATGACCATGGAGATGTTGGCCTCGGAGGAGCCCTGGCTGATCATGACGATGTTTATGCCGGCTCTCGCTAAGGCGGTAAAGGCGCGGGCGGCCACACCCAGGGTTCCAATCATGCCTGCCCCGGAGATGTTCAGCAGAGCCACGTTCTTGTGCAGCGTCACCGCCTTGATCACGTCCTCTTTTTGCACATCGTCGTGCACTATCTGCGTTCCAGGGCTGTCGGGATCGAAGATGCACTTGACGCGCACCGGTATGCCTTTCCTGATAGCCGGCTCAATGGCCCGGGGGTGCAGGACCTTGGCCCCGAAGTAGGAGAGCTCCATGGCTTCCCGATAGGAGATGGAGGGTATGGGCTTGGCCTCGGGCACGATCTTGGGATCGGTGGTCATGACGCCAGAGGTCTCTTTCCAGAACCAGATCTCATCGGCGTCAATGGCGGCGCCGATGAGCGAGGCAGACAGATCCGAGCCACCCCGGCCCAGGGTAGTGGTTGTTCCCTTCTCATCCTTGGCTATAAAGCCCGTGACCACGGGGACGCCCCTGAGCGGTAGCAGCCTCTGAGGAATCAAATTATAGGTCTTCTCCAGGGGCCTCGTGTCGCCGTAATTGCTGTCTGTGACTATTCCCGCCTCGGAGCCGGTGAAGGCCTGGGATGGGATGCCCATGTCCCTCAGAACGCCCGCCAGGATGGGTGCAGCCAGCTGCTCGCCGTAGCTGGATATGTAGTCCAGAGAGCGAGGTGTCAGCTCTCCCAGGTAGCAGATGCCGATGTAGGCCTTCTCCAGCTCGGAGATCTTGCCGGCCACAGTCTCCTGAACCTCTTTGGCGATTTGAGGATCATTTATGGCATCGGCAATGGCCTGATTGTGTCTATCCGTGAGCTTCTCTATGAATTCGATCACTTCGGAGACAATTCCCTCGGTTGCAGCCTTCCTGGCACAGGCCAGGAGGTCGTCCGTAACTCCCTGAAGGGCGGAGGTGACCAGAACTATCTCATTGTCGCGGTTGAATTGCTTGACCAGATCGCCTACATGTCTCAGCCGGTTTCCGTCCGCAACGGAAACGCCGCCAAATTTCATTACCAAGCGCGCCATCGTGAAAACCTTGGCAAAGCTATGCTCGCAGCGATTTAAGCTTTATCCACAATATTATAATTTTCGCTCAAGTAATCAGCTTAAAAACGCCCTGAGACGGCCGAAGGCTTAAATAGATTGAGTCCGAGGAATCTGAGTCCTACTCTGGATTATAACCTTTATCTCAAACTTCGCGAGGCGTATTATGGGCAAGAGGAAGAAGATAGCAGAACGTGTCACGACCCTGATGGACAAGCCTGAGATGATCAGGAACATCGGAATTGTGGCTCATATCGATCATGGCAAGACAACCCTTTCTGATAACCTGCTAGCTGGCGCGGGCATGATCTCCATGGACCTGGCAGGAAAGCAGCTCTTTATGGATTTCGATCCCCTGGAGCAGTCGCGTGGCATTACCATCGATGCAGCCAACGTGTCCATGGTCCATGAGGTGGACGGCAAGGAATATCTGATCAACATGATCGACACTCCCGGCCACGTGGACTTCGGAGGCGATGTCACCCGTGCCATGCGTGCCGTGGATGGCGCCGTGGTGGTCGTGGATGCCGTAGAAGGCGCTATGCCCCAGACGGAAACGGTTCTGCGCCAGGCCCTGCGCGAGGGCGTCCGGCCGATCCTGTTCGTCAACAAAGTGGACCGCATGATCAACGAGCTGAAAGTCGAGAAGAAGGACATGGCCGTCCGCCTGGGCAAGGTCATCGACAACATCAACAAGCTCATTCGCGGCATGAGCGAGGAGAAGTACAAGGCCGGCTGGAGGGTAGACGCCGCCAACGGCAGCGTGGCCTTCGGCTCCGCCCTCTACAACTGGGCCATCAGCGTGCCCCAGATGAAGAAGACCGGCATCGGCTTCGATCAGGTCTTCGATCACTGCCGGGCAGGAAATATGAAGGAGCTGGCGGAGAAGGTGCCGCTCTACAAGGCCGTCAACGATATGGTGGTCAGGTTCCTGCCGAGCCCCATAGAAGCTCAGAAGGAGAGGGTCAAGGTCATCTGGCACGGCAACTGGGATAGCCCCGTGGGCAAGGCCATGGCCGCCTGCGATCCCCATGGCCCTGTGGCTTTCATGATCACAAAGGTGAAGATCGACCCGCATGCGGGCGAGGTGGCCACGGGGAGGCTCTTCTCCGGAACTCTCACTCGCGGCATGGAGCTGCACATATCCGGAATAGCAGATACAAACCGCATTCAACAGACGGGCATTGTCATGGGTGCAGAGAGGGTTGAGGTGGAGAGCATCCCTGCCGGAAATATTGCTGCCGTGACTGGCCTGCGGGATGCCATAGTGGGCTCCACGGTATCTTCCGAAGAGGGCATGACATCTTTCGAGCTGATCAAGCACGTCTCCGAACCGGTCATGACCGTGGCCGTAGAAGCCAAGAACACCCGCGATCTGCCTAAGGTAGTGGAGGTCTTGAGGCAGGTGGCCAAGGAAGATCCAACCCTGCAGGTCACCATCAACGAGGAGACCGGCGAGCACCTCATGGCTGGTATGGGTGAGCTGCACCTGGATGTCACCGTAACAAGGCTGCAGCGTGACCGCGGCGTGGAGCTGAAGACGTCGCCGCCCATCGTGGTTTACCGCGAATCCATAGCAGGCCGAGCCGGGCCGGTGGAGGGAAAGTCGCCCAACCACCACAACCGGTTCTACATCGAGTTCGAGCCCCTGGAGCAGGGCGTGATCGGTTCCTTGAAAGAGGGAAAGATCAGCATGAAGATGGATGAGATCGAGCGCAGGAAGATCCTCATGGAGAAGGGCATGGACAAAGAAGAGGCCAAGAGCATAGTCGGCTACTACGGCACCAACGTCCTGCTCAACATGACCAAGGGTATCCAGTACCTCAAGGAGACCATGGAGCTCATCCTGGAGGGATTCGAGGAGGCTTTAAAGAATGGCCCCATATCCAGAGAGCCAGCGCAGGGAATAAAGGCCAAGCTCGTGGATGTCAAGCTGCACGAGGACGCCGTACACCGCGGTCCTGCTCAGGTCATTCCGGCGGTGAGGCAGGCTATGCAGGCTGGGATACTCATGGCCGAGCCTGTTTTGCTGGAGCCCTTCCAGAACGTCTATATACAGGTGCCTCAGGATCAAATGGGTGGAGCCATGTCGGAGATCCAGGGACGCAGGGGCGTTATCCTGAGTATGGACAGCCAGGGCGACCTGATCATCCTCAAGTCCAAGATGCCTGTGGCTCAGATGTTCGGATTTGCTGGAGCCATAAGGTCGGCTACCGAGGGCCGAGCTCTCTGGTCCTCGGAGTTTGCGGGATTCGAGCCGCTGCCTGCCAATCTCATGCTTGAGACCGTCAAGCAGATCAGGACCAGGAAGGGCTTGAAACCGGAGATGCCCAAACCAAGCGATTACCTGAAGGCCTGAGAGCAGCCGATCGAAAAGATTTAAACACAAAGGCAGAAATACGGAAAAATATGGATAGTGCCAGTTGGAGGAGATAAATTATGGCAGAGCAAAAGCCACATCTCAATCTAGCATTCATTGGACACGTCGACCACGGAAAGTCGACAACAGTAGGCAGATTGATGTATGAGACGGGTGCTGTAGACCCTCACGTCATAGATGAGTACAGGAAAGAAGCAGCAGCCAAGGGAAAGGCGACTTTCGAGTATGCCTGGGTTATGGACAGCCTGAAGGAAGAGCGCGAGAGAGGTGTTACCATAGATATCGCCCATCAGCGCTTCGATACCGCCAAGTACTACTTCACGGTGGTGGACTGCCCAGGGCACAGGGACTTCGTCAAGAACATGATCACGGGAGCCAGCCAGGCCGATGCCGCTGTGCTGGTAGTGGCCGTACCAGATGGCGTTATGGCCCAGACCAAGGAGCACGTCTTCCTGGCAAGAACATTAGGCGTCAACCAGCTGATCGTGGCCATGAACAAGATCGACGCCACAACGCCCCCTTACGATGAAAAGCGGTTCAACGAGGTCAAGGATGAGGTAAGCAAACTCCTGAAGATGGTCGGATACAAGCTAGAGGAGATACCCTTCGTGCCCATCTCCGGCCTGATGGGAGACAATCTCGCCAAGGCCAGCGAGAATCTGAAGTGGTACAAGGGGCCGACCCTGCTGGATTCCCTGAACAACCTCAAGGTGCCCCAGAAGCCGACGAACCTGCCGCTGCGCGTGCCGGTGCAGGACGTCTACACCATCTCCGGTGTAGGCACAGTGCCTGTGGGCCGTGTCGAGACCGGCATAATGAAGAAGAACGATAAGATCATATTCCAGCCTGCCAACGTGGCTGGTGAGGTCAAGTCCATCGAGATGCATCACGAGGAAGTTCCTGAGGCGTACCCTGGAGATAACATCGGATGGAACGTCAGGGGCGTCTCCAAGAAGGACATTCGCCGTGGCGACGTCTGCGGACATCCTGAAAAGCCCCCAACCGTGGCCAAGGAGTTCAAGGCCCAGATCGTTGTGCTGCAGCATCCCAGTGCCATATCGGCAGGATACACCCCGGTGTTCCACTGCCATACCGCACAGGTCGCCTGCACCATCACTCAGATCCTGGCCAAGCTCGATCCGCGCTCTGGAGCTGTTAAGGAGGAGAATCCGGCCTTCATCAAGGCAGGAGATGCAGCCATCATCATGGTGACGCCCACCAAGCCCATGGTCATCGAGCCGGTGAAGGAAATCCCGCAGATGGGAAGGTTCGCCATCCGAGATATGGGAACGACCGTTGCCGCGGGCATGTGCATGGCCGTGACGCCCCGCTAGCTAACTTTTTGGTGTCAAACATGCAGAAGGCTAGAATTAGACTCTCGGGCACCAACCCTCTGATGCTGGACGACATCTGCAACCAGGTCAAGGGGATAGCCCAGAGAACGGGTGTGCACATGGCAGGACCAATTCCACTGCCCACGAAGAAGATGGTTGTTCCTTGCAGAAAGAGCCCTGATGGGGAGGGGACGGCCACCTGGGATCACTGGGAGATGAGGGTGCATAAGAGGCTCATCGATCTGGATGCAGACGAACGCGCTTTGCGCCAGCTCATGAGGATCCAAGTCCCGAAGAACGTGAACATCGAGATCGTGCTGGAAAGCTAGAGTTTCGGTTAGGTATCAGGGCTGCTTCCTCCGGAAGAAAGCCCGCTGCCTATATATTCCATGATTCTAATCTTGTCAATCGGTTCCTGAGATATCAGGCATTGAAGCTGCGGGAACTGGAGCATGGACTCGTAGTATAGTCTGGATAGAATAGAGGCCTCCGGAGCCTCGGACCCGGGTTCGAATCCCGGCGGGTCCGCTATTATTTTTTTGCGTATTCCCAGAATCGATAGCTATAGGAGGATTCACGTGACCATTTAAAAGGATCTACATAAAAAATAGGCTTTAATACTTTGACCGCCTTAAAAATAGTGGAGGTGTTGGTATTAGGATTATGATTGTACTTCCTTTATTAGCGCTTGGATTGCTCTGCACCCTGGGCGCGGCACAGCCCTCAGGATATGATGAATCAGCGTCTGCGGGATTGACATATTCTTCTCAGTATCCGATGACATATTCGTCGATGTATTACGACTGGCTGTCCCCCCAGTATCCGAATTACTATTACCCATACTATTACTACTATCCTTACCCATATTATTACTACCCATATACTTACAGCTATCCCTACTGGTACCCTCCCAGCTACCCTCAGCATCACAGACATCACAGCTGGAGCTGAAATCAAGCCAAGACCATTTAATTTTAATTTTTTCTAACCTGGGACAATGGGGTAGTCTACCTTCATTGAGTTGACCGATCCTTCGCGGATCGCATGGCTGGCACGAGAGGAGTTGATTGCATTCGATTGGCTCTCTATAGTGCCATCTAGGCAGACGAGGTCTTTTGCTGCGGTTTTCATGCCCAACAACTCATTATCGGTAGACTACCGACAATGGGTATCCGCAAAAAGTATCAGACGCTCGTGCAGGATCTTTCAAAGAGAGACAATTGAGGCAGAAGGATCATGATTCGACTGAAGCGGGCTTACGATCCGCCTGAGGCTCGCGAAGGCTCTCGTTTCTTAGTGAGTATACTCCTGGAAACGTTTGGCTCTTTATACTTTGGTATCCGGAATATAGCAACGGGCTTAAGAAATGGCTATGTAGAAATGAAGTTCTTGTGACACATATTCCGGGGCCAAATCAACATATTGAGGGCTTGAGATGAAAGTCATCGAAGTTAAAAATGTCCAGAGTAAACCGAATCCGCATGGTGTAGACGCGCGAAGCATCAGCGACACAAAGAGCGCTCAGGTGGTGCACATCACCTTGCAGCCTGGCGAGACCCTGAAAAAGCACATCACTCCTGTGAATGTGGTCTTCTATGTGCTGGAGGGCCGGGGAATAGTCGAGATAGGCGAGGAGCGAAAGGAGGTCGGGCCCGATACCCTCATTGAGAGCCCGGCAAAGATTCCCCATCGCTGGATGAATGAGAGCGGCGGCATGGTCCGCATCCTCGTGGTAAAGACGCCCAGGCCGAAAGAGGCCACGAAGTTGTTGTGATCAGAGTAGTAATATTAAATTCGACTGAGGAAAATCGATGTCCGCTGAAGAGAACAAGGAAATCGTTTGCTGCTTCTTTGAGCTGGGCCCTTCGTCTGGGAACCTTGATGAAGCCAAGAAGCTGTTAGCTCCGGATTTCGTCCTGCATGTGCCCCTGCCCGCAGCGTCGGGCATTCAGGGCATCAGTGATGTGGTCGTCGCCTGCCGGACCGCCTTCGAGCACCTCAACGTCACCGTGGAGGATATGGTGGCGGAGGGCGACCGGGTGGCTGCGCGCTTCACGGCCCGCGGAATTCACAAGGGCGCCTTTATGGGCCTGCCACCCACGGGAAAGTCCATCACCATGACCGGCATGGAGATCTTTCGCATCGAGAACGGCCGGATCGCAGAGCTGTGGGGCGAGGCCAACCTGCTCGGGCTGATGCAGCAGCTGGGTATCGCTCCTGCTCTGAGAGAGCCATGATAGAGTTAGGCGGGAATTGGAAATCAGGATCAGGCTATGAGACTGAAAGCCCAATGCTTCGTCAAACTGGAGGCGCGAAAGTCTTTTTGCTGTCGCTGGTCGCTCGGCCTGCTCTCAGGATTTCCTCCCTGGAGGGCTCGGCGCTACGGCAGTCAGCGGGCGTAGCCTTTAGACTCCTCTTCTTGAGGCACAGGTTACTGTACTCGAAATGATTCAAAAATATTCCAAGAATTCTCCTGCGATGAAGGTCGGAGTTTCTGCCCTAGGGGCTGGATAAACATTTTTTGGAGAGCATCTCACAAGACACACTCGCTGCAGTCCTGGCAGCTGCACTCGATGTTTGTGATCTTCCATTTCAGAGCCCACCGCTTCATGTCCTTGATGATGCCGATGATCTCCAGGCCGCTCTCTGTCAGGATGTACTCGCTCTTCACAGGGAAGGATGTGTCGTCCACCCGGTTCTCGACGAGCCCTTCCTTCTCCAGCTCCCTCAGCCGCGCCGAGAGCACCTTCTGGGTAATGCCGCATAAGCTGCTCTTCAGCTCGGAAAAGCGCCTGCTGTGCCCTTTTCCCTTATACAGCTCCAGGAGGATGAGCAGGGTCCATTTTCTGGCAATGTATCTCACCGTCAGGTTAACCGTGCATCCTTCCTGCATGGTATCCTCCTGGAAACGTTCTAGGCTATATACCTTGGTATCTTTAATATACCATGGGGCGGCATGGATTGCCCTCCGGGAGAAAGGGAATGCAGCTTTATCCCGCTGCGATAGGAAATGCCTGAAGCTATTGCGATATGAAAAATTTGCAGATATACTTTAGGGAAAATTAAGATCAGATTAACGTGGAGATTGAAATCGATATGGAGGCATTAAAAATGACTGCCAAAGAGAAGCTCGATATGTTCTGCTACCAGTGCTCCCAAACTGCTGGGGGCACGGGCTGCACTCTGAAAGGTGTTTGCGGAAAGGAAGCAACTGTGGCCAGGCTGCAGGATAACCTGCTCTTCGCCATCAAAGGCATCAGCGCCTACCTTTACCACGCGCGGGAGCTGGGCTACACCGACCCAGAGGTGGATGCATTCATTGAGAAGGCGTTCTTCTCCACCCTCACCAACGTCAACTTCGATCCCCAGGAGTTCCTGAACCTGGCAGTGAAGGCCGGAGAGATGAATATCAAGACCATGAAGCTCCTCAAGAAGGCCCACATCGAGACCTTCGGAGAACCAGAGCCCACGAAAGTGAAGACGGGAACGGTAAAAGGCCACGGAATCCTGGTAACCGGCCACGACCTCTATGCTCTGGACAAGCTGCTCAGGCAGGTGGAGGGCACAGATGTCTTCGTGTACACGCACTCCGAGATGCTTCCCGCTCACGGCTATCCCGGCCTGAAGAAGTACAAGAACCTGGCAGGAAATTTGGGCAAAGCCTGGTTCGATCAGAGGCAGCTTTTTGCCAAGTACCCCATGGCAATCTTGGGCACTTCGAACTGCTTCCTAGTTCCCAGAGAGGAGTACAGAGATCGCATGTTTGCCACCGGACCGGTCTATATTCCGGGCGTAAAGCACATCGACGGCTACGATTACTCTCCGGTCATCGAGAAGGCCCGCTCCCTGCCCGAGCTGGCGGAGGAGCAGGGCGAGTACGAGCTCACCACGGGCTTCTCCACATCCGTCCTGCTGTCGCATGCGGCCAAGATCAAGCAGCTTGTCCAGGAAGGCAAGATAACGCGGTTCTTCCTGGTGGGCGGCTGCGACACGCCGCTGCATAAGTCCGATTATTATCGCGAGTTCGTGCAAAAGCTCCCCGGGAACACGGTCGTCCTCACCCTGGCCTGCGGCAAGTTCCGGTTCAATGACTTGGAACTGGGAGACATTGAGGGCATACCCCGCCTGATCGATCTCGGCCAGTGCAACGATGCCATCGTGGCCTTGGAGGTGGCCCAGGCGCTGGCTGAGATGTTCGGCATGGGTGTGAACGATCTGCCTCTGACGCTGGTGGTAAGCTGGATGGAGCAGAAGGCAGTGGCCATACTGTGGTCGCTGCTGGCGCTGGGCATCAAGGGCATCTACCTGGGGCCCATCGTGCCTGCATGGATAAATGACGAGTTGCTGAAGATCCTGGTGGAAAAGTATGATGTCCGGCTGATCAGCACCCCGGAAGTGGATATCAAAAAGATGATGAATTCATGGTGAAAAGTGCTTTGGGGCGGACAAAGCCGCCCATCTATTTTCAAAGATTTTGGACCTTCGGCCCACCGATTCACTCCTGTTGATTGGGGAGTCATTCCGCCCGCAGCGCTTCGATGGGATCCAGCTTTGCCGCCTTGTTGGCCGGATAGACTCCGGCGATGGTGGTGGTGAGCACACCGAAGAGCAGCCCCAGCAGTATGGACGTGGGAGTTATGGCCGATGGCAGTCCTGCCAGCGATCCGATGGCAAAGGATATTATCACCCCCAGAGCGATGCCGATGATGCTGCTCACCACCCCCAGCACCCCGGCCTCGAGCAGGTACTGCATCCTGATGTCCCTCATGGTTGCGCCCAAGGCTTTTAGGACGCCTATCTCCCTTATCCTCTCCTTCACGGTGAGCATCATGACATTGGCGATGCCAATTCCTCCCACGACCAGAGATATGGCGCCAATGCCCGCCAGCGCGTACTTGATCATGGAAAGAATGCTCATGAGCGAAGAGAGCATATCCCGCGCCGTGGTGGCATCATAGGCCTCATCCTTATGATACCTCCTGAGGTCATTCTTGATCCTGTCAATCACGTTCTCCACCTGCTCAGGGTCCTCGACTGTAACCTGAAACGATCCATAGTAGTAATTATCGCGGCCCGTCAGCTCTTTCATGGCCTTATGCGTGATATACATCTGGTTATTCTGGCTGCCGCCCGGGCCAGAGAACGCTGTTTGCTGCTGTTCCAAGAGCACTCCCACCACCTTGAAGTCTACGTAGCGGTCCTGATAATACAGTCGAATCTTGTTTCCAGGTGTGATCTTCATCCGGAAAAGATCCTCTGAAACACCGCTGCCGATGACAATCGATTTATAATCGGAGCTTGTGAGGAACCTGCCTTGCGCCACTTTGCCCTTGAGATCCTCCTGATTGTCAGGGTCTACACCGGTGAGGCTCGCCGAGGCATTTTTGCTGCGGAAGGAGACCACGACGCTGGCCGATGTCTGGGGCGCGACGTTCTTGACGCCCACCACGTTCTCCAGAACCTTGATGTCCTTATCCGTGAACTTGGCTGGCTCTGCGGGATTTCTGTTGGCCTGGCCTGCCCCTGGCCCCCCGAATTGGGCACTCCCCGGCATCACGCGTATCACATCCAGGTTGAGGGTGGAAAACTGCGATGATACCCCGGAGTAGAGGCCCTCGCCCACGGAGAGCATCACCACTATGGCCATGACGCCTATAATTATCCCCAGGGAGGACATGAGGGTCTTGAACCGGTCGGCTTTGAAGCCGACGGCAATGAACTCCAGCATATCGGGTAAATTCATCTGTTCCATCTCACTTCAGGCCGATCGGGACCCATTCTTTGACTTATTCGCATTCTTCCTTCTGCGGTATAGGTATGCGCCTGCGGCGATCAGGATCACTGCCGCGCCACCCAGGGGCAGGAGGTAGCTGTTCTGATTGGTATTATCTCTGGGTGGGATATAGCTGGTGACATATGCCGCGGACTCATGCCAGGTATCGCCGTTCTTGAATTTGGCTGCGAAGCTGAGGTTCTCTGGACCTTTGAGGGGCTTGTTGGGATTGTCGGAGTCTATGGCGAAGCTGATGGTGAAGACCTCATCAGGGTCCATGGTGCCGATGTAATACTCATCGGGAGAAAACCTGACTCCTTTTGCTGAGGGCACGATGGTCACGGCGTTGAGCGTATCTTCCCGGGGGTTGGCGACATTCAGATTTATGCTCGGCTTGGTGGCAGCCTCCGCGCGGGCCATGCTCACGGCAGCCGAGTCCACTTTAACGGGAATCTCGCGGTTGATGGTGATCATATCATATCCACCCACTACCCCAAAATCGAGGAGGTAGGTGCCGCTTGATATATTCGTGGAGGCTCTGATCTTGTAATAGACGGTGACCTTATCATCTGGGCCGATCATGCCCAGATCATGATAATCGTCACTGATGACCTTGAGGTCCTCCGTGCCCTTCAGGAAGGTCCTGTTGATGGGCGTTGATAAGAGGGCGCTCTGTGCAGTGCTGCCCGCACCGGCGTCTTTGCCCGCTCCGTAGGGTGCCGCTCCGTTATCCAGCTCGATGGCTAAAATAGCCTCGTCGCCGGGCATGAGCACGGCCGGAGTGGTCGTGGGATGAATATTCACGGGCATGTGATACTCGTAAGCTGCCGCAAAGCCCGTTATCAGCAGAAGCAGGAAAAAAATTTGAAGATATCTTTTCATGATGCGCTCTCCAGAATGCGTCCGTCTCTGAGCCGTATGACGCGACTGCAGTTCTCCGTTATCTCCGGATTATGGGTGACCATGATGATGGTGCGTCCCTCCTGATTCAATCTGGCCAGAATGTTCATGACCTCCTTGCTGCTCTTAAGGTCAAGGTTGCCCGTGGGCTCATCGGCAATTATGATCTTTGGGTCGTTGGCTAAAGCCCGGGCTATGGCTACCCTCTGGCGCTCTCCGCCCGAGAGACGGAGCGGGCTGAAATCAACCCGGTGGGCAAGGTTTACGGCTTGGAGCAGCTTCAGGGCCCGGGTCTTGCGCTCTTCGCGCGGAATACGGGCGAGAATCATGGGCATCTCCACGTTCTTTTGGACATTGATTCGGCCGATGAGGTTGAAGGTCTGGAATATGAATCCCAGTTCCTCTCTTCTAATCCGGGCCAGCTCATCATCTGAGGTCTGGCTGATGTCCTGGTCCAAGAGCAGGAAGCTGCCGCTCGACGGTCGGTCCAGGCAGCCCACGATGTTCATGAGCGTAGACTTGCCGCTGCCGGAAGGGCCCATGAGCGCTATAAACTCGCCCGCCTCTATCTCCAGGTTTATGCCTTTCAGCACGGCAAACTCGCTATCACCGATGCAGTAGGTCTTGTGGATGTCTTTCAGCTCTATCACACCTGTAATAATTTCCACCTTCTTTCGCATCGTCTCTCATTCAGCTGTCCTAAAGCACAATCTTTTGACCAGCTTCTTGAGGATTATGGTTCCGTCCCCTAGCTGATCTATGGCCAACTTGTCCCCTTCATTTTCGATAATCGACATCCAATCAGCCTCACGATTCCGATGTTGTGCCTGAAGCATGATCATCTTGCTTCTTCCAGATCATCAATCCGTGATGGTTCTTGGTCAAGATGAATCCCAGCTTCTTCAACTCTGATCTGGTCTCCTGGGGGCTCAGGCCGCAGGCTTGGGCCACACGCTTCAGCTCGCCACGATCAAGTATCTGACCCCTCAAACATGGCTTATGTTTCATGTATTCTCTGATGGCTTTCATGATTCTGACTCCGAAGAATCATCAGGTTCCTGGGCAGAACCAGGCAGGGCTTACCGTGCATGGAACGATATATAAAAACTGGACCGAACGAACGCCTAACTGGATGGGATGAACCATCAGCTAATCCTTCCAAAACTGTTCGGATTGGATTAAGAGCCGTCCAAATAGTTCCGTTCATCATTATCCTTCCTCTTATCCAGGATGTCTCTTTTGAGGGTTTTGATTTAGTACCAATTAGCAGAGCTTTAAATTCCTACGTTAATATTTTCAATCTTTATAGTCGTTTTAGGACCAATCCTTCCTCCATTTATCCTCTTTTTCGGCATTTCGCCTTATT
>Ga0315280_10002917_pt1 | contig 26950 bp, 21 predicted proteins | sample YL17G06_40_MG_FD_203697 | JGI IMG/M metagenome (GOLD analysis project Ga0315280, IMG submission 203697) | Sediment microbial communities from Yellowstone Lake, YNP, Wyoming, USA - YL17G06_40 | ecosystem: Environmental > Aquatic > Freshwater > Lake > Sediment | place: USA: Wyoming | collected... | reverse complement strand
CGGCCTCCATCATCTTGGCGTAAAAACAGAAGACATGGAACAAAGTGTAGAGGAGATGGAAGACAAGGGTTTCAAAGTAATCCAAAGTGGAAATAGGCCCGGAGTCAGATGGGCCTATCTCAGCACGGAGAATAAAGTTGGCGTCGTCTTCGAGCTTATAGAAAAGAAGACACCCCTAGGGCCATGAGATGCGCCTACGTATACGCGATTGGGACTCTGCCCTCTTTCTATCGGCGCGTGTGAAATCTTGTGAGGGTAATCAAATAGTTCTGCCTCTTCTTTCCCCTTGAACACGCAGGAGCAATTCTTAAGCCCGCCTAACGCACCTTCTCGGGCCGGTGTCGTATCTTGGAACTGGCTTGCGCGCTGCATCTCTCTCATGGTCACCTAGGAATAGCCAAAGCAGCCAGGCTTGTGGCAGACTCAGGGTTTCGAGCATTGGAAATCTCACCATCGATCCCCGAAAAGCTTAGTCTTGCGCGCATCAATACTCTCAGAAGCTCATTGAGCTCGAATGGGTTGGCATTCTCGGGGTTCACCTCCATCTATCCACCTGAGATGATACTTGCGTCGCCAAGGCTAGCAACCAGAAAGAAGAACATTCTCTACACCAAACGACTTGTGCAACTGGCCCACAGCCTCGAGGGCAGGATCTTGGTGTGGGGAAGCGGTCGCTCAAGGAACATACCGAGGACTGTGCCATTCAGAAAGGGCTACGGCTGGTTGATCGAACTGCTCAGAGCATCAGCGTCACTTGCGGATGACATGGACATCAGAATCGCAATCGAACCGCTCAATCGTTTTGAGAGTACGATCATTCACAACACCACTGAGGCGCTTTCGCTTGCGCGATCAGTTGGGCACAATAGCATCGGCATAGTATACGACACATTCCATGCGAGTCTTGAAGAAGCTACCTTCACCGAGCCAATATTGCGTGCCGGCAAGCGAATTGCGTCCGTGCACGTTTCTGACTGCAACAGGAAGATCCCCGGAAGAGGACACATAGACTTCCGCCCCATCTTCAAGGCCTTGAAACAAGTTGGGTACGACGGATACGTGACGCTTGAAGCAGTTTTGGGCGACAATCCACGCCATGACCTGTTGGCAGCGAGAAAGTACCTTGAGAAGATGATCGACTAGGCTCGCATCAAGCTGGTAGTCGCTGAATTCCGCAGTCAGGGTGAACACTGAGACGATCTAGTCGCTATTTCACCGAGCACGTTATCAGAAACTTAATACCGTGCCGTTCGACTTTTCTCGCTCCACTTCACTGCATGGAGACGATGAAAGATGCAACTCATAAGACGAGAAGACTTGGAGCAAGTGCACCTGCCCGGTAGGGTCATCCAAAAGGTGGTTGGCAAGGATGGCTTCTCGCGAAGTACTCGAATGACCGTGGGTTTTGCGCGTCATTCGGGAGAAAGTGGACACGAACCCCACCATCACGCCGAGGAACTTGTCTACATTATCAGCAGTCGCGACGGTTGGGTGCGTTATGGCCCGAGTCCTGATCGGCTGGGACCTCCTTTGGTACTAGAGGCGGGGATGATTCTGCATTTTCCAGAGCTTGAGTGGCATGTCTTCAACCTAGGCAAGGATGGGCATGTGGACGCTCTCTTTTTCTACGGCCAAGTCGAAAACATTCGCCCAGAAGACGCGACCAAGAAAACGTGAGGCCCACCTGATCCCTAACAGCACGGAGAAAAGCTATTCCCACAGATCTCTAGCAACATCAAATAACTCAAGCTCCTCCAATTTCCTCTTCGTTGGTTTACCTGTCTTGGGATCCCAGCCCCTCAATTCATAATACTCGGGTAGAATTTCACCCAACATAGCGACTTGACCCTTCGAGCCTCCCTCAGTGTGCGGTTCTTTCAACAACCTTTCGGGCAATGTGTCTTCCGCTCTTGTCGCGCCGTGTCTAACATTGAAAGCTTTCTTCAGGTTAAAGACCCTCTCACCAATCCTCATGGCCTCCCTGAATGGCATTTTTCTTCCAGTAGCCAGTTCGAAGAACGCCAAATTGTATTCCAAAGGATAGACCGTGGCGCCTGTTGCACAAGCGATAAGACAGTATCCCATACAGTTGCCGATCACATGCCAGAGATTCTGAACCTTGAAAGCTGCCTCGGCCTTTCTCTTTGCAGTCAGTCTGTCAAGTCCATCCAACTCCAGCAGTGGGTAGGGTACATGGAGTAGTCCCTCAACGAAAGTAGTCTCGCCTTCCATATGATCAGCCCCCACTGGAGATGCAGCATAAGTTGCACACATCGCTGGGAAGGCTCGTGGGTCATGCATAGCGACCTCCAATCCTTTAACATGGATAGCGTATCTCTCAGCTCCACTCAGCACATGTGCAGCTCTTCTCGTGCCTTCAGCTAGAATTCTTCCTATGCCTTCTCGCCGAGCTATCTTATCCACTAACATAACAAGTGCCTCAGCATTTCCGAACCTTAGGTCGATACCGTTCGTATCTTCCTTCGTTATGATACCGTTCTCAAAACATTCCATCGCAAATGCGACGGTGGCTCCAGCAGAAATCGTGTCCATACCGTGCAAGTTGCACAAGTCATTCGCCTTTGCTATGGCTTTGATATCGCTCACGAAACAGTCGCCTCCTAGAGCCGCAAGACTCTCATATTCAAGACCTTCAACTCTTGGCTCGGTGGCGTATGGCCCTCCTTCTACGGTGACAACTCTACGGCATCCAATGGGACAGTAGATACAGGCACGCCTCCCCGTGAGAATTTCCTGATAACCTCCTCCAGGAGCACCGGTTATCTTTTCTTCATCTTCGAAATATCCTCTTGTCCAGTTTCTCACAGGCGAATCGCCTAGCTCCACGCATGAGCTGTAGTAGCCGGCCGTCCCATACTTGGACGTGTATCCAGTAGTTCTCTCATCCTCATTCAGCATCTTCACTAGTTCGGTCGCTTTTTCCTTCAGTGCTTCATCGTCTGCCACGGGGATGCTATTGTGCCCTCTTACAGCAATGGCTTTGAGATTCTTGAAGCCCATGACCGCGCCCATACCACATCTGCCAGCAGCTCTACCTGCGTCTTCGCTCATAACAGACGCAAATCGAACTAGGTTCTCTCCTGCAACGCCGATGTCCGCGACCTTGATGTTTCGATCACCCAGATCTTTGCGAATGGCTCTATCGGCCTCGCGTGCATTCATGCCCCAGTAAGCGCTTGCATCCTCAATTCTTGCTTCTCCATCACTAATAGAAAGATAGACTGGTTTGGGCGCCCTTCCTGAGAAGAAGATTGCGTCAAATCCGGCGAACTTGAGTTCGGCTCCCCAGAAACCTCCTGCATTCGAGTCTCCAAAATAACCGGTTAGCGGTGATTTTGCAGCAACAAAATGCCTACCCGCGCATGGAACTCTAGTTCCAGTCAGTACTCCAGTGGCGAAGACTAGATGGTTCAACGGATCAAATGCGCCCACCCATGGAGGCACCGTATCGTACAAGATTCTGCTAGCGATTCCCACGCCACCAATGAATGTCTCAGCTAGTTCCCTACTCAGCGGCGATGCAGATATCCTGCCACGTGTCAACTCGACATTCAAGATCTTTCCTGCGTAACCGAACAATCTCTGCACCATTCTACTCACGACACACGACCCATGAAGCGGTACACGAAGAATTTGCAGGTTTGCACCGGGCATCTTTCTGTACGTTGCCGAGTGTCCGCTTCATATTAGAGCTGCGTATTTAGAGTCTAATGTTTGCGGGCAGATTTGGGTTGTTCAATAAACCACTTTCAAGCCCAGGTAATGTACAACCCTGTGCTCGTATGCAACATACGGGGAGTCTGCTAGATTGCCTTCACCGTCGCACTGGAAGTCTCTGGGACTGATGCAGGGGCCAAGAGACGCAATCCTCTTATTCCGTACGTTGTCGTAGAAAGAAATGAGGGATTCTGCGTGAGAGTCGTAGTAGGCATGTTACACACAGAGACGAACACTTTCAGTCCAGTAAAGACCCGAAGAGAGGATTTTGAAGTACTCAGAGGACAGGACGTCCTAGATAGGATCGCGGTGACCCCTTTTCTCAGGAAGGCTGGCGTGGATATTGTGCCTACTCTGTACGCGAATGCTTTGCCATCGGGGATCACTGAAAAGAAGACGTACTTAGAGTTTAGGAATGAAATAACGAGTTCCATATCACACGAAAAGAACATTGATGGAGTTTGGCTGTATCTGCACGGTGCGATGGAAGTCGAAGACATCGGGAGCGCGGAGGCCGATCTGGTTTCGGAGATCAGGAGAATAGTCGGTGACAAGGTGCCTATAGCACTCGCGCTGGATCTTCATGCGAATCTCACCGACACTCTGGTGAAGCAGGTCAACGTCATCAGTGGATACAGGACGGCTCCCCACGTCGATCAGGCGGAGGCTCAGATTCGCGCAGGAGAACTGCTGCTCAGGTGCATAAACGAGAAGCTGCTACCACGATCGATCATGGTTAGGCCTCCGCTGATCGCGTCCGGTGACATGGTGACCACAACAAAAGATCCAGGCAAGCTTCTGATGAGAGAACTGAAAGCTACGGAGGCTCGAAAAGGGATCTTGTGGGCTTCGCTCTTCGTCGGACAGTTGTGGGTAGACGCTCCCAATTTGGGCGCTAGTGTTGTAGTGTCAGCCGAGAGAGACCCCCACATCGCTTTGCAGGAAGCTAGACGTTTGGCTGGGCTTTTTTGGAAGGTTCGCGAGCAATTCCATTTCGAGGAGGAGTATGCTGAGCCAGATCTAGCAGTAGAGACGGCAATTACGGCTAGAGAGAAGCCTCTGTTCATCACGGATTCCGGAGACAATACCACAGCAGGGGCACCGGGGGATAGTGCCTATCTTCTAAAGGTACTGCTCGCGAAGGGCGCCAAAGAAACCCTCGTTGCTGGAATAACTGATCCCGAGGTTGTAGCCTCCTGCGAGAAACTAAAGATCGGAGACAAGATCGATATTAGGCTCGGGGGTAAGCTGGACCGAGAAAGAAGCGAATCGGTGCAAGTACAGGCCAAGCTCAAGGCGAGATCCAGGATTCATGCTTCGGGCCCGCTTTGGTACGGTGATGCCGGACCGGCAGTGGTACTTGCCAGTCAAGGGATAGACATCATCGTGACTGAGAGAAGAATCGCCGTAGTATCTCCTGAGATCATGGAATCATCTGGTGTTCAGCTCGCTGACTACAGGATAATAGTCGTCAAGCTGGGCTATCTATGGGACGCCTTGAGGAAGATCTCCAAGCGTAGTATCTTGGCTCTAACTCCCGGGGCAAGCTGTGAGGCGATAGAGAAGATGAAGTTCCAAAACATCAGAAGACCCATCTATCCTATTGACACAGACTTTGACTGGGAGCCGTGAACCTTAGGCGGACAACTTGCCGACCTGACATGATGACCGAAATCTCAACAGCCTCTAGTGACACATAGTCAGGCTTCATTACTACCTGTGGCCCAGCAGCCGGTATCCTACGGCCCATTTCACGCAGAACAGACAAGATTTCCGGCGCATGGCGCCTCTCGTAGGGGCGCTCTGTTCTAACCGTTGACCTCGAGAATTCGCTTCCCCAGTACACTCTGACCTGCTTGTTGGAGGAAATTCTTATCGAGTGTTATCCATGGCGACTCTCCCAACTCGGCATGGAACTCGTATGGCAACATCGCCTTGATGATGGAGTCTCCGAAGACTCGATTTCCTAGATTCACGACGTTGTCGAAACCCAGACCCTCTGATGCATAGCTTTACGAAAAGCCATGAAGCTTGTGCAGCCGTCAACCCTTGCAGCCCTCTACCCTGGCATCAAGACGATCCTGAGTGGATCGTCTATCTTCTTGTCAAGCATCTCTATTCCACGGTTGACTTCTTCCAAGGGAAGCCTATGACTGATGGAGTCTGAGAGACTGACTCTTCCCTGCCTGGCCGATTCGATAACATCAGGGATGTCAGTTCGAAAGTGATCAATCGAGGGTCTAACTTGTATCTCCTTTCCGGAATTTCTGATTCTGGGGTTGAACATCATGTCCTGCCAAGGCGCAATCGCGATCTTCTGTGAGCACACACCGACCAGAATGACTCTTCCAGCACGAGACGCGGCTCTAATGGCTGCCTCGATAGTCATTGGAAGACCGATTGCCTCGAACACCACGTCGGCCCCTTCGTCTCCGGTGTAGGTCTTGATCAATGTATCTGCAGGCTTGTCACCAGGGTTGATGACCTCGACGCCTAACTTGGCCGCTCTCGCAAGCTTTCTGTCATCTGTGTCCACCGCCATTATTCTTCTCGCACCGGCGACCCTGCAGAACTTCAGTATGTGATAGCCGACCCCTCCGATACCTATCACCGCGACAACATCGGAGGGCCGGACTTCTCCAACCTTTGCTGTTGCATGGTAAGCAGTCACAACAGCACATCCAATGATCGCGCCCTCCTCAAAGGTGATTTCATCGGGCAAATGATAGACCTGTCTCGATGGTACCGCAACATATTCAGCGTAGCCCCCATCGATGTTCGCTCCAATATCTCTCGCTGAATCGCAAAGATTGGTCCTCCCTGAACTGCAATAGTAGCATTCGCCGCAGGTGATCCGGTAATCCATGACTACACGTTCGCCGCACTTGACGTTCTTGACGCGTGTGCCAGCTTTCTCTATTGTTCCGGAGACCTCGTGACCCGGAATAAGTGGCATTTTGTCAATCTCGCTGCCGTGCCATAGATGGACATCCGACTGACAGATACCGACCGCCTTCACTTTGATCAAGACTTCATTCTCGCCTATAGTGGGAACGGGGACTGATTCCAATGAGAGTGGCTTGTTGAATTCACGAAGTATTGCCGCTTTCATCATATTGACTTCACGATTCCATTTTGCATCTCAACTAGAATATCGTCTTATGATCTTGCTGAACAGTCTTAGTGTTCTGTTCACGGTCTTGGGCGCCATCAAGTCGCCGATCGCAAAGTGCGTAACGCCGGCCCTTGAGAGTTCTTCGACTCTGTCATTCACATCGTCGGCGCCGCGAACCGCGAGAACTCGATAGACAAGATCTTCTGGCACTCGTTGCGCCGCCTCCATGATTCTAGCGACGGACTGCTTGCCAACATCGAGATTCTGATATTGATCCATTTGCGTATCGTAGCCGAATTCTCTCAACATATTCTTCTCAACAAAGAGAAGAGACTTAGCACCCAGCATTGCGATCTTCTTCTCTGTTGAATTCCTTGGAAAGGCTACCATGATGTGCGAGGTCGCCTCAATTTGCTCAGCGGGTCGGCCTGCAGATTCTGCCGCCTGCTTGATTATGGACCAGCGTCTCTTGAATGTGTCCTCTGTGTTGAGCCAGGCATGCCATCCGTCGGCAAGTCTCCCCACCACTTGGAGAGCTCCCTTTGAAGCAATTGCGCCGACATAGATCGGTGGGCAAGGTTTCCGTGCCGGACGTTGACTGAGAAACGCCTTTTTCAATGAATAGAACCTGCCCGTGAAGTCCTTCGGTTCTTCACGCGAACTCGACCAAAGCAACCGAATGACTTCGATGGCCTCTCCGAGCCTAATCACACGCTCGCGGGGTGATTCCCACGGCAGACCATACGGTACTATGTTCATTGCCTCTCCAGCTCCTATACCCAGGATCGCTCGTCCGCGTGAAATTGCATCAAGGCACGCGACTGAGTGCGCAGTCCGTGCCGGATGGCATCGTTGTGTGTCGGTTACCGATGATGCCAACTGTATCTTCCTAGTTCTGGCGGCAATAGCCGAAAGGACAGTCCACGGCTCAATCCTGTCACCGTCAACGTCCACCAAGTGGTCAGGAGCCCACACTCTTGCAAAGCCGCACTTTTCTGCGAGAATACCATGCTCAAAAGCGGACAGCGCATCGTCCGCTGCAAACGCGTAACCAAACGTGGGCCGTGACGTGATACAGCACGCTCATCCCGGGGGAATTCCCGAGCGGGCGAGCTCGAGACCGATCCCCCGTATGTGCTGATAGAGCAATCGGTTCGCATATATCTTTCACTGCAGTCTCAACGCTCGAGCATTCGAAACCAAACACTTCGTCTGTGCGTCCACCTTGTGATTCTGAACCTCAACTGTCTAGCCAGGGCGCACGGACTCCGTTGTGATCCCGCCAAGCTGTTCAGGATCTAACGATGACTTAGTCCCAACCCGAAAGGGATTAATCCGTCGATCCTTCCTGCCTAACATCGGTCCGTCAGGAGCCCATTAGATTTGGTCATGACCCACAAAGAACGGTATCTTGCAGCCATAGGACACAAAGAACCTGACACGGTCCCCGTCGATTGCCTGTTGGACTTGAAGCATGTCGAAAGGATAGTCAATAAACGAACCCGTGATGAAAGATACTTTGCCGGGAAGAATCCCAGCTCCGTAAAGGAAGACATGAACGACCTCATGATAGAGAACCAGAAGCTAATTAATGCCGCTCATAGAAAACTCGGGGTCGACTCATTCTTCGTCATGGACTATCACGTCTATCCCGATGGCTACAGGCCCAGGTTCATTGACTCCAGCACGTACGTTGATTACTTCGCGAAGGTACACAGAATAAGAAATGACGTTAATGTGACCTACTGGATAGACGGGGTTTTGAAGACCCCCGAAGATCTCGACAATTTCGAGTTTCCAAACCCGAAAGAGTTCAACTATGAAACAGTAGACCTTACCGTCGATGAGGCGCGCGACGAATACCCGGTCTTGGCGTGGTGCCATCTTTCGGAGCAGTTCTCGTATCTCGCGATGGGGGGGATCGACAAGTTCGTCTATGCCGTCTACAGAAAGCCGGAGTTCGCGAAGAAAGTTGCAGATAGAATGGCAGAAGTAAACATAGGCATAATGGAGCAATTCATGAAAAGAGGCGTCGATGTATTAGGTCTCTGTGACGATATAGCAGAGACGAAAGGCCCTCTCTTCGCCCCATGGATTTTCAAGGAGTACTTCTTCCCTCATTTGCGGAAAGTGGCGGAGATGGCGCATCAAAGGGGCATTTCCGTAATGAAACATTCCGATGGCAATTTGTACCCAATACTCGACGACTTGATTTCTTTGGGGATAGACGGTCTACATCCTATTGAACCAGGCGCGATGGATCTGTCAGACGTGAAAAAGAGGTACGGAAACAGATTATTCCTGCGAGGCAACGTGGATTGTATGAACGTTCTTCCCTATGGTTCTGAGGAAGACGTCCGCAAAGATGTGAGGAGGTGCATCGACGCTGCTGCCAAGGGGGGAGGATTCATCCTCGCCGAAAGCAACTCGATGCACGCGAATGTTAAGACCGAGAACATTCGAATAATGATCGATGAGGCTAGGAAGTATGGAGCATACAAGTAGGGATACATCACCGAAAGAGAAGGAAATCCTCCAGAATCTGGCTACGTTCACGGTCTCCGACTCCTCCAATCGTGACGTCTTCAACGGAAGTGGGCCGATTGGCACCCTCAAGGACCTGGAACTATGGCGACGGCGCTCTTCAGGGCTCTGAGGCTATCTGTAAGAAAGATACTGGAAGAGGGACTGGAGGACAGGTTCAAGAGGCACAAGAGAGTCGCCGCCGCAATGAGGGCAGCAATGAGCGCGATAGGCCTCGAGCCCTTTGTCAGAGACGAGATCGCTTCTACCACGTTGACCTCTGTGAGAGTTCCGCGAGGCGTTAGAGCTGCGGATCTGCTGAAAGAAATGAAAGACGAGCATGACACAATCATGGCGGGAGGCGTTGGTCCAACGGAGGGAAAGATCCTTAGAGTCGGTCACATGGGAACTACGGCATCGCCAAGATACGTATTGCCTACGATCTCTGCACTTGAGATATCGTTGAGGAAACTGGGGCATCCATTACAACTTGACTCTGGAGTAGCTGCGGCGCAACGTATTCTAGGCCAGACTTCAGTATGATGGCATGATATGGGACACCATAAGCAGCTATCCTAGCTCAAGCGAACCAAGCATCTTTTTTGCATTCTCACATAGGACGAAGATTCAACCTAGGGGGAGAACGACTGCTGGGAACGATACGACTTCATAGAAGCCAGGCGCTCAAACGAGGAAGCCACCAAGTTATCCTGTACTCACGCATTCCAGCACCGATCTGAGCTTTGTGACGAGCTTCAAGCTATTCTGGTAGTTTGCCGAGCCTCTCAAGTTTCTTGGCTACGAATTCGAGGCCTATCCTCTCGAGTCAGTGCACACACTAAGAGAAGTAAGAACTTTCCCGCATGCTGCTCAGTTACCATCGATTCTATCATGAGAGCCCCTCCCGATACACTTCTTGCGGAACGATTCAGCAGGGACTCATGTAGGGGGATAGAACAGTCATATATTTCCCGAACAACCCAAAACGCAACGGACAACACCGCAAAACCCCGTTTCGTGAACCCGCGTCGCCGGAAAGTCCCAATTGCCCACGTTTGTGCACCCCGACCCACCTCCTCAACTTCTGCTTGGCGGCCGGTCGATTATACTCTCGAGGACGGCTCGGCGCTGAGACTCAGACTCAGGACTTCAGACTGCATCCGGACAGGAATCCGTCCTAGGCGACGCTGAAAGACGGGTTGCGGTTGGTTAATGTAGTCTCGATAGGAATCACAGTGGCCCAGGGTATACCTTGCTTGTGCTTAAATGGCTCGGGTCTCCTAGCCTTTCCTGGCGGAAGTAACTATGTCTGAGGAAGATTTTGTAGCCCTAACAAATGCTATTGTGGTCGGAGACAGAGACGCCGCTTTGGCCATTGTTAATAGACTCAAGAATTCAATCGCCCCTCGGACTTTGATCGATAAGAGCTTGGCGCCTGCAATGAGCATCGTCGGGAAGAAATTTGAGCAAGGAGAGTTCTTTCTATCGGAGATGCTAGCTTCAGCCGCTGTTGTTAAGATCCTTCTGGAAACCATAGAGCTGCTCCTGGGAAAGACGAAAGAGAGCGCACGCAAGCCAAAGGGAACTGTGGTGATAGGTACGGTTGCAGGAGATATTCATGACATAGGAAAGACGATTATAGCATCAATGTTGAGTGGATCAGGGTACAGAGTAATTGATGTGGGAATCGACGTTTCGGCAGAGACATTTGCTAGAGTTGGTAGAACCACGAGCTCCGATTTTGTGGCGATTTCCGCCCTTACAACAACAACAATGCTGGGAATGAGAGATGTCATACAAGCATTGGAGAAAGAAGGGATTAGAAGACAAGTAAAGGTTATGGTAGGCGGGGCCCCTGTCACTGAGAGATTCGCAGGGGAAATCGGTGCTGATCTATATGGAAAGAATGCCTATGACGCTGTACTGAGGGCTAACGAGGCCATGACAGGGATGAAGTAGATTGGGCGGAATGACTCCCAGAGAAAGAGTATTGGCAACCCTAGAACATCAAGAGCCTGATCGCGTGCCAATGGACTTCGGAAACCTTGAAACTGCTCCCATGATTGGTGCACCCTACGGTTACGAAGCCCTGTGTAGATTCCTAGGGATCGTTGATTATCAACAGCCAACGATATTTTCTTTGGGTAATGTTGTTTCAAATTCAGACGAGCGGGTTCTTGACAGGCTCGGCGTTGATTTCCGCTCTGTGTGGCCAAGTCAGCCTCAGCCTGAAATCCTGGCCAACGGTCTTTTACGCGATGCTTGGGGCATTGTCCTGAAACCATCCGGCGCGCAAATAGGTGTTCCGAATGAATGTTGCCCGCTCAGAAATGCGAAGACATTGAAAGAGATAGATGAATATCCTTACTGGCCCGATACGCACAGCCCCTTGATAACAGAAGGCATCAGAGAGAAGGCGAAGAACTATCGTGACCGCGGATACGCCGTATTTGCCTCAGCCGGCTATGGGATGATGCACGGCCATATGTACGCTTTCCTTCGTGGATTCGACAGATGGCTGCTTGACATGAAATGGGACAAGGAGTTTGCGCGAGCACTTTATGAAAAAATAGGTAGAGTCGCAATTGATTATTCCGTTGAGTTCTTGAGTGCGATTGCTGACTATGTGGATGTGATTGAACTTTCAGACGACCTAGGCATGCAAACTCAGAGCCTTATGTCTCTTGAGGACTATAGAGAGTTCATTAAACCGCATCATAAGAAATGGATCGCAGAAATAGAGAGGGTGGCCCCAAGAGCAAAGATATTTTTCCATAGCTGTGGGGCTATTCGTCAATTCATCCCGGACCTGATACAAATGGGGGTTGATATTCTGAACCCTCTGCAACCCTTGGCTGCTGGCATGGAACCGGAAGCACTTAAGAGAGATTTTGGAGACAAATTGTGTTTCCATGGCGGTATAGACCTTCAAAGGCTATTGCCATTCGGGTCGCCCGAGGAGATCAGGGCCGAAGTTAGAGCGGTCTTGCGAACACTCGCCCCAGGGGGAGGATACATTCTAGCTCCGGCAAACGCGGTGCCTCAGGAGGTCCCTCCTCAGAATTTACTAGCGATGTATGAAGCGGGAAAGCAACATGGAGCGTACCCAATCGAACTCTAGTCGTAGGGGGAGCGCAGACAATCCCCTTCTACTCGGACCTTTGGCAAATCTCGATCCTCGAGCACGGCCGGTTAAAATGGTCGTGAGTTGACTAGTGAGATGACCGTTTCGTTTCTGATGCTACTTATGAGACCCCCTCTATCGCGGTCTTGAGAAGATCGATCCGTATATCGCAGACCTTGTCATTGACAACTCTGGTAGGGGGTGTACCTCAGGCCAGTCATGGTTGGAGGGCTGACCAAGTGCAGTTGGATGCCAAGTGAAATGAACCAATCAACGAGTATTCTAAGCGCGTTTCTCTGACTGGTCGATTCTTGACCAGCATGTGTCAAAGCAAGGAATCGGAGTTCGCTACTGTTCTCGACATATGCATCCTCCACAGAGATGTCTATGGCAATCATTGTCATCTGTGTCGCGTTTCAGACTATTCGGGTGGTATCTCATTGAAGATGGTTTTCCGTGCATCCCCAGGTTCCTCATCCTATGTCTGCCCAATAGGTAGATTACCGCAGCGATTGCCAACATGGCGAGAACCACCTCGTAGGCCAGGTACAAGTTAGCGCCCAGAAAAGTTCTGCTGATGAGTCGCGATGTCTCCGCAAATGCATAGAAACCAAAAGCAAGGGCATCGACTAAAGAGAGAGGCATCGTTCACCAAACATCCCAGACACCGTTGCCCAGCAATCATGACTTTCTTGAGCCTAGCGTAATCGTCGATGATGTGTTCGGCTGACTTCCAATAGCCTTTCTGCCGAACGATTGCCGATACTTGAGGAATCAGTGCGTGTAGCCCTTGGACTCGCGTTCAGGTCTTGAGCGCATGGCTTGGCAAGCGTTTCGTGGAGGAGAAAGCTGTGGAGACCTGCAGGAGAGCATCAAACAACTACAGTTACAGGATCCACTATCTTAAGTTGGGTGATGTAACGCTGGAGTATGAGTGCCATTATGATCGGAGGTATGAAACTCAACACAAGCGCTGCGCTCATCGTAGGAATGGGAGTGTCTTGGAAAAAGAGGCCGGACAAGGCAGGCGGCAAGGTTCCCGCCGCGGTGCCGGCATTAAGTATCAATGCAAAAATGAATTCATTCCACGAAATCAGGAAAGCTATGATGCCTGCAGACGCTATTCCTGGTGCCGCCATGGGAAATATGACTTTGCGAAAGGCCATGAACCTCGTGCAGCCGTCAACCCTTGCAGCCTTCTCGATTTCCGCGGGCAACGTAGCGAAGAATCCCATTAACACCCACATAATCAGCGGTATGGTCTGTGTGAGATAGATCAGGATCAATCCGACATGTGTTCCCGCAAGACCCATAGCCTGCCAAAGCTCGAAGTACGGTATCAACGTAGATATGGGAGGCACAGCCATTGTGATCAGTATGGCGAAGACCAGCGCGTTCTTGAATCTGAAACGAAACCTCCCCAGTGCGTAGCCCACGATGGACGAGACCGCCACAGTTATGACCATTACCGGGATCGCTACGAGTATGCTATTCTGCATTCCCTTCATGAGTTCGGGACCGTGTCCATGGTAAGATAGTTCACCTATCTGACCCAAACCGAGAAGCTCTTGATACCATTCAAGTGTCGGTTGCTGGACAATAAGGCTAGGTGGTTTGCTGAATATCTCTGGATTGTACATGACTGACATGTTGAGCAGCCAATAGAGAGGAAGCACACTCCACAGTATGAGCAAAAGGACAGCCAAGTACTTGAGAGCGCCGTGCAGCCTCAAGCGGCACGCCTTCTGCTGAGAAGAATGAAATATGTCGTGGTGATGGCTAGCATAATGAACATTCGCACGCGGGTGCTGCGGCACGATTATATTACTGTATTCATGGCAAGAGGCTCCATGCGCCGGAAATCTTCTCTGTTCTGTGTGAAATGGGCCATAGGTGGTAATGAAGCCCGACTACGTGTCATCAGAGGCAGTGTTGAGATTACAGTCAGCTTATGAGATTGGCAACGTGTCCGCCAAAGGTTCACGGCTCCCAGTCAAAGTCTCTGTCAAGAGGATGGATGGGTCTTCTGACGTTTTGGAACCTTATCTTCTCTATCGCCTCACAGCTTGCCCCGGGAGTCAAGGCTAAGATGGTGCGCTTAGAGACCTTCCTCAACGCATCCCATAGCATCCCAAGCTTCACGACCAGTATCTTGTAGTCGGCGAGCTTCACACCAGATGATTCCATGATCTCAGGAGATACTACTGCGATTCTTCTCTCAGTCACGATGATGTCTATCCCTTCGGTGGAAAGTACCACTGCCGGTCCGGCATCCCCGTACCAAAGCGGGCCGGAAGCATTAATCCTGGATCTCGCCTTGAGCTTCGCGTGGATTTGTACCGACTCGCTTCTTTCTCGGTCCAGCTTACCCCCGAGCCTGACATCGATCTCGTCTCCGACCCTTAGCTTCTCGCAGAAGGCCACGACCTCCGGATCGGTTATTCCGGCCACGAGGGTTTCTTTGGCGTCCTTAGCGAGCAGTACCTTAAGGAGATAGGCACTATCCCCAGGTGCCCCTGCTGTAGTATTGTCTCCGGAATCCGTGATGAAAAGAGGCTTCTCTCTAGCCGCAATTGCCGTCTCTACTGCTTGCTCCGGCTCAGCATACTCCTCCTCGAAACGAAACTGCTCGCGAACCTTCCAGAAAAGCCCAGCCAAACGCCTGGCTTCCTGCAAGGCGATGCGCGGATCTGTCTCGGCACATACCACAACACTAGCGCCCACATTGGGAGCGTCCACCCACGCCGCTCCGACGAAAAGCGAAGCCCAAAAGATCCCTTCTCGAGTCTCCGTAGCTTTCAGTTCCCTGATCAAGAGCCTCCCTGGATCTACAGTCGTTGTCACCTTATCACCGGGCGAAATCAGGGGAGGCCGAACCATGATCGGTTGCGGCAGCAATTTCTCGCTTACGCACCTAAGCAACAGTTTCCCGGCGCGGATCTGAGTCTCCGCCTGATCGACGTGAGGAGCCGTCCTGTACCCGCTAATGACGTTGACTTGCTTCACCAGAGCGTCGGTCAGATTCGCATGAAGATCCAGCGCCAGCGCTATGGGCACCCTGTCACCGACTATTTTCCGGATTTCCGAAACAAGATCGGCCTCCGCACTCCCGATGTCTTCAACTTCCATCGCACCGTGCAAATAGAGCCAAACTGCATCCACCCTCTTTTCGTGCGATATGGAACTCGTTATTTCATTTCTTAGCTCCAGAAATGTCTCTTTCTCGACGAGCCCCGATGGTAGGGCATTGGCGTACAGAGTAGGAACAATATCGGCGCCAGCTTCCCTAAAAAGTGGAGTTACCGCAATCCTATCTAGGACATCCTCCCCTCTGAGTACTTCGAAGTCCTCTTTTCGGGTCTTCACAGGGCTGAAAGTGTTCGTCTCAGTGTGTAGCATACCTACCGCAATTCTCAAGGAAGATATCTTCTCGTTTGTGCGTGACAATCTGCAGAATAAAGGAGTTATGCTTCTTGCTAGCTTACTTGGGCCTCTTGCCCCCTCTCTTGCTACTACTCTGCGGAAACCCTAGCTCTTGCGCCTCGGTCCCTTTTGATGCCCAACCAACGATCATGGGATATGGGTCGTTAGATCCTCAGATTCATGCTTGAACTTCTGGACCGCAACGATCAGTTCAGTGTGCTTCATACCCTGCCCCGGTCGTGAACCAATATTGAGACAACGAGGTTCTATGGGTTTCTCCTAGAACCACTGACTAGGCCTTGCTTCACCAAGACCGGAGCATATACTGAACAGAAACCCCTCCCTTACCCCTTTGTTTGGTGACAGAAATTTCACGCTGTGTGTGTGGTTGCAGCGGCGTAGATCAGGGTCGATTCATTGATTAGGTGAGGCTTTAGGCGTGGAATTTCGGGAGGGCGTCAGAGTATGACATATGGCATAGCACACGGATCAGCAGAAGCGATCCCTCACCCTACACCACTCCCGTACGTACTCCCGAACCCTCTGAGGCACTCATCACGCACGATTCTGTTCTATTCATTCGAAACAGCCTCCTCGCGACTCTTGGATCCACAGGCGTCTCTATGCTGCTTGGATGCCTGTGGCCTATTGCATATCGCGTTTTAGATTCCGCACTTGTCGCAGAAAAGGCACTATCTTTCTCGAAGAAATCATAGTCATCCAACCTCTTCAAGTATCCGTAGAGCATGCTAGGCCAGAGTTCGTCAAGACTTAGCGCGAAAGGGAGAGTTCGACTCCGTCGTGGCCATGTATCACGATCAAGAGCACATTCCTATCAAGCTCTTGGCATTCGAGTCAGGCGTCAACGTGACGATACGGCTGCCAATAATCAGAGCTTCTGTTGATCGCGGCACCCCGTTTGATGGCTGAGAAGGATAATTGAGAGAGGCCGAGTCTCAAGAACCACTTCAGCCCAGCATCTGTGTATGCGAGTGACATCGTGGAGTTGTCTCGCGAACATGACCCTTGCCTCATGTTAGCGGCGCGTGCATCTTGCTTCTAACGCTCGAAACGCTTATTCATCGCATTCTTTCATAAACGCAGAGAGGCTACTCATGGCACTCGAGGGAAGACTCCAATCGGGTGGCGAGAGCAACTTCAAGACATTACTTCAGATGTACAGAGGGATGTTAGAGATTCGGTACTTTGAAGAAAGAGTTGGAGCGCTCTGGCGCAAGGGGCTGCTTCCTGGCGCGGTTCACCTGTACATAGGTGAAGAGGCAGTAGCTGTCGGCGTCTGTAGTGCTCTGCGACCGAATGACTACATAACAAGTACGCATCGAGGCCACGGCCATCTTTTGGCCAAGGGAGGAGACATGCGGAAGTTAATGGCTGAACTCTACGGCAAGAGAGACGGATACTGCGGAGGCAAAGGTGGCTCAATGCATGCGGCGGATTTCAGTATACACATGCTTGGCGCAAATCCGATTGTGGGAGCCGGGATTCCGATCGCGGCGGGAGTGGGTCTATCAATCAAGAGGAGGAAGACGAATCAGGTTTGCGCGTGCTTCTTCGGGGATGGTGCCTCGAATCAGGGCACATTTCACGAGGGTCTCAATTTCGCAGCTATCTGGAAGCTGCCTGTGATCTTCGTGTGCGAGAACAACCTCTACGGCGTATCAGTCTCTGTGTCGAAGTCAACTGCTGTAGTTGACATTGCATCTCGAGCGGTTGGATATGGAATTCCGGGAAAAGTCGTGGACGGAATGGATGTTTTGGCGGTGCTAGACGCTGCGAAGCAGGCGGTAGAGAGAGCGCGAAGAGGTTTGGGTCCAACTCTCCTCGAGTGCAAGACGTACAGGTTCGAAGGGCACTCGAGAGGTGATCCCGCGTTCGGAGTCTACAGAACGCGCGAAGAGGTGGAGACATGGAAAACCAGGGACCCTGTCGAGAGACTGAGGCAACAGCTTCTCTCAATGGGGTCCATTAGTCCCGAGCAGGACAAGGAGATAAGAGGTTCCATTATCAGCGCAGTCGATGAGGCGGTTCGGTTCGCAGAACAATCGCCATATCCGCCGCTTGAGGACGCGCTACGAGATGTATGATACCTCGGGAGGGCTTCAGGTTGCGAAGAGTAATGTACGTCGAGGCGTTGCGTGAGGCTCTTGCCGAGGAGATGCGCAGAGATGAGCGGGTCTTCATTCTAGGCGAAGATGTCGTATTCGCCTACACCTTCGCCGTGACTAAAGGGCTGATAGACGAGTTCGGTCCCGAACGTATACTCGACACGCCGATCTCAGAGAACAGCATAATTGGGGTATCAGTAGGAGCCGCCCTTAGTGGAACAAAACCAGTTGCTGAGATAGAATTCGAGGACTTGATTCTGCTAGCCATGGATCAGGTGGTCAATCAAAGCGCAAAGATGCGTTACATGTCAGGAGGACAGACTCGAGTTCCCTTGGTCATCAGAACACCTGGCGGGTTCTGGGGATCTTTCGGCCCACACCACTCACAGAACTTGGAATCATTCTTCATGCACACACCAGGCCTCAAGGTCGCTGTGCCATCAACGGCATATGACGCGAAGGGCTTGCTGAAGACTGCGATTCGAGGCGATGATCCAGTGCTATTCCTCGAACACAAGCGGCTCTACCAGATGCACGGCGAAGTACCTGAAGAAGACTATACAATTCCATTTGGCGTCGCTGACCTGAAGCGGGAGGGGGACGATGCCACAATAGTGGCCACACATTTGATGGTTCACCGATCGCTTGAGGCCGCCCAAGAGCTTGCGAGCAGAGGCATTGAGGTCGATATTGTGGATCCTCGAACCCTTGCCCCTTTGGACAAGAAAGCCATCTTGTCCTCCGTTGAGAAAACGGGTCGGCTCGTGATAGTTGAGGAAGGATGCCGAACAGCTGGGATCGGAGCAGAGATTGCGGCGATCGTTGCCGAGGAAGGGATAGGCTACCTGGATGCTCCAGTTAGGCGAGTGGGTGTCCCAGATGTTCCAATTCCATTCAGTCCGCCTCTGGAGAACCATGTTATTCCCGATGCCAAACGCGTCGTGAACGCCGTTGAGAGCATCGTCCGTTAGGGTGTTTTCCTCGATGCCTAGGGAAGGGTTGCATTGGTAACCGAAGTGATCATGCCAAGATATGGCTGGACGATGACTGAAGGCAAGATCGTTCAGTGGCTCAAGAGAGAGGGTGAAGAAGTCAGGTCCGGCGAACCGCTTCTCGTAGTCGAAAGTGAAAAGACTCAGATCGAAGTAGAGGCCGAGACCTCAGGCGTCTTACACAAGATACTAGCACCAGAGGGAGCATCTGTGCCCGTGACTGAGCCGATCGCATTGATCGGTCTGCCAGGCGAGGAACTCCCCGAAGTTGGGCGTCGGGCCGGTACATCACATGTTGAGGCCCGTCCCAAGATTGCTATCGTCGCTGAGGAATCACGCATTCAAGAGCTCAAAGAGCGAGTGAGGGTCTCTCCTCGCGCCAAGCGTCTGGCCGACAAGCACGGAATCGACCTCGAGCACATCCAGGGATCCGGACCAGATGGCCTGATCGTGCTCGAGGATGTCACGAGATTCATCAAGTCGGCACGTGCGGCAACTCAACCAAAGACGGAGCAGCCGGCACTTGGAAGCAAGATCGCGCTAAGCGGTAGAAGGAAGGTGATAGCAGATCGGATGGCTGAAAGCTCGCGAAGTGCGGCTGCGGTGACCATAACCATGGAGGCTAACGTTTCAGATGCTGCCGAGCTTCTCAGAAAGTTGAGGGAGGAAGGCGGCGTTGACATCAGCTACACTGATCTTGTCGCTAAGGCAGTCGCCAAAGCCCTTCAAGAAAATCCGCTACTGAACTCCGTGTGGGAGAGTGACCAGGTACTGATTCCAGGCGAGATCAACCTTGGAATCGCGGTTGCTGATCAGAACGGCCTCATCGTGCCTGTGATAAAGAATGCAGAGAAGAAGTCACTGCGAGAAATAGCAGAAACTAGAAGGGACATTCTCAAAAGAGTGGGCGCGGGGAAGTTGCAGGCAGAGGAGGCGGTTGGTAGCACATTCACAATAAGCAATCTTGGAATGTATGGGGTCGGTTTCTTTACGCCAATAATCAATCCTCCAGAAAACGCGATACTGGGAGTAGGCCAAATCACACAGAAACCCGTAGCAGTCAACGGCCAAGTATCCATCAGGTCTATGATGCCTCTCAGTCTATCCTTTGATCACAGAGTGATCGATGGCGCACCGGCGGCGCTCTTCCTAGCAAGGCTCAAAGAGCTACTTGAAAAGCCAACGCCGCTCGTTTAGGCGTTAGACAGTCTGGTCTTGGCACCGGGAATGCCAGTGCGGAAGTGCTCGTAACCGATTAGTGGAACCAAGCTCTTAAAGACAGGACTGGAGCGTAGCGACATGAAGCAGTTGAGCGGAACGGAAGCTCGGAAACGTGTTCTGAAGAATATCGACCGAGAAGAGACGGCCAGACTACTAAGAGACCTGATCAGGATTCCAAGCGTTTCCGGCGAAGAAAAGGACTGCGCAGATTTCGTTGCTCAGAAGCTTAAAGCGGCAGGAGTCAAAGTGGAAATCCAGCGTCTTTCCAAGAACCGACCTGTCATCTTAGGCACGGTGAAAGGCCGAAGAAGACATCCGGCACTAGCATTGGAAGCTCACCTTGACACGGTGCCTCCAGGAAACCTGGACCTGTGGGAACACGATCCGTTTGGCGGCCAAATTGTGGGAAACCGGATCTATGGTCGCGGAGCATGTGACAGCAAGGGCAGTCTAGCGTCGATAGTCATAGCGGCCGACGCGATAGCAGAGTCTGGAACAGAACTAGATGGAGACTTGATCCTGGTTTGTCCTCCAGATGCCGAGGGTCTGATGCAAGGCGCTGTTCGGTTGGTCGAAACTGGAGCGGTGAGAAGATGGGACTCGATGATATCTTGCGAAGCTACATCGCTGGAGTTCATCGTCATAGCATACAAAGGCACTCTTAGGTACGATGTAATCTCACTCGGCAAGCAGGCACATGCCGCCAATCCAGAGAAAGGTGTAAACGCCATCTACAAAATGGGCAAAATCGTGTCCGCTATTGAGAATATGAGAATGACGTACAAGCCACATAGGCTTCTCGGTCATCCCGTATTCAACGTTGGTGCGATCGAGGGCGGAGTCGGCCCGGCACTCGTTCCCAACTACTGCAAGATAAAGATGGATGTGAGAACTGTTCCTGGGCAGAGCGAACGAACAGTATCGTCAGACATACAGCACGCTCTCGCGAGATTGCGTGCAACAGACACACAGCTCAAGTTTCAAGTGAAGCAGACTCTGACAGGAAAGGCGGCCCGTATTCCCGTAGAGGTTTCCTCGAAAGAGCCCGTCATAGGGGCCTTGGTCGATGCAACCGAGAACATCACAGGAAATAGGCCTAGGATTATCGGTCATGGATGGTCCACAACGGCGTCAATGATAATGGTTCACAACCGACCATTTGGAAACCCCCCTGGTGTCACGTTTGGCCCAGGCGTTGCCGAGTTCGCCCACGTGGCAGATGAGAACATCGAGATGCCGCAAGTAGTTGACGCTGCGAAGATCTACGCCATCACCGCTTTGGATTTGCTTCTCCAGAGCCGAAAAGGGGTTGAACCCCATCGCCAATAATATGGCCGAAAAAATGAGCAGAGCTACGAACAGCCCTATTGTTCACATCGAACAGAGAAGATTGCCTGCACATGGTGCCTGCGGAGCCAGTGTGTTCTGACGGTTGGCTTCGAGAAGTCACTTCCCCAGATAGAGTACGCGCTGGGCTCTGTTAACTCAAGCTGTCTTCGAGGGATAGATGGCTGCGGTTCTCTCAATGCTGTGGCGTTGTGGATTGCGGAGGATTCCGCGTCTACCGTGCTGAACAGCCTATTCTGCGCCGTTTCAGGAAGTGAGATATCTTCCAGAGCGATCCGGCTAGGAACCTTACAACTCCCTTAAGTTAACAGAGCCACGCGCTGGCCCTGCATGTTGAAGTAGTGGAGGAAATTCTTGTCGAGTGTAGCCCATACTGACTCTCCCAACTTCGCATGGAACTCATAAGGCAACCTGGCTTTGAAGATGGCTTCTCCGAAAACACGATTTCTTAGATTCACGACAGTCTCAGAGCCGAGATCCTCCACCGTAAACACCTCCATATCTATGTCCTCCTTCCCCTGCTTTTCTTTGTGCACCGAAACGTTTTCGGGTCTCAATCCCAAGACCAGCTCAGATGTTCCCGACTCTTTGAGTGCTCTTGTCACCTCGTTTGGGAGACTCAAAGTGTATCCGCCCATTTCTAGGAGGCCTCCGTCTTTCGTCTCTCTGAAATTACCGTTGAACAGATTCATTGGTGGGGTTCCTAGGAATCCGGCGACAAATGTGTTGACGGGCGTTCTGAAGAGGTTTGAAGGGGTTCCGACTTGAACGACCTTACCGTCTTCTAGTAAAGCTATTCTGTCCGCCATCGTCATTGCTTCGACTTGGTCATGCGTGACGTAGATGGCGGTAATTTCCAATTCCTTCTGCAGGCGAGTTAGCTCCGCCCTCGCATAGACTCTTAGTTTGGCATCTATGTTGGATAGGGGTTCGTCTAGGAGATAGACTGAGGGCGCTCTTACAATCGCTCTCGCAAGCGCCACTCTTTGCCGCTGTCCCCCGCTCAGCTGGTACGGCATGCGATTGAGCAATTCCCGTATCCTAAGTAGCTCCGTCGCTTCGTTCACTTTCCTTTTGATCTCCTCCTTGGGGACCTTCTTAATCTTGAGGTGGAAGGCGATGTTGTCGAATACCTTCATATGGGGGTACAGTGCGTACGACTGAAAGACCATCGCAACATTCCGTTTCTCCGCTGGGAGATCCGTAACATCCTCGTCGCCAAACAGCAGCCTACCTTGGTCTGGTTTTTCAAGACCAGCAATGATGTTCAATGCGGTAGTTTTGCCGCTTCCAGATGGACCTAGCAGTACAAAGAACTCCTTGTCCCGGATCGCGAGGTTTAAGGTGTCAACTGCGACAACCTTGCCGAATCTCTTGGTTACATCCTTCAGCTCTACCGATACCATTGCCAGAACTGCCAAAATCGTCTACGGCGCGGCAAGCACTTAAGCCTTGTCAAGAGATAACAGGTCTGTATTATCACAGGACATTTGGCACACTTCCGAAGTAGACCTCGATTGGTGTTGAATAGTCTAACGCCATGTGTGGGCGTTCATAGTTGTAGTATTCGATGAATTTCCAGTGGAGTGGGAACCTGGCATGTTCGAGGTCGTAGGTTCGGAACCAACGTTCGATCTTTCCGAGCGTCGTAGGCTTGCCGATGCCGCCGAGGATGTGTTTGATCCTCTGCTGCTGACAGTAGGCGTCGAACGCGGATTCTCCTCTGCGTACGCTCCAGAATTGGCTGCCGTGGTCTGTGAGGACCTCTCTTGGCTTCGCGTATTCGTGGATGGCTCTGTCCAGCAGCCAAATTGCGTTCTCAGCAGTTCCTTCATTGAAGCGTTCGGAGCCGGTTACGAATCTGGAGTGGTCGTCTAGGATGGTGATGAGCCATCGTGGATCTACGACCTTCAGGTCGCATTGCCAGAGGCTGTTCGGATGCTTCCGCTGCCAGTGTTTGTAGGTTCGTTTGACCCTGGGCGTCTGGAGCGGCCTATTCAACCCTGAAGAACGCAGGATGCGGTAGACTGTCATGTGGCAGATGCCGATGCCTCTCTTTCGTAGGTGGCCAGCGATTCGGTGGGGGCACCATCCTGTCTCGCGCCGTAGATCAATCACGGCCTTGATGTTTTTATTCGGAGTCTTGTGGATCCTGAATGGTTTCCTGGGTTTATCGGTGAGGTTCTCGAAGCCTCCTTCCTCATAGCGGCTTAACCAGTTGTAGAAGGTTCTTCGGGGTATCTGGGCTGCGGTGCAGATCTGGCTGACTGGCACCCTCTCCCCACGTCTTCGCATGCACCACCGTCGCAGCTTCACAATGTCTCTAAAGTTCCTCATGCAGACACACTCAGTCTCTCAGCTTATGAGTGTGCCAAATGTGGTGTGATAACACAAAGAGATAACAGGTCTCTGAAGTATACGTCTGCCGGGTATAGATAACCGATTTCTTGATGCGGACGTTCATAGTTCCAGCGGTTCACGAATTGTCGATTCCGTTCAACCCTAGAGATTCTTATCACTGACAGATCAGGGTGGATAGCTCAGGGGAGAGTCGCATGCGGAAAGTCATAAATACATTAGCTTTTCTATCTATACGAGGTGACGTTATGTCACAGACCAAAGAAAATGAGAGAAAATTGAGAAAGGCTAATGCTGATCTGACAAGACGGCAAGCGCTCTCGAAGATGGGCATGGCAGCTGTCGGAGCTGGGGCTGTCGTTATTGTTGGTGGCGTCGCATACTACCTCTCTACCAGTCAGGCACCACCAGGTCCCCCTCCAACTACTACTACCGCTGCGACAACGGCTGCGACGACCTCTCAGGTTATGACAACCCCGACAGGGCTTCCTCCGGCGCAAGATCCCATAATCCTCAATAGCTGGGACTATCACCCCGAGGTCATTCGGGAGTTCGTGGCCTACTATGAACAGAAGAACAACGACAAGGTGAACTACAGCGTTGTCACCGCGGCAGACTACTTCGCGGCTATAGAGACTAAGCTGATCTCTGAGACGCCTCTTGACATCTACTACAGTACGCTACCACGCGGGCAAAGACATTACAAGGCAGGGTGGGCTCGGGACGTAGAGGACTTCCCGGACATTAAGCAGATAAAGGCTGACATCGCTCCCGGGTTCGTCGAGAATATTTACAGTGACCCTGACACGGGTAAAATGTTTTGTCTTCCGTACCACCTTGGCACTATACTCATGTTTACCAACGAGAAGGTCCGCAAGGCCGCCGGTTTCGCAGACACCGACGAACCCAAGACTTGGGATGAGCTGTACGATCAGTGCAGGGCGATGAAGGCGAAGGGAGTGGCCGAACCGCTAGTCCCCCGCTGGGAGCCTACCTTTGAAGGCATAACATACGGCTTCGCATACGAGGCTATGAACAGAGGCGATCCGTTATTCGACAAGAACTTGGATCCAGTGTTCGACACCAACACACCGCTTGGCGACATGCTTCAGGCTTGGAAGGCGGCTTGGGATGACAAACTGGTGCCAAGGGGTGTGCTCTCTTGGTCCTACGCGGACTATCTTGCCAGCTTTGCGGCTGGGGGACATGCGTACTCCCTGTCGCAGATGTACGACATGAGAGTTTACAACGATCCGAAGCAGTCGGGCTTTGCACCCTACTGCAGCTTGGTGCCCATGGACAAACAGCCTTGGGGTGGCCTTGAGCCGACCGTCTACATGACAACCAATCGCGAGCGCTCTAGCAGCAAACTGGAAAGAACACAGCGGTTCGTTGAGTTTCTGTCTTGGACAGATTTCTACGTGGGCAAGAAGTGGGCCGAAATCGCTTCACTGGTGTGGGCCTACCCGAAGATATTCGATGATCCATCATACAAAGACATCTTCATGAAGACTACAACAGTCTATAGGGAAAGCGATTATGACGAGTTCAAGAAGCAGATGACCAAGATTACGATCCCGCCGCACTGGCGAACCCTCTGGGGCGCTGAATTCGACAATGCGATCATAAACAACGTTCCTAAGGGCATCAATGGAGACATGTCTGTCAACGATCTGATAGCATTGCTGAGAAAGACAGCCCAGGATTTGAAAAAGACTTACGCGGCCTAGCTCAATCATCCTATATGAGGAATGGCGCCGATATGCCGGTCGTGCAAAACGAGCCTGATCGTCGACGCCGTCCTCCCTCTTTTTCGTTGACGGACACTCAGTTCGTACTAATCTTGGTTCTTCCCCTACTCGTTTTCTTGGTGGCGCTGGTTGCGTATCCCCTAGGATACTCGTTTTGGCTTAGCCTTCACGACGTGAACATATTTGTTGGAGTGTTCAAATACGTCGGCTTTGGACAATACGCAAGGGTTTTGTCTGATCCACTTCTCTTGACCTCCATTGTCGTCACCGTTCGCTTCGCATTTGAATCTACGATCATTTCTGTCTTCGTTGCGCTTGCAACAGCCCTGCTACTGAATGAGAGAATTCCCGGTCGAGGAGTACTCAGAACCGCTGTCCTGCTACCGTGGACTATCTCCGCATACGCGACTGCTATGCTTTGGAAGTTCCTCTTGAGTTCGCAGTTTGGCTTCTATAACGGCATTTTGTATATGCTCGGATTGACAAGCAGCTACATAGAGTTCTTTGACAAAGGTCTGGTTATCGAAACGCTCGCCACAATCTTCTCGTGGCGCGTCGCCCCGCTCTCGGCATTCTTTCTTCTGGCCGGGATGCAGACTGTGCCCGAAGATCTGTACAAATCAGCCAAGATTGACGGCGCGGGCCCCTTTAGACGCTTTTGGCACATCACGCTACCGCATATACGTTATTCCATGCTAATCGTCATAGTCCTGAACACGATGTTGGCTGCGAAAGAACTCGACACCATATTCATTGGTTCGTCGGGCGGACCGGCAGGCGCTTCAAAAGTCCTGGCGTACTACGCTTATGAGAGAACGTTTGCGGAAATGAACGCCGGATTCGGTGCCGCAATATCCTACGTGCTTATGTTCATTATGCTAGCCATCACCACGACATATTTCATTCTCCTCAGCAGAAGGCGTGCCGCTTGAGGCTGCATGGCGCTCTCAAGTATTTGGCTGTCCTTTTGCTCATACTGTGGAGTGTGCTTCCTCTCTATTGGCTGCTCAACATGTCAGTCATGTACAGGTCAGAGATATACAGCAAACCACCTAGCCTTATTGTCCAGCAACCGACACTTGAATGGTTTCAAGAGCTTCTCGGTTTAGGCCTGAGACCTAGTGGACACGGTGCCGAACTCATGAAGGGAATGCAGAATAGCATACTCGTAGCGATCCCGGTAATGGTCATAACTGTGGCGGTCTCGTCCATCGTGGGCTACGCACTGGGGA
>Ga0315280_10002916_pt1 | contig 26953 bp, 25 predicted proteins | sample YL17G06_40_MG_FD_203697 | JGI IMG/M metagenome (GOLD analysis project Ga0315280, IMG submission 203697) | Sediment microbial communities from Yellowstone Lake, YNP, Wyoming, USA - YL17G06_40 | ecosystem: Environmental > Aquatic > Freshwater > Lake > Sediment | place: USA: Wyoming | collected... | reverse complement strand
GGAGTTGGAAGAGTTTATAAGAGTTGAGTCGGCAAGAAGGGAAGGGGAAGCGGGGTAGGGCAGCCAGGTTAGCCCGTGGGGCTCATAACCCCAAGGTCGGTAGTTCAAATCTACCCCCCGCTACCATACAAAAACCTCAATCAAAGCAGTTTTCGGGCTCCTTTCAGCTATAGGGGCAATACAAATCCGATATGATTGCTGCTCTGAAAAGGAATTTCACTTTTCGGTTTAAACTAGCAAAGTTCATTAACGCCTTTTTCGCAGCATTTATTGATGGTTAAACACCGGCCGACCGGCGACACGGTGCTGAACGCGCTTAGCGATGGCAAGCCTAGGTCGTCGAAGGACGTCGTGCGCGAGCTCAGGCTGAGCGAGCCGGCGGTGTGGAGCGCGTTGAAGCGGTGTTGGAAGGCCGGGTTGGTGCTGCGCTCAGAGAAGGCATTAGTGGGCAGCCACAGTCGTTTCCGCGGGCGGCGCGGAATCAGCAGGAACACGCGCAGCTATTACCTGTACGTCCTCAACCCGGGGGAGCAGGAGTTGCTGACGCTGGATGGAGTGAGGTTCGTTTCATTTGCGGACGAGTACGCCGACAAGCGCGGGGCCAAGGCCGCAAGCAAGGCGCAGCTTATCTTGAGTCTACTGCGAGACAATCCAGACAAGGCGTTCTTTTCAAAGTCGGTGTACGAAGCGCTTAAGGACAGAGGCGTTAAGATGGGAGACGTTATGGCCACTGTGCGCCGGTACGGGGCACAGGTGTACGTGCGTGGCTACCGCACCGACTCGGGCCAGACGCCGTTCAAGGAGGGCTATCTGCTCACGTGGATCAACCAAGCGAAGGAACGGGAGGCCGCGATTGAGGAAGCGGTTAGTCGCACTGAGGCATCGTTGTCAGACAGGAACGCAACCAACCCCGTCATCGAGCGCGTGCATGCCATCCGCGACCGCATCATAGAGTCATCGAAGCTGAGGGAGCTAGTGGGCATTCAGTTCCTGCAGAGCGAGCTGGGTCTCACCGAGTACGAGATAGAGAACGCCGTCGACCGGGCGCTGCAACTCTACGCCGACTTATGCGAGGTGCGGCTGTTCGATGCCTACCGCTACTTCTACCACACTTCGCTTAAGGACGAGGAGCTGACCGCGGCAATAACCATGAAGCAGAACTATGTGCGAAGATCCAAGGGACGCTTGAACCGTATAGGCCACAATTGGGAGGCGGTGTCCGAGTGGTTCATCGACACTTTCACAACAGGCGCGAGATTCTGGATGCAGGAGCACAGGGGCGGCCGGATGGACCCACGTCGAATCACAATCCATCTGATGAAGCCTGTGGGTGGCCGCCGAGCGAATGCGGAGGTGGATCGCGTGTGGGAGGTTACGCCGGGCGTGTTTGCCAACCCCATCACGTATGTGCTCGAATGCAAGTGGGGGCTTGTGAAACGCAGGTACGTGGACGACTTCTTCGAAGTACTGCGCTGGAGCAAGGAGTTCGGAGTCGATGCGCCGGACGGAAGGCAGGTGAGACAGGGCGTGCTGGGAGTGTTCGCGGCGAGCTCGTTCGACCCGAAGGAGACAGTGATGATAAACGACGAGCCAATTAGCCTAGCTGCGTACGCAGCGCGGATGAACGTTCAGCTCCTGAAGGCCGCGGACTTTAACGAAAAGCTCCATGAACGCGGCGCGGATAAAGCCGTGACTGTTCAGCGCGTCTGCCGCGCGGCGAAGGACGAGAAGCAGGTAAGGGAGGTGCTTGAGGCGGTTTGGAAGGAGACGGACAGGGCGGGCGGACTGCTGGAACGCGTGGCCACGGAAAACGGGAAGCTGTTCGAGTTCGAGAAGATGTTAGAAAGCTAGGAGGTTTTGTTTATGGGAAAAAATTTGAAAAAGACTGTTAAAACTGATGCTAAAATGATGTTTTATAATAGAGATCCTGACGACTGGGTTAATTACAACGAAACAATCAATGTTTTACTTTTTGAAAATGACAAATATTTGATAAAAAATAACATCCACACTTCTTCTGATGATGACAAAATTTTGTATCATAGCATTCAAATTAAAAGAGTATATAAAACGACTAATGGGAAATGGCGATATTCTGGAGAAAAATTGAATATCCCTTTAATGGCATTTAAGGAATTCATTTCTAGACTTAGCCAACTAGATGTTGAAACCTTGAGTGATTTAAAAAGCGAATAGAATTAAACGCTTTGCGAGTTCGAGGGGCGGCAGGAAGATAGTCCAAACGCTCTTAGATCTAGAGTTTATTACACCTTTTTATCATTCAACCTGTTCGTCTATAATTTCAAAGACCCTTTGCACGTTTTTTTTCGTTGCTTCTCCCGCTGTAATATTAAACCACATTTTTGGTTTTGAAAAAGCATATACCTTCGATCCTCCGTCTTTTTCACGGCTCACAATTACTTCAATTTTTTCTCCATAGGACAAGAACGACATTCCAGTAGAGAGTATTATTCGTTTATTCGTCTCATCGACTCTATCTATACTAAAACCACACTCTGAACTCCGCCTTTTCAACTTCTCAAAGATGAGTTCTGGATCAGTACAGTATTTTCTAGTTTCCTCAGACATGAGAACTTCCCCCGATTTTTATTTCTTTTCTGCACATTGGACAGCAAAATGTGGATATTTCAGGCGACCAGTAATTAAATGAAACTTTACATTGATCACAAATAATACGTTCCATTTGGATTGGCGGGGCTCTCTTCGAACTTAGCGCTATTCCACCTAGACTGCCTACGACTATCCCTAATGGTCCGAAGGGAGCACCAATCAACGCCCCCAACCCTCCAGCAATGACGCTCGGTGATAGCTTCCCAATCTCCCCTGCCAACTTTTGGATGTTTAAAATATCTTCTACATTAGTAGGGTCAAACAACATATAATCGGTGACATATGGTATCGGATAGGAAATTGGAAAACCTTTTCTTTCAAATACAAAAAGAGGCGTGCCACTATGTGAAGCTAAACCTACCTCAAATATTACCCAGTTTTTAGTATATTCAGTTTTTACAATCTCATCGGTGAGAAACAAGAATACTGAGTGGCTTAACTTGATGTTTTTTCGAATTTCTTCGTATGGTATCGGTTCTTTAGACTCTTCTGGAATAAATTCTTCGATGATGGGTGTTTGTTTTAAATTTATTAATACTGACTGTATGTTACGTACTAACTGTTCATCTCTCTTACTATGAGATATGAAGATATTCGCCAAAGTCATTAATAGATAAAAGAAACCGGCATTTAACATTTTTTAAAATTTTTTAAAACACATCTTTTAGTGATATAAAAGTAGAGAAACTGTTCGAGTTCGAGAAGATACTTGAAGGCGACAAAGAGAAATCAGAGTAGTTGTTTGATGTCGAGGTAAACCTGAGGAGTCGCATTTGATGGCGTCTGGAACCAATTCGGAATATCTACAAGGCCCTGCTCTTTCGAGAGATGGCTCTGGAACCCCAACATCCCCTCCAAGTTGTTTGGTTGTTGCACTTTCACGTTGTTCGGGCCTATAATCGCCTGAATTTCATTGACTAACTGCTGGTTGCGACCATGGTCCTCATCCACCAAGGCGAAGCACTTTATCCCGAAGGAATGGACAAGGTCCGCCAAGTACTTGATATTCCGTTTTCCGCCCGAGTCGATGATTGAAATATTCTTCAGGTTTATGTTTACACCATCTCTTTTCAATGCTTCCCGGCACGCTAGCTTGTCATTGAAGCCTTCGACCAGAATTACGCTTTCGGCAAAGAAGATTTCATTTATACTTTCGTCAGTCTTTGATATGATTTCAAGATCGTTCCTTCTTGGATTAGAGCTCAAAGCACTGACATTCTTTACTGCGGTCCTATCGTTGGACTTGTTCACGAGATAGATATTCTTGAAATCGTTGATGTCGACGAAACACCTGCTGTGCGTCGTATAGATTATCTGAAGATAGTTACCCGCTAACTCCTTGAGCAGCTCATAGAAATGGCGTGAGGCATGCGGATGTAGATACAGCTCCGGCTCTTCGAGTGCGATTGTCACAGGAACCCTAACAATCTCCGAATAAGCCCTTGCTATTGCTATTGATACTGCACTTTGAACACCTGACCCTACATTTTCGATGTCCATCTGCCTTTCGTTTTCTTCAACAAGATAAGGCCTGATGTTCTTCAGCACGTTTATCGGGTCGACTGTGTTGAAGCTGAACCTTAGTTCCTTGCCGGTCTGCTGTTTTGCATATCTCTGGATGCTCTCTAGAGCATCACGAAGAATAGGTTCAAGATGCTGGCTGTAACAGTCATCTATGGCCCTTTTGAAATCTTGCCGCAACTGGTTATCCAGAGTGCTTTCAAAATGACGGAGCAGTTTACCGTAGATAGTCCAGCCTGATGTCCGCAACTGCGTACCGGCTTGTCTATCAAGCCCGAGATAAAGAAGCGTTCTTTCAAGTTTCGCCTCATTGCTCACATACCCTCTAGGGCAGACGTTCCCGAATTCGTCTATTGCACGGTACTCCGGTCTGTCGCGGCCATTGTCAGTAAGCCTGAACCCCTTACATTCGGGGTTGCACTCTAGAGGTTGGTCGAACCTGACCTCGATCACGATGGGATTTCTCCTGTTGTAATTATGGAAATCGCTGTCAACGAACGGATCCGTTGGCCATTTTTCGCCCATCACAATATTTAGGGCATCCATTATGTTGGATTTGCCTGAATTATTGTAACCAATGAACACATTGAGGTTTGAGAGATCAAGATCGAGATTCTCGATTGACCTAAAATTTCTGATAAAAACGTGCGTGATCATGGAGAATTCAGGTAAATATCTTTTTCGTTCAGGCTTAATAATTTAGTGGAAATAGAATGTTATAGAAATGATGATCGTGGTTTTAGCTTAACAGTTTGGCAATTGATTCTCTCGTTTCTTCCGGAAAGTCGCGCATCAGGCTTTCCAGCAGCGTTTTGACGATGAACTGCTTGAACTGCTCCTCGTTCATCCCCATCCTGTAGACGAACTGGTGTCCGCCCTTGCCTGTGCGGTCGTAAGCGTCAAGCACACCCGCCTTGCGCATGTACTCAAGGAAGTTGATGATACTCGCGCGGGAGATGGTCTTCCCTACAAGAGCTTGATTTACCTTCTCCCAGACCGTCCGGCTGTTAGTGCCCTCTGGGCTGTTCCAGACGACGTGCAGCGCAAGCTCCTGATAGTCCTTCAGCACGGCCCTCAGGCTGGTTTGGGAGGTATCGAACTCGATTCCGTTCATCCTACAGTAGCCAACCGTTTGTAGGTTTTAGATTTTTCTAAGAAATTTACTTGTTTTTCACGTAGGATTGTTTGATGAGCGTTGCTAGGTAATCGAGATCGTCCCCGACCTTGAGGGCGATTTCGTACTGGCCGTTCCCCCAGTGCCCAACGTTAGAGACGTCTCTGGCCATCTTCCGCGGATCGTCCATTTCGCCCTTGTCCATGTTAAGCCATAGCTTAATCTGCCCTTTCTGTATGTGGACGTCGACGAAATTGGTCGCTGCTATGAAGCCGATGTAGTACTTTTTCGGCCTGACTTCGATGCCATCGCCGATGTTGAGGATTCGCGTCTTTATGTCCTCGTAGAACTCTTTTATCTCGTCTGGCATGCCGGACAGGTGGTCCTTCTCAGTATAGACCCTGATCTCCTTGCTTACTTCCCTGACTATGCTGCTTCCTCGGCTTACCAAATTGATAGACTCGCTCGTCTCGGGTGATTTCAACTGGTTGAAGGACATGACGCCGTTGTCGTACTTCGCCACCTCGTACAGCTCGATGGGTAAATCCCTGAAGTTGATGGCCTGTTTCTGGTAGTTTGTGAACTGCGGCGACACGAAGATGACCTTGGACTGGGACCAGTCAACATCGTCCCGCTTCAAACCCTTGCCCTTACGCTCATTGTATTCAAGGATGAAATCCGCCTTGTTGTTCAACAGCAACTGCAGATAGGCGTATCCTTGGTCGATGACGCTGAAATTCTTGTCCTTCTTGAACTCGACGATGACAAACGATTTCGACTCGTTGTCAAAAGCCAGTGTGTCTATCCTTAGCTTATGCAACTCGAACTGGCTCCTTACAAACTCAAGCCCGAAAACATCCTTCAAACTGCCCTCTGTGAGATCCTGAACCTCCTTCTCATTCTTGAATGGGATGTCCCTGATCTTTTCGAGCTTGCCCTGCCTTATGTTAAAAATCGGCATACTAATTCATTATTAAGTTCGTTTTAAATCATTTCTCTTTTCTGACAAATGGGCTGAAAAGGAACCGCGGGTTTCCTTTGCGTCCTTCCTCTCTAGTCGGCTCACAGAGGATAATTGGCATGCGCCTATATGCAAATTCTCTTCAAAATATCGCCATCAATTTCTATGCAATAAATTTAATTACTGACATTATGTTTTTTTCTGTGGTGAAAACAAATGGATGATATATCATTCAAGTTGATAGATGTCGAAAAGAAGCCTCACAGAAAGTACAGGAAAGGAAGCAAGTACGACCAGATTATAAACAAATTCTGCGAAGGAAAATCTGATCTCGTCAGAGTCGATGTTCCAGGCAAGGAAGCTAACTACCTGAGGATGCAGTTGAAGAAGAGGATCGTCGCCCGTGAACTGGACAACCAGATCAAAGTCTCCGTAGTGAATAATATCGCCTACCTAGAGAAAAAATAGTTATATGAACTTCTTTATAACTCAATAATACCCTTTTATAGAACGCTTAATCTTTTTCTTACTAAATGGGTAAATGGAGTTGGGTTGGACCTGCTGCTGTTGGGTTCGTGATTGGTGCAATAATTTTCTCGTCTAAAAAGCAAACAGATTATTTGGATATCTCAAAAAGGATAACCCCATACGACCCTGAAGTTAGGACAAAAGCCATTCAGATTGTAAAAAAAAGTAGCGAATATTGCTTATCACAGCTATTTGACATATTTGATTATATGCACAATCTGAAATACGTATCTGATCCTCACCCTGATTATATCGCTTTACCTCGTGACACCTTGAAAGCAGGAGGAGGGGATTGTGACGATTTTGCGGTTACGACATCAAGTTTAGTAAAAGCTATTGGCGGAGAAGCTAGGGTTGTAACTGTTAATAATAGCGAGTCTGGTCACGCTTTTTGCGAAGTACTAGTCAGCTCTCAAATGGATGATGTATTAAAAGGTATCAGAGATAGGTATAATAATAGTTTCACCATTGGATGGGAAACAGACAATCACGGAAACTGGCTCTTATTTGACACACTCCTACCTTTACCAGGATGTCTACACTCTAATTTTATTATTTTACATAACGACACATGGAAGTTTACTAACCCTCCAAAATATTTCTATCAGATATAGTATCTCCTGTCGATCATTTTTCACCCTATCCCGTCAGTTAGCCCGCTCATTCTCCCCTTCCCTATGCGCGACCAAATGTACCAAAACCTAATTGGCTGAAAATTTTTTAATGTTGACCATAATTAAGATAAAGGAGAAAGTGTTTTTTTAATTGAAGATAAATGAATTCGATTTATGTTATTGTAACTCACCATAAAAGACCTAACGAAGCAGCTGAGGCATGGAAAGATAATGAGCTATGTGCTATTGGCTTTACGCAATATGGTAACTTAAAAAAAGCGAAAAAAGGCGGGTTAACCACTGACCCAAGATTGTTTTCTGAAATAGAAAAGGGGGATCTTATTTTAGCTTATGCTAAAAATAATAAAATTGCTTTGGTTGGAGAAGTTGTTGGAGAATATCAACATACAACAGATAATATTATAGGGAAGAATGAAGAGAAGGGTGGTTTTGGATATCCGAACCAATACAAAGTGAGATGGTTTTCTGACCCTCATGATTTTGACCGAAAAAATTTACCGGAAGATCTTTGGAAACAAATGGGCAGAACTGGCGTTACTGTTAAAAAATTAGAGCTTGGTAAACGAAGCTTTGATCAAGTAAAAAATATAATTTTTACATGTGCTATTTCAGGTTCTTTATCAGAAATTGGTAATGAGGACCTAATTAAAGCAGGTTTAGGGAAGTACATTAAAAAGAAAATAAATACTCTTGAAGAAGGGCTCGTGATCCTTGAATCTGAAAAACAAATAAATGAAAATGACCGCCTTGACTTCTTAGCTAGGGACAACAATGGAAATGATGTTATTATAGAGTGTAAAGGTACAGCTTATGCTCTTGCATGTGATCAGGTAGAGCAATATGCTAAATATTTTCCAGAACATTCAAGATTGTTTTTAGTAGCGTTCAATATAACCCATGAGTGCAAAAAAAGAGCTGATAAAAATAAACGAATTGAACTCTATGAATGCGAATTAACTTTCAAAAAGATATAACTAAATTTGACCTAGAAAAATCTCACCAAACCCTTTACAACTGATTCCAGCGTTTTGAGCAATAAGTGACACCAACGGTTTCCCTTTTTCCTTTCCTCTCTGTCGGCTCGCTCATTCTCTTTAAATCGGCCTAAAATATAAAAGAGCGAAGGAAATTGGGTCAGGAGTAATAATTGGGCAGATATTTATTTATCGATGAATTACTTTTAACTATGGATATCGCTGCTCAAGAGCAAGAAGTACTTCTCAAAATTTACATCGGACAAAATATCAGAAAAGAGGGAATACTGCAATCTGAACTGTATGGACAAGAACAGATACAATCATTGCGTTCAAAAAAACTGATCAGAGAAAACCACTGGTACCTCTATCAATTCTTGACTACTAATGAAGGTTCTGAATTTGGAAGCAAGCTGGTTATAGAAAGAATCAAAGACAAAGAAGAGGAATTACAGAATAAGCTTAGGGATATCCCTCAAAGAGCTTTGAGCTTCTTCATCAAAAGACACATTTCAAAGAAGCTAGTCTTCTCAATCGAGAAGCCGCGCTGGAGCAACTTATGGGAAGACCATATTCTCGCCGATAACAGGATCTGGATACTTTGGGATAGATTATTGTCAGCGCTTGAAGCTCTGGGCTTATGCGTCAAGACTTACAATTATGTCGCGACAAGGGGTGGCGAGCTTAGGGATCTTTGCTATGTCATCTCGTATGAAGTACAAGAGTTCCTCACAAAACTGCGTGCTCCATCAGATTTTACTCAAAAACAAGAAGAAATTTTAAGATTGTATCCTGTTTTATTATCAGCGAGCAGGATTCTTACAACCGATGATTTAGGCTATGCAAGACAAGAGTACTATGAACTATTGAAGTATCATTCAGTTGCAGAGGAACAAATAGCTGGAATCGTAAACGATATGAACAAAATTAAGATCACAAGCGAATATCGAGGGCTTCTCTCCGAAAGCAAACCGTTCGATATAATTGACCAAAATAGATTCCAGATATATTTGGACAAAAATATCATAGAACCTGCAGTGAATATGCTTTTAGAAATGGGAGGGGAGTTCAAAGAGTACGCTATCAAAGAGGAGATGCCAAACCTATCAGAAGTCAAAATTGAGCTTGGATTTTTAGAACCTGGAGAACTGGGAGCTTTCTATATTTCCGTGAGCGGTCTAGAGCGGCAATTGAGGGAATTTATCAAAGAGAAATTAGGGAAAGGCTGGATAAAGAGGATAGAGAATGACCTTCCTAATGTCGTTAGAGGCTGGGAAGAGAAAACAAAGAAGGACGAAAAATGGGGAATCGAACCCGAAAAGGATCTTATGAACTATGCGGACTTAGGGGACTATATTGAGATTATCAAGAAGTTTAATCGAATGTTCTTTGATGGAGATGATGACTTAGGCGACATAATTACCCATTTAAGGATATGGTATAATCATGGGCGGAATCCTATCATGCACGCTAGGACAGTCAACAAACAGAAATTTTTCACTACAAAGTCAGCGATCGAATTTCTGCAAGAATGGATGCACGGGGAAAGGTAAGGAGCAAGATGATCTGGAAAGCTTCGTTTATCATTAGAAACTACATCTTTGAAAAACCTATGTTCATTGCTTACGCACCTCCTTTCACTTCCAAAATAGAATATGAAGTGCTACCAAACGATAAAGGGACGAAGGTTTCCATAATATTCGATACGGACCAAGTTAGCAAACCACCTGTTTTGCAGCGAAGGCAGGCACTTATGCTTCTTTCAATACTGAAAGAGATTTCAGCTCCCTTTATCATGGAAAATTTCGATATTGAATTGCTAGAACTCACTCCCGTGAGAGAAGAAGATCGGAAAGAATATGATGACATTAAGGATCCTGACAGTTGGTCATTTTCAACCAAGCCTAAAATTATTAGCAGTGATACCGTTGAGAAAATAGGAAGGACTTTTTTCAAAGTTCATTCAGGTAAATTTATATGCTCTGGAAAAGATGCCCTCGAATATGAAAATCTTATAATTCTAAGGACCATACTCAAATGGTATTGTAGAAGCTTAGAATACAGGGGTTTACTGGACAAATTTATTTCACTCTGGGTAAACTTCAATATGATTTATGACTATTTATGGAAACGTAATCATCCAAATGAAAAACTGCCTTCTCATTCGAAGAGGATTTCGGATTGTATATATCGCACTTTAAATAATGATGAATGCAAAGAAGTGTTTGAACCTTACAAATTTATTTTGCCTGAACAAATGCCGCCATATGAGTTGATTGAAACAAAAGATGAAATTGAGATGTTATTGAAGTCTAAGGACATTAAGAAAATAGAAGCAAATCACAAAAAATTTCTTGATAAAGAAAAGCAGGATTTGGGATTTAATACGAGAGACTACTTGGGGAACAAATATGGTCTAGATTTTGGAAAATATTGGCTGGTTGAAGACTGGGTTAATAGTCTAACTCAAGTTCTATTACATATCTATGGAACTAGAAATTTAGTATTTCATGGTGGTGTAATCCCTATGGAAGAGATGGAAGGCATCATAGATGATCCAGATAGTTATCTATATTGGAGCATGCTAAATAAGATTCTCATTAAAGTTAATGGCCTCATCATATGTAAGATTCTTGAATTAAACAGGAGCTCTACCAATTCAGTTAACGTTACTTAATTACCAAAAAGACCATTAAGCGTTTAGTTTTAGAATAACTTTCAAAAATATAGTTGAATTCTTTTTGTGTTGAGCATATAGAAAAGTGACACCATAAGTTTCCCTTTCACCCTTCCTCCTTGTCAGCTTGGCTCATTCTCCTCATCCCTCAGCAATATTACTTAAACCCCTAGAAGGCATCTACTTACATTTCTATGGCCGATATAGATAAACAGGTCAAACGTCGAAATTTATAGCGGGTGCTTCATATGCTCGAATGGCAGTACCAGGAGATAGTTGAATATTTGAAAGATTGGATAAAAGGAGAAGGGTTATGCAGATTCTGTGATGGAGGAAGAGTATGTGACTGGTCTCGAAGAGGTCGTCAGGAATGTGGGAAATATCATTTTGCGAATGAAATGGATTGCTTCCATCTATGGATCGCATGTTTCGATGGCAAATCTTGTTTTAGAGCGGGGTACGATTATCCGGATGATTATCCTTGGAAAAATGATTGTAAGGAACGGGATATACCTCCATGTACGAACTTGATGGCCAAAACAGAACACGAATCAAAACTTCGGACGTTATCTCGACGAAAACAGATTCTCATGCAAGAAGTACAAGATAAAAGTGAGGAATTAGATACAATAGAAAAAGAGTTAAAAGAACTATCTAAGTGAAATCTTGAAAGTGCATGCACTATTCAAGATGATATATTTCTTTCATTTTCTTTCTATCAACATTTATACCTGTTCTTCTTGTCATGTCAAGTTTCTAACGTTACACTCGTAGAGGTTTGCTGGTAATGCCTTTATGCCTCTGTGGAAACGTGAGTGGTTGAACCATTCTCTGTATTCCCGCAGTTTCCCCTTCAGCCATCCAGGGAACTCCCTGAGATGGTTAACGAACTCCCGGTTCAGGTTCTGAATGCACCGCTCCACCTTGCCCTTATCCTGAGGATAAGACGGGTGAGCGTAATGCGCCTCAACCCTATTTTCCCGGCACCACCTCTTCCACGCGCGCGCATCTCGGGATAAATACCAAAATTGATAAATGCACTAGCACCTTTAATCAAAAGAGTTCTAAATTAAGGGTGATTTTATGGAGGAGATAGATGATAAAATACAATTTCGACATATTAACCACGCATTGGTCCCAAAAACACATCCTCCAATGTACTTGATTCACAAGTTTTGGGCCAGAAAACCGCATAATGTGGTTAGAGAATATATCGAACACTATTCTAATCCTAACGAAATTATTCTAGATCCATTTTCTGGAAGCGGAATAACTTCAATTGAGGCATTGAAATGCGGTAGATCTGCAGTCAGCCTTGATATAAACCCACTTTCCGAATTGATTGTAGAGACAACAATCAAAGATATTGATTTAGACTTATACCAAGAGGCTTTCCATAAAATTACTAAGGATGTAAGGAAAAAAATAGAGAAATTATATGAGATTAAATGTCCTAGTTGCTCACATAAAGCATTACTCGAATATATTGTATGGAGTAATGTTGTAAAATGTCCCAATTGCAATAAAAAAATCATAATGGCTAATGCTAAAAGACCAAAAGGAAAGAAACAAAATATCTACAAATGCCCTTTATGTAAAGAAGAATTTAGTTATGCTAGTCTAGAAATACTTGAAGAAGTGCCTATCTCAGCTAAAATAAAATGCAGATCATGTGGAAAAAAAGGTAAAATAGATAACCCAAAAATAAAGCAACCAGATGTAAAATTATCTTCAATCTGGTATCCCAAAATTAGTTTTTCCTATAATACAGATAAACCATTCATTACAAAGCGACGGGCATCATCAATTGAGGAGCTTTTTACTCCAAGAAATCTCTATGCTTTAGCGTTACTAAACCAATCAATATCAAAACTTGAGGACCCTATTAAGAAGGTCTTTCAATTGGTTTTTTCATCAACAATACCTCAAGCCAGTAAGATGATGATTGTCACAGAAACGCAGGGTCCCGGTTGGAAAATGCCCGAATATTTGGTTTGGGCAACCCACTGTGAATTTGATGTCTGGTCTCGTTTTGCTAATCGTTTCCACACGGTCAAACGTGGGCTAGAAAATAGGATTGAAACAATGAGTGCAGGTAGAATAGTGAAAAATTTTAGTTTACTTGAGTCCGGAAAAGGGAACATCTATATTGACACGAAAAATGCGCTAGATCTATCGGATATATTACCTCCAAACTCAATAGATTATGTATTTACAGATCCACCATATGGAGGTGCAATACAATATTTTGAACTCGATGTGGTAAGAATGGCATGGTTTTACGATGAAACCTATCTAAAACAATGGTGGGGTGAAGAAATAACCATTAATTCAAGAGGTCAAGGGAAAAATTTCGATTACTATCATAAAATGCTTTCAGCGTCTTTCTCTCAAATATACAAAGTTCTAAAAACAAACCGTTATCTCACCGTTACTTTTCACAGCACCGATATTGATGTTTGGAACTCAATAATAATAGCGGTTCGAATCGCAGGTTTTGAACTCGAAAAAATCATATACCAACCACCCGCAAAAGCATCAGCTAGAGCTAAATTACAGCCATATGGGAGTGCTATTGGAGATTATTATATTAGGTTTAGAAAGCCTGAGCATGAAAATGATATAAGTGAAACACAAAAAGATAGAGAGAAATACGAAAGGGTAATAATAGAAACAACCAAAAAAATAGTAGCGGAACGAGGAGAACCTACTCCATTTACCTTTATTTTAAACGGTATAATCCCTGAGTTAGATAAACAGGGGGTCTTCTTCGTTGATGAAAGAGGATCAAAAGGGATAGAAGAAGTCCTTCAAGGAAGAGTTGGCGTGGATTTTATTCATAAACCTATTTTAAATAAAGAAGGAGATGAAGTGGGATTGGGATGGTGGTTTAAAGACCCCAATACAATTCCTTATTTGGAAACAATCCCTCTGAGTGAGCGAGTAGAAAAACTTGTAATAAACATCCTTAATAGTCGAGTAAAAGTTGCCTTCGATGACGTTCTTCAAGAAGTCTTTATCAAATTCCCTAATGCTCTAACGCCAAATACCCAAAGCATCAAAGAGGTTCTAGAAGAATATGCATTAACTTCTGATAAAAAATGGATACTAAAATCACGATTCAAGGAGAGATTGAGAGAGCACGATAAAATAGTCAAGAATTTAGCCGATTTAGGTATCAAACTAGGCTTTGATGTTCATGCAGACCTTGACAGTTATAGAAAAAACTCCTTTCCTTTTGATGTCGCAAGCCAAGATCGAGTTAAAGAGATAGATGTCATATGGTTCATTAAAAAAGATCCAATCGCAACTTTTGAGGTTGAAAATACTACAGGTATAACCGAAGCAATTGTCAGAAACGGTAATATAATGAACCTAGATTTTTTGAGGATATTAGTTATACCTGAAGAACGTAACCGTTTCCTTAAAAGGAAACTCCGTGAACCAATCCTTAACGAACAGATAACAAAATACAGCTGGAGCATGTTGACCTATGGAGATTTAGATGAGTTTTTAACCAATAAAAAGATTAAAAAAACATTTGAAAATCTACAATTAAAAATAATTGGTTTATCAGATATCAAGGTCGATACTCAAGCATCTCTTCAGAACTATCTTAAAACGCAATAATCAAGAATATTAATAAATTTGTCCCGCGAGTTACCACTCATATCGTTCAGGCCCTAAGTCCCGAAGAGTTACCAGAACCGAAACACACTAGAGTTATATATTGGGTAAAATGAATCTCACAGATGCAAATTGAAAATCATAAGCGGCGTCTTCTTACTACTAATTGTTCTCTTATCCAACCCTAGAGTCTCACAGAGCGTTTATGCTGATCAAACTACCTATGACCTGATAGTTATTCCTGTGAGATTCATTGATGTGACGAATAAAACTACATTGGAATTTCTTGAGAATAGAATCTTTGTTGAAATGAATCATTACTATCAAGAGGTTTCGTTCAACAAGACGAGAATTACTGGTAATATCTTAAGGAACTGGGTGGATATCCCGAAAAACATGTCGTACTACGGAAACTATTCGAATAACAATCATTCGCTAGGGTCTAGGAAACTCATCGAAGACGCGATTAGAATTGTTGACGATACAGTAGATTTTTCTCTTTATAGGTTCATAATGGTTGTACACGTAGGTAATGATGAAGCGCGTTCGGGAAACGAGACTAACATATGGAGTTGGGGGTGGTGGAGTGGACTAGGATTAAGCACAGGAGATGGTGCAGTTTTTCAACAAGGCGCTGTTGTATCCGAGGAAGACCTCCTAGGGATGTTTTGTCACGAATTTGGGCATGTACTTGGGCTACCGGATCTTTACAATGAGAATAAGAGCGCCGTTAAGGATTTTGTTGGTCCATGGGACCTTATGGGTAAAGGAAGTTGGAATAATAACGGAACACATCCTTCTCATCCTCTCTCATGGAGCAAGATTAAGCTGGGCTGGATCGATCCGACACAAATACTCATCGTAAACAATAGGAATACGATTGTTAGAGCTGAACCTTTAGAAAGGCTAATAACTGGAATTATGGCGGTGAAGATACCTGTTGTTTCTCCTAATGTTTATTATCTAATCGAAGTTCGCAAGCGTATTTTGTACGATCATTATCTTCCAAACGAAGGGGTTCTAGTTACACTGGTGAATGAGACAAAGGAGAGCGGTAAAGGGATCGTGACTGTAATGGATGCTATGAATTTGTCAAGAAGTCTTGAAAATGCAACTTTCAAAGATAGTATCGATGGAAACGCTGTCTTTTTAGACGCCGGCATTGATTTAGGCGTAGTTGTACTTAAAGAAGTTAACAACTCATACGAAATCCACATAACTTCTTTTCTAAATGGTAAGATTGCAAAAGAGGCTAATGAAGCGATACGCTTAGCACAGGCTCAGATTGACGTACAAAAGGACAGTAAAATTGAATTCCTGCAGTTCACTGTTTCAAAAATCGATTTGTCTAAAGCTATTGAGATGCTACAAAAGGCGAGGACTGAGTTCCAAAACCGAGAATACCTACAGTCAATTAAAGCTGCCGATCAAGCAACTTTCCAAGCCATAGCCAGCGAGTTGCACTTAAGATCCGAAGAAAGAGATTTGTATTTCTCGCTTCTAATCTTCGCTCTCATGGTGGGAATAACATTGTTAATAATATCACGTCTTAAAAGACGGAAGTATCATAGGCTTGACCGAGTCTTTAATATAGAAAATTGACTTGCACTCAAAAACAACTAACCGACAACCTATGGTTTTTCCGTTAACGGCTTTCCCTAGTTTAGGCAGTTCGGCTCAGTCTCCTCTTCCCTCTGCGAGGTCGCGGCGCTAAGACAAATGGAGAGCTTCTCCGGAATTAACTTGTGAGGTGATGATATGAGGGTTGGTTATGGTTTTTTCGGTCACTGTTTCAAGTTTTCTCATAGTAAGAATTCCACATGTTTAAAAACGTAGTAACTGTGTGGGTCATTGGTGACATTGTAAACGAAATAGAAAGTATCAAGATCAACCAGAATAATGAATGAGGATGAAATTTTTCGATTTCAGGTTCTTCCCATCTTTTCTGAACCCATGGCAATGTTGGATTAACAAACAATAAATCATCTTTTACTATTATAATCATATCCCAATTATTTAATTGTTCATTGAGTAATTTGAAAAATTCATCATTTTTAATACTTTTTTCATAATAAGCTAAAATCTTAATTGGATAGTCAACTGAAAAAGCACCTTTAAAAGTAGCACCAAATCTTCCACTTGTATCGCTTGATGAAATACACTCTAATTTTTCGAGATCTTCTCCTAAATCAGTTTTTGTGAGAGTCTGTTTTACTTCTATTAAGAAAGCTACAGCATCAAGGGGAACATATTTCATTGGATCTCGGAGAAGAACAATCCTAGGGCATGCATTATTAAATGTAGCTACTACATCATACTCATCCTTTTCAGGAGTCAAATTATTTAGAAGTTTTAAATCATGATCTATTAAAAAACATCTATTATCTAAAGTAACAATACTACCAAGATAATCATCTAAAATATCCTTTAATACTTTTTCATAACCCATACCTTTAGTATTGGGATTGTAATAGAGAGACTTAAGCCTCTCAAATTCATTACTTAATTGTTTCCCCATATCATCAACAAGGCTTCTTACGACTGCGTTAGGTTTCACCAAGGCTCCTACAACCTTTTAAAAGAAACGGTCAATTCCCATTTAATATTTTAGTCAGCTCGGCTCATTTTTCTCTACTCTCTTTGAGGCCGCTAACGCTAAGAGGTTTGTAAGCAATTCTTGCAGAGGGAATAAGATCCTTTAAGTACGAGTTAATATAAAAACAACTTTAGTTTCTAATTAAAGGAAAGTGTTGGGGTCCAGCCTTGGAAAAAATGATTAGGCGAACACAAAGAGCAAGGAAAATTCTTACCGAATTTGGCTTGAAGAATAATGAAAAACTAAGAATCTACGTCGACATTTGGGGCAATAGGGAATATGCGGAAAAGTTGGGTTATCATGGAAACATAGTTTACAAGCCTATATTGGTTGATAAAAATGGATTTGAAAAGATTATATACAAACACAAAAAGGGTTTACCTACTCTTGATGAACTAAAAATGATGTTCCAAGATTGGAAAGGGAGACTTGAAAGAAGAAGCGATAATTTACGCCTAAGACAAGTTGCTACTTTGTTATACGAACTGGCGGAAATTAAGACATATTTCGATGAAAGGAAGCTCACGTCGTTTACCAATTGCTTCGAGCAACGAAAGGTGGTCCAACTTTCAAGATTATAAAACCCGAAGAGGCAGAGAATCTTAATATAGAGCTCATGGCTGTAATTACTGTCTCGTTTAGGGAAAATAACTCTTTTAGACCTATACAAGGATATGTTTATCGCACAAAATTCTTTGAGGCGTTGAAACTTCTTAGTAGCTATGACAAAGAAATAGAAAGAATTACTGATGAACTGAAGCAGGACTTAGCAAGATTAGCAGGACCTAAGGGACCAACAATTAATCTTGAAACATTAACAGAGCACGTAAATGAACAACTTCAGAAAGCCTTTGAGAAAGAAAGCCTTCATTGTTTATTCTTTTCTAAGGAAAAAGGTCCTTGGAAACGAGATGACATGCCTAGAACACAAGCGCGACTTCTACCCTTCCTTCCAAGTCAGCCCGCTCATTCTCCTCTCGCCTTTCAGCGGCTAAGAGCAGATGGCGAGCTTCCTGGAATTATCGGTTGGGTGGTTGAATGCTGGCAGTAAATGGAAAGGAGAGGGAGATTATCGGCATGTTGAGAGGCTTTAACCTTTGTAATTACGAAGCGAGGATGTAATTCACCTTGCTGGCTATGGGAGAAGCTAAAATCTCAGAAATAACGAGGAAGGCATCTATTCCTCAGAGCAAGGCATATGATGTATTGGACGACTTGGTTGCAAGGGGCTTCGTAGAGCTGAAAAGGGTAGAGAGACCAAAATGATATCAGGCGAGAAGCCTTGGCGATGTCACAAAAATCAGGATAAAATAAAAACAAAAAATATTTTTTTTTCAGTTTGCGTATTGTTCTCCCTCGAAATTTTTCATATTGTTCAACTGGACGAGTTTCAGGTCATGCTCGGTAATTTTTTCATTGAACGCTCTCAAGGCTTGTATAATGGCGTCGGTGTAGCTTGTTATGAGGCCTCGCCTCTTCCATTCCTCAAGCCAAGAAGCGGGCTCGCCCTCAACAGTCATGTTGATTCTGATATGCGATTTTTTAGAAGCGACATTCAAAGTATATCTACCTCGTTTGCGTCAAACAGTTTTCCTTTATTTTCGGGCATGGTCTCATCAGGAGGTAGCCTTCCTTCAATCGGTCAATCATATTTATTTCAAGGGCCTCTTCGCCAACGCAGATAAATTGCCCATCTCGCATCGTTCCCATGATAACATTGATATGCGTCAGACCCCCCCGGGTATTTCGGTATCAACGATGAATGACAGTTCGAAATCGCAGGTGATCCTGCGGACCAACGCAGAATGGGGTGCCACTCTTGAAGGCCTTTACGTTCGCAATGATGTGATACCGCCTGATCCTATCTACAGCGGAGGTATGCCCATCGAGTTCCTGGACCTCGGCACCTCGACAGCCCAGTTCTGGCCTACAGGCACGATCCAAGTCTCATATTCATCCGATGCTGAACTGGAGAAGATGAAGGCCGCCCTTCGAACTGTGCTTGTTCCACCTGTTGGAGAAGCGCTTGTTCTTGAGGAGGTAAAGTATGTTCCCTCTCTTCGAGAGATCCGCGCCACCTATGATGAGCTTAAAGCTGCTGTAATGACGCTATCATTAGGTTCGGGTAATTTGAGGCCTCAAATGCACGACTATTCCAGCGGTCGCCTCAGAAAGATCCAGGAAGCGCTAAGAACCGGGTCGAAAATAGAACCTGGGGAAATAATAAAATTCTAAAGAACCTTAAAAAGGATGGCCTCCCAAGCGCGAGTCTGATCTATCCCAAATTGGATTTTGCCTAAACTAGATTGTTTTACAAAGTCCGATCTCTAAATTTCGATCTGTCTGGTCTCGATTAGATCAACTCCGTCTATATAACCTTGTATGGAAAATAAATATTTACACTCTTGTAATGCTAAAAGATTACCTATTGTAAATCTTTGAATATCAAACTTGATTAATTTTACAAAGATCAGACTTGTCCTTTCTGAATATTCGACCAGTCGAAACATCAAGATAAGACATGTCTAATAGGGAGAGATCAGACTAGTCTGGTCGAACTTTATTGATAAGGCCGGTCTGATCTCAATAATCAGATAAATTCTGAATATTAACACTAATTTTGGTCGGTTCGACCTCGGTCCGACCCTAGGCCTAGGCTAGGCCAAGCATTGACCGAGAAAAACCTAATTTTTATGGTGCCTCTGATAGCCACGGTCTGCCTCGGTCTTGCTCCCTATTGGTCTCGGTGTTCATCGGTGTTGATAGAACTCAAGAGAGGATATCTGGATGGAATTTGTTCGCCTCTATGTAAAAGAGATTTCATAAACTTTGCTCCTTTGGAATCATCGATCCTCTGCGAAAACATGTCAATGACGTTCTTTAAGGGCTTGTCTTCTGTTCTCGCTGTTCTAAATATCTTTAAACTTTAAAGCTGTTTATTCAGTTGAGTCTAAAATCGAAAGAGTGAAGAGACATGCATAATATTGGTTTATCCTGGGCATCTCAGCGAGTTTGGTGAATGGTCAGTGAAGATCTATAAACGGCGACTCAGAATATATTTGCCCAAGCTTGACAATGAAGAGGAGGTTGTTGAGCTGCTGAGGAGCGGAGAGTGGAAGATCTATTCGTCGCCGGAGGGCTGTGCTCCGGGAAAGTCGCAACTCCTACTGCGCAGGGCAAGAGGAATCGGGGTAGGTGGCCACGCCATAAAGCTTGGTGTATACAAGGACGAGGATGTCAAGGAACTTAAGGAAAGGCTAAAATCCAAGGTGCAGAACGCCTGAAACATCATTCAGAGTTTCTTTGTGAAGATATCCGAGTCTGATCTTAGACTACCTTTGTGATTATTAACCGCATATCTTCAGGGTCGATTCGGATAGAGACCTCTTCGCCCTGCCTGAAGGGGAAGAGGCCGTCCCTGGCGACCTCCGTTGGTACGTAGATGAAGAACTTGTCGTATAGTCGTCCTCCCGTCTTTGTGGGGCGGTTGATCAGTCTGCCCTTCCCTTAGCGCGCGCTAAAGAACCTTAACCGCAATTGAAAAGGTTGAAAAAAATGAGCGTTGCAAAGTTGTACTTAATGAAGTGACCTGGATGTGGAAGCACGCTCCACTTGCATCGCACTGAAGTCCTGACGAGAATAGAATACAATGCTAAGTGTCAGAACTGTAGGTGAGCTGGATGTCTCGTGTAGCGTTGTGGAGGATGCCATGCCGATAGCTTATTTCTCGATTACCCGAACGGCTGGAAATGCCCTCAATGTGGACATTATCGAAACAAACCGCAAAGTGCGTGATAATCCATCAATTCGCAGTTCATAATATTTTAATTTGATAAAGGTTCGAATCCCTTCAGAGGCGCTTTTATAATTCCAATATCGAAAAGAACCATCTTAATAATAAACCAGAATCTGCGTTATTTCTGCTTACCTTCCTTTTCCCCTATCCTAATTTCTTTGTTTTAAGAAAAAATTATTAAAGAAATTAATTAAGTCTTTTAAAGGGGAACGATAGAAGAGATTTGTTTTTAACAGACAACATTGAGAAAATAAATGAACTAAATGTTTCACCTTTTAATATAATCAGAGTTATCTTACCTTTAATCGATGCACAAATATCTTTCAACCATGCCATTGCAACAGCTCTACCGAACACAATGGTTCTTCTGCCAAGTTCGATGATGGATCAAGGAAATTCAGGAAATTAAGGACTTAAACCCTGACATTCGCGCACGTAATGAACTGCTTCCATATGCCAATAGCCCCAGGACCACCTCCCTTTATACCTAAAACAGAATGGACTTCGATTATCTCAGCAACTTCTTAACACTTCTTGGATGAGTGTTTCTGCCTCTTCTCTTCCTAAACGATGTCTATGATTAAGTGTCAGATGCGTGAAGAGCCTCATTCGGAGCTGTTTCTCAGTTCCAAGTTTAAATTGATGTTTGCACAGGGGGCACGACACGACTCTTTTCCTAAAAGCCATAACTGTCAAAATCTCTTATTCAATTATTTACATATAAAATTTCCCATAATAAATAATACCCACTAAGCGTATGAAATAGAAGGAACAGGATGTCGCTGGATGCCTTCGTTGGAGTTCTAATTGGGTCGGGTATTTCGATAATAGTAGCATACCTTAACCACAGATGGACTGAAAAAAGAGAAAGCCAGAAAATTGAGATCGAACGCCAAAACGAAGCAATTTCACAAATTTATTCACCTTTGGTTTTTATTTTACATAAGGCAAGAGATGCGTTCGTAGTAATTGCCGCCTTCCAAAAAACGCTTCAAGAGACTTCGAATATTGAGGAAATACCAAAAGACATGGTTCGCGGCCTGAGTTATTTTCCTGCAGTGAAAGCCAGAACCTATTCTCAGGCATTAGAAGATATGCTGATACATAAATCTGGGTTAATAGAACCTAATCAATTCTACTTTGATCTTAGTATTCTACAGAGTTATTTGTCTACTCTCTTTGATCAATTTAATATACTAGCTTCTAAAAGCGACATAGAACTCTATAAACTTAAACAATACTTTTCTGAATTAGCTCCAATAATCATTCAACTAGATGAAGCTATTTCTCAAATGAGAAATTTTGCCATGGCTCAAACAGCCCGATTACAAAAATACGAATACAATCTGTTTTTTACTGAGAAAAAATATTTAGAACTTGAGGGTTATCTGAACAAGGCGCACATAATACTAACTGGAGGAAACATACCAGAATGGTCTTTAGTTTTAAGTGGATTACGTGAAGATGCAGGAAACACACGAAAGGAAGAACAAAAGAAGAATTAATATTTAAGAGTTCTCCATCACTTTTGAAATGATGCTGGGAATTCTTATTCTGAAAGCTGTGCACGCACATTCGGCGAATTAATCGACGTTTAAGGTCAATTAGCAAATTATTTTTCTATTGTTTCATTTATTGATCTAAATTAGATTATTAGTGTTTGTTGAAACAAAACTTATTAGAATTGATCATCTGGCGCTAAATGTAGTTAAAGTAATTAAGATATTATAAGGAACTAATTACAAACTTATTACCTTTTAAAAATACAAACATAATAAAATCGAAAAACTAAATGTCTTAATTTATATAAAATTTAATAATTAGAATTAGGATAAAAGAAAAATAATAGAGTATTTCATGATGTATTGATAAGCACTATAACCATTTCGCAAATATTTTTCTTGGCTGAAGCTTGTGAATTCTTGATTGTTCAATCAGCTCTAATATTTGAGGAGAAAGTTGAATTTTTAGATTAATTAATAGTTTCTCATTAACCTCTTGAATCAACCTTATAATAGTTTTGGATGCATATGTAGATATTGGATTAAGTTTTTGATTTTGACTTATTTTTTCTATATTTTTATATAATTCCTCGATATCTTTTTCTATTATTTCATAAAATTCCTTTAATATTAGATCAGATTTTTCTTCTTTTATTTTAACATTACTCCAATAGAATTTTATATATTCAAACATAGCTTTTCTAAATTTTTTTGAATTCCAAATATATTTACGATTATCCTCATTCATATTAGATATAATTTGTATTACATTTTTAGAAATTGTCATATCATATTCGTTTCTTTTTATATAATTATAAAATGTCATTATTGCGTACTCAGATAATTCGTCTAAAATTGTTGAAATATTATCAGGTTTGAAATTTTCATCCATCATACTGCTGATTAATGATAGATATTGTATTTCATATGATTGCGAATAATAATCTCTCCAATGTTTAATCCATCCTGCAACTATATCTGATCTCATATTTATGGGAAGTAAGTTGACTGATTCAAAAACATCACGATCAAATACTAACAGTCCAACAATATTTCTTAATTCTGTGAAAAGTAAATTGTTAAGATTATCCCTGTCTAGATGTGACCTTGAATCTTTTATAATATTAACTAGTAATTGAATTTTATCTAACCTATTTATAGATTTATTTTCTATAAATTCTTTAACAACTAAATTATATTTATTTGAATTAAAAATTAATTCTATAAAATTATTTTTAGAATCTGCAAAGATTTGTTCTCTTACTTGAAGAAATCGATCAAAAAATTTTTGAAGTATTTTTTTTTGGTTAGAGTTTAAATAGTCAATATCAATACTCTTAAAAAATAATAATATATTTTCGAATGTATTAGTATTTAAATTATCGATACAATCTACAGTTAACGACAGAAGTTCCGTTATTTTTGTTTTATCATCAATGTTTTTTTCAAGTTTAATCAAACGATTTATAAATTCATTAGAATCAGAAATTAAAAAATTTGATTGACATATATATGAGATAATATTTTTCATATCATTAAAATTACCACAATCCAATGCTTTTTGTAGTGATGATATAAGTGCATTTTTAAATTCATCGGAATTATTAAGTTTTGTTTTTTTAGTCAATTCAAGAAGGTGATTTGTACCAGAACGATCGTAAGCTGTAAGTAAAACCTGTGACGCTTTATTTGGAAAAGTTTCTATTATAGATTGTTCCAGATTACGTAAAGATTCCTCAACAAATTTGTCATAAGTGGTTTTTGAAGAATTAATTTTTGAGAAAATCTGTAGTATTAATAGACATGTTTTATTGAAATCGTATTCTTTATAGTTGAGAGAATTAAATTCTTTATCGAATAAATCAAAAAAATCAAAGTGTTTTTCAAGAATGATCAAATATAATTCTACTAAATTATTTATTAAGTTATAATATGAGTTTATTTTTAAATTTTGAAAAATTTCTTTTTGTTCGTTTAAAGTAGAGTTAATAATAATAAATTTTTGATCAGAAAAATTGCTATAATTTTCAGGTGTGGTTAATATAAATTTAAAAATAGGGTCTGGACGGTTAGCAAAAGTTGTGAATGAAATCATTCTAGTAGGTAAAGGTACAATATCTAAAATACTCTGAATTATATTACCATTTTCTCTAGAACCCAAACAGATAGGTATATTTACACTAAGTGACAGAAAATAACTTTGAAGAACAATTTTTGTAATACTTTTTTCTAAGATACTAATCATATTGATTTTTGGTTTATCAAGTAATGTAATATTGAGAGATTCAATATTTCCTCTACTTATTTGATTATAAGGAATTAATTGAGTAAATCGAAAAGGATTAGCTCCTAATGAATAATATGTATCTTTAGGAAAGAAAAATGAATGATTTAAAACTCTATCTCTTTTACCTTCTTGAACAATTCGCCAAAAAACAGACAATAAATTGAACCCACTAGGTCCAGTAGAGCAACATAATCCGTAAGTCCTTATGTTTTCAATTAAGGGATTAATTCTATTTATAACAAATTTTAGATCGTCTAAGTGGAATTTTTCTATATCAAAAGATGACGCTAAAACTTGTCCTCCAGAATCAAGGTATACATGGTCTACTACATTATCTTTATTATCCATTTGAGTACCTCTTTATATCCTATTAATTGTAATGGTACTATTGGTTCATCATTATCTGTCTTAAGGCCAACGCCTTGGAAGTCAAGCCTATTTTTTGGATATCTATTTTTAATTGATCTCCAGAAAGCTCTGTAATTTTCTTCGATATATTTTTCGTAAGATGCTTCATTTATTAAATCCCATTTTGTTACTAAAACTAATATTGGTTTATATGATGCTTCACTTTTACTAAGTTGATTAATAAGAGTATCATAATCCATTTCCAATAGAGTGCGGTCGTATTCTTCTGAATCTTCATCTGCTACTTCATGTAGAGTCGGATCGACTACTACTATATATCCTCTTGAGTCTTTGATTAGTTTGACAATTTCTTTTTGTTCTTCACTGAGTTCTTCACCAGTTCTTATTTTCTCCAGTATCCCCTTTGTTGGACTATTATATAGTGTTAATAATTCACCAGCATAATCGGGAATTTGAAGTATGATCTCCTTTTTTTGCATGAACCGTCGATTCGGTTTTATTTGAGAAATGTTGAGCGTTATGGAATTTAATTCGCGCCTCCCCGTTTTTTCTGGCCACTTCTTCCTTAGGAGACGACGGAGATTTTTCCCAATGATTATTTCTTCTCCCTTTTCGACTGAGATGACATATTCTGGGTCCCATCGGCTACCATAAACATAAAGACATGTTAAAAAAACAGTTTTACCTGTATGAATCGGTCCCATAACTATTATTTTGTTAGCAATGTCGGTCATCTTCAACGCCACTGATTAATTTCTAATTAAAGTTTTATAAAAGCTGCGATCAAAATTATAAAATGGGCATGTTCCGACCAGACAACATTAGAGGAATCGGAAGATATCAAAAGGTGGCAGCGGTCATAGGGGGTGTAGCTCTAGGGTGGTCTCTTGTATTTTTAGGAGTTAACATTCCCAGTTTTTTTGGTTTTCAACCTATTACTACATCGGGTATAATGGTCATTATCTTTGTTTTCTTTGGAATATCTTTTGGATATCATTTATCTGAAGCGTTAGTAAAAACAACAGCTTTATTTGTTTTTATTGCGACTTTTTTTTCCTATGTTATTATGTCACTGTTCATAAATTTTCCCCCTCTTTTTTTTGGTGGAACTCCATCGCAATATGCAGCGGTCGCGGCAATGCCCGCCATTGGAATTGTAGCACTATTTTATGCTGGAATCATTCCTCCTGGGACTAGCGCTGAAAAAGTTACAGAAATGTTGGGAACTACAGTTTCATGGCCCATATTTTGGCTGGGTATTGGATATCTATATATTTATCCTATGTTCCAAGAAACTCAAAGATCTCCTTCTAATGAAGGTAAGATTGTTAATTTCATCATATTAGCAGTAATGTGGGTGCTGATTATTCCCGCTGCTTATTATCTAATGAAAAAAACATTTTTATCAAAAAAATAATGTTTAAACTCTTTTATTACATCTATTTTAGTAAGATTTTTATTAATTAAACTATATAGAGCGCTTGTAACCCCTAGTTTGGATCTAGGTCAGAACGCCATTAAAAAAATTAAATAAACGTTTTTTGGGCTGATTTTCACTTTCATTAAAGATTTACAAAGAAGTGTAAAATAGGGACTTGCGAGTTAAAACGCTAGTATGGGGCTCCCCCCCGCTACCATGTTTTTGTGCGTGCGTGCATAGAGGGGGAAGGGGGGTGGTAGTCGTCGTCGCCACGATTTTCCGTTTTCTGTCTCCTTTTTTGGTTATGAGGTTTTT
>Ga0315280_10002914_pt1 | contig 26981 bp, 16 predicted proteins | sample YL17G06_40_MG_FD_203697 | JGI IMG/M metagenome (GOLD analysis project Ga0315280, IMG submission 203697) | Sediment microbial communities from Yellowstone Lake, YNP, Wyoming, USA - YL17G06_40 | ecosystem: Environmental > Aquatic > Freshwater > Lake > Sediment | place: USA: Wyoming | collected... | reverse complement strand
CGCCGGCCTTTTACCTTCATTCTCCGACGGCTTATAGGCGGGATGACCCCGGCAACCGTTTTACGTGGTCCCCGACAGGTCGGCAAGACCGTGCTGATGCGCCAGATCATCCAGGCACTCCTGGCCGATGGCGTGGCCCCCTACCGAATTCTCTATGTCTCGTTTGACGAGCTTCCGACCCTGCGAAAAATCATGGAGCCTGTTCTTGCCATTTCCCGTTGGTTCGAGCGCAGCGTCGCAAAGATCACGTTCAACGCGATGGCTCATGCCGGCAAGCCCGTCTTCATATTCCTGGATGGAGTGCAGAATCTGGATGCGTGGGCGGAGCAATTGAAAAGCCTCGTGGACAACAGCGCTGTTCGTGCGATGGTGACGGGAAGCTCATCGCTTCGCATTGAAGCAGGGCGCGACAGCCTGGCCGGACGCATCACCACGGTGGAAATGGGACCCTTGCTTCTGCGGGAGATCGCCGAGTTGCGGTTCCATTCCGCACCCGCGCCGCTGTGGAGCGATACCGGGCTGAACCTCCTGCTTTCCCGCGATTTCTGGCAGAGCGCCGTCCGCAACGGGAACACGGACCTCGAGCTGAAGGAGCTCGCATTTGCAGCATTCTCTCAGCTCGGCGGATATCCGGATGCGCAGGAAAAGCACGATCTTCCCTGGCATGAAGTGGCGGATCATCTGAACGAGACCGTCATTGTTCGCGCCATCCAACACGACCTGCGGGTGGGAACGCGGGGGGTAAAACGCGACGAAAAGCTGCTTGAAGAGGTGTTTCGTCTTTCCTGCCGCTACGCGGGTCAGGCAGCCGGGCAATCCGTTTTCGTGCCCGAAATTCAACAGGCGCTCGCCGGGAATATCGGGTGGAACCGCATATTGGCGTACCTGCGCTTCCTGGACAGATCATTGCTTATCCGCCTGGTGCCGCCCCTGGAGCTGCGCCTCAAGCGGGCAAAGGCGCCGGCCAAAATCTGTTTGTGCGACCACGCGCTTCGCGCCGGCTGGCTACAGGAGGTGATTCCGCTCGATCCGGCGGGGCTTGCGGCCGACCCTCACCTTTCGGACATCGCCGGCCATCTCGCGGAAAGCGTATTGGGCTATTTCCTGGCCTCCATCCCACATCTCGACGTGGCGCATTTCCCGGAGCGCGGGGCGGAGCCCGAGGTGGACTTCGTGCTGACCATCGGCACGCGCCGAATCCCCATCGAAGTCAAGTACAGACGCCGCATCGATCCGCTTGACGATACCCGCGGTCTGCGGGCTTTTGTCGAAAAAGCCGTGTATAACGCTCCGTTCGGCATCCTGGTCACCCTGGACGAAAACGTCGCTATCCCGGATCCCCGGATCATCCCCATTTCACTTTCATCCTTCTTATGGACGAGGTAGGAGAGGTCATGGACTCGGAACAGGAAAAAACTCCCGACATCTCCCGACTCATCGAGCACGCCTTCCCGCTGAAACAAACTTCCCTGGATTCGGTCCACGAAAAGAACGTCCGACATGGGCATATCTCCACGCTGCATATATGGCCCGCGCGGCGGCCGCTGGCGGCATGCCGCGCGGCGCTCATCGCCACGCTGCTGCCGGACCCGGGCACGCCGGAAAAGAGAAAAGAGCTTTGCGAAAAGATCGGTGGAAAAGTCGTCAAGAAGGTCGAGCGCAAGAAGATGCCGAACGGCCAGACCGTGGAACGGGAAAAAGAGGTCACCGAGGGCGGCATCCTGCACTGGGGCCGGGAGACGGAAAACAAGGAGACTTTGGATTGGTTTCGCGCTGAGATCCGCAAAGCATACGGAGGGCGAGCGCCGAAAGTGCTCGACCCATTCGCCGGCGGAGGAGCGATTCCTTTGGAGGCCATGCGCCTGGGGTGCGAGGCGACCGCCGTGGACATCAACCCCGTGGCCTGGTTCATCCTGAAGTGCACACTCGAATACCCGCAGAAGCTTGCCGGGAAGACCTGGTCTTTGCCCGATTTCATCCTGGAGAACGAGGAGTTCATGGAGCGCTTTTACAAGGAGCATCCTCACCTGGTCGGTCGCACGAAACCCACGAAGAGACAGCTCAAGGAACAGGAATCCGGGCTTTTCAAGGACCACGAGGCGGGGAACGACAAAGCGCCGAAAGCCGATCTCGCCTGGCACGTCAGGGCCTGGGGCCAGTGGGTGCTGGACCATGCCCGGCGGGAGCTTGCGCGCTATTATCCCATATATACCGACTTCCAGCCGATTTACCAGGATAGCCACGAGCCCTACGAGAAGCAGCCCATACGTCTGGTGCCGATCAGGGAGGACGGCACACCGGATCTGGATGAGCTGAACAAGGATTTCAGCAAGGAGTATCTCGCTGATAGAAACAACCCGCGCTGGGTATCCAAACCCACCGTGGCGTATCTCTGGGCAAGAACGGTCACGTGTAAAAACTGCCGCGCAAACATTCCTCTCCTCAAGACCCGCTGGCTGTGCAAGAAGGATCGTAAGCGCGTTCTTCTTGCCATGAAGCCCAACGAAGACAAGACAGGAGTGGTCTTCGGTATCGAGAACAACGTTCCAGTCAAGGGCGGTAACACGGCCCAGCGTCGTGAGAACGACAAGCGCATGGGCGCGGGAACCATGTCTCGCTCCGGGGCCAAGTGCCCCTGCTGTCCCACCATTATGACCATGGAGGACATCCGCTTGGAAGGGCAGGCCGGCCGGCTGGGTTCGGTGATGACGGCGGTGGTGGTCGACGAGCCGAAGGGCAAGGAATATCGGCTGCCGGATGCGCATGAAGTGCTTATGGCAGGGGAAGCGGGAAAGGCGATCCCCGGCGTGTTTGAACAAATCCCCTTCGGGCTGCCGGAAGAGCCGACACCGAAAGGAGGAAGCGGGGCGAGTCGTGCGTTCTCCGTTGATGGCTACGGCTTCAATCAGTGGAAGAAGCTCTTCACGCCGCGCCAGCTTCTGGCGTTGGGGACTTTCGTGAAGTGGACGAGAGAGGCGAAGGGTTTCCTCTCTCGATATTACGGTGACGGCTGGGTAGAGGCCGTTTATTCATATCTTGCTAGCGCTATTAGTAGAACCTCCGATTATCTGGGTGTACTTTGCGTTTGGGAAAATGGAGCGGAAGAAATCAAACACGTCTTTATGCGGTGGGCGCTGCCTATAACATGGGACATGGCCGAAGCGAACGTGCTTGCGCCTATTGAGAGATTTTACATTGGCGGTGTGAAATCAATTTCTGGGACGATCGAAAGACTCCATCGATGTTCTTGGGTCAACACTCAAACCCCAGTAAGCCTAAATGAATCTGCACTCTCGCAGATGCAAACCGGGATAGATGTCATTGTAACTGATCCTCCTTATTATGATGCCATTCCATATTCAGATCTAATGGATTTTTTCTATGTATGGTTGCGAAGAGTCCTGAGCGGTCTGACGTCCGAAATGGATCAAAAATTTGCTGAAGCTCTTTCTCCGAAGTGGAATCATGATAAGGCAGACGGTGAACTGATTGATGATTCTAGTAGACATGGCGGTGATAGAAAAAAGTCCAAAGCCGAGTATGAAGAAGGTATGTTCCATGCGTTTGAAGCTTGTCACAAAGCACTGTCAGGTTTCGGGCGACTGGTGATTGTTTTCGCCCATAAACAGCCAGATGCTTGGGAGACGCTTGTTTCGGCTATAATTCGAGCCGGTTTCGTCGTAGATGGTAGCTGGCCTATTATGACAGAAATGCCTGGTGGAATTCGTAACTTGGGCCGAGCTTCTCTCTCCTCCTCCGTCTGGCTCGTCTGCAGGAAGCGCCCCGTCGACGCGCGGCCGGGTTGGGACAACCACGTTCTTGAAGAAATGCGAGCGAACATCCACGAGAAGTTGCGCGAGTTCTGGGACGCCGGCATCCGAGGGCCGGACTTCGTCTGGGCTGCCACGGGCCCGGCGCTAGAGGCGTACAGCAAGCACCCCGTCGTTAAGAAGGCCAACGATCCGGGGCAGGTGATGGAAGTCTCCGAGTTTCTCGCGCACGTGCGCCGGATGGTCGTGGATTTCGTCGTCGGCAGGGTGCTCTCGGGTGACGATGCCGCCGAGGAGACCGCAACTGACAGGCTGGATGAGCCTACCGCGTATTACCTGCTTCACCGTCACGACTTCGGGCTAGATGAGGCGCCAGCCGGAGCATGCATCCTCTACGCCATCTCGTGCGGTGTCTCGGACAAGGAGCTTTCGGATACCTGGAATATCATCGGCTTCACGAAGGGCAAGTCTGGTGAGGGAGAAGAGGCGGATGCCGAAGAAGATGCCTACGCCGAGGTAGCTCCCGGTGATCAAGAGGACTCGGGCAGCAAAGTGAAGCTTAAGACCTGGGCGCAAAGGAAAAGCAAGTCACTGGGATTCGAGGCGCCCAAAGGCCGGCCGGTGCCGCTCATCGATCGAGTGCACTGCCTGCTGCATTTGTGGAAAGGGGGAGATGTCCACAAGGTGGACGACTATCTGGATGAAAACGGTCTGCGGCGGCAGGAGCTTTTCAAGCGGCTGCTCCAATCGCTCATCGAGCTTTCCCCGCATGGAAGCGAAGAACGGTCGCTTTTGGAATCCCTCAGCAACCATGTCCAGGCTCGCGGAGCGTTGAAAGTACAAGGGCCGATGTTGTTTTCCGATGAGCGCGGAATTCCGGAAGGAGAGGAATAATGATGACAAAGCTGCCATGGAAGCGATGGTGCGAGGTTGTTGAATTACGGGAGGACCTGCGGTCCGGGGAGCTGCCGCTCCACATGTTCGCCGCCGACCTCTACGAAGTCATGATGCAGCGCGGCAAGAGGCCCATCTACGAGAAGCCGCGGGAGTTCTTCGCTCTTACATTCCCCACCTTCAATCTTCGCCGGCTTGTTCATGATGTGGTGTTGCGCTTGTCGGGGAAAAACGATAAAGCGGTCCGGCAGCTCGAGCTGACCTATGGCGGAGGAAAAACCCATGCCTTGATCACCCTCCGGCATCTCGTTCATGAACCCAATACGCTGCCCGACATGCCCGCCGTGGCAGAGTTTAAGGAGGCTATCGGGCAAAAACCGCCCAAATGCAGAGTAGTGGGTTTGTGTTTCGACAAGCTGGACGTCGAGAAAGGCATGGAAGTCCTATCTCCCGGCGGCAAGCCGCGGATGCTCAAACAACCCTGGAGCATTCTCGCCTTCCAGATCGCGGGGGACGATGGACTGAAGCTCCTTCACGCCGGCGCTAAGGCGGAGGAACGGGACTCCGCTCCCGCTGAAAACCTGCTGGCCCAGCTGCTTGAGATGCCGGGCAAGGAAGGTTTGGGCACACTCGTTCTTATCGACGAAGTGCTCATGTATGCCCGCGAGAAGTTGGCCCTCGACCAGCAGTGGCGTGCGCACCTTGTAAACTTTTTCCAGTACCTCACCCAGGCGGTCGCCAAGGTGGACCGGTGTTGCCTGGTAGCTTCGCTGCTGGCCACCGACCCGCGCAAGAGCGACACCCTCGGCCGCGAATTACAGGCGGAGCTCTACGATATCTTCCAGCGCCAACGCGAGGAGGCGGTGGAGCCCGTCGTGAAGGAAGACGTGGCCGAGGTCCTGCGCCGGCGGTTTTTCACCCCCGAATCCCTCAAGGAGAAGGACTCATTTCACCCGCATGTCGTGGCGGCGCTCAAGGGCATTCAGGCCGTTGACGAGCAGACGGCAAAGCAGGGCGCGGAGGCCGAGGAGCGCTTCCTGAAGAGCTTCCCGTTCCATCCCGACCTGACCGAGGTGCTCTACTCCAAGTGGACCACACTTGCCCGCTTCCAGAAAACGCGAGGGGTTCTACGCACATTCGCCCTGGCGCTTCGCGAGGCGGAAAAATGGGACTCAAGCCCCCTAATCGGACCGGCCGTTTTCCTTTCCGCCCCTGGTGCCCAAGGGCTTTCGGAGGCCATGCGCGAGATGGTCACGGTCGCTGACACGGAGGAATGGGAAGGAAAAAAGCAGGCATGGACCGGAATCCTTGACGGAGAGCTTTCACGCGCCATGCAGATTCAAAAAGACTCCGCCGGTCTCAAGTTCCGCGAAATCGAGCAAGCCGTGGTGGCGACCTTTCTCCATTCACAGCCAATTGGTCAGAACGCCAGGACACGCGATCTGCTCGTGCTCCTGGGCTCTACCCGGCCTGACAGGATCGAGCTTGAGAAAGGGCTCTCCCGCTGGGCGCAATCGAGCTACTGGCTTGACGACTTGTACACCGCCGTCGGAGACGGGCAGCTTCCAGGAACATGGAGGTTGGGAAACCGTCCCAATCTCATCCAGATGCACGCCGCCGCATCCAGAAACATCAACGAGGACACGGTGCGTGCCCGGCTTCTGGACGAGATCGGCAGGGTGAAGGCGCTCACGGCAAACGCATCCGCGGCGGGAGTGCGTGTGCATACCTTGCCCACACGGCCAAAGGATATCGAGGACGACGGCGCGTTCCATTTTGCCGTGCTTGGGCCGAATGCCGCTTCGGAGTCCGGCAAACCAAGCACGGAGGCGAAACGGTTCCTTGACGAAACTACCGGACCGGATCGACCCCGAGTCTATCGCAACGCCGTGCTTCTCTTGGCGACTTCGCGAGACGGGCTCGAGCTTGCCCTGGCGCGCGTGCGCGATTACCTGGCATGGGATGTGGTTCGCGAGGACATCAAGAAACAGCAGAAGGATGGGAACGTGGACCCCGCCCGGTCGCAGACGCTCCAGATTAACATCGAAAAAGCCAGGGGGCGCATCGGCGAAGCCATCAAACAGGCCTACTGCATCGTGGTGACTGTTTCCGAGAAGGACGAGACTCAGGCGTTCAAGATCACCGTCACGGATGAGCCGCACTTCACCCTCATCAAGGCCGACAAGCGCTCTCGCGTTCAGGACACGGCCATTACCGCCGAAGCTCTCCTGCCGGATGGACCATACAATCTCTGGCGTCCGGGCGAGACGTCTCGGCGGGTTAAGGATCTTTTCGGAGCATTCGCTCAGCTTACGCACCTACCGAAGATGCTCAAAGCCGGCGCCATCATCGACACCTTGGTGCGCGGGTGCGAAAGGGGCACATTCGTTCTGCGGCTCACGCGGCCCGACAACACTCTACGCACGTGGTGGATGGTCCGCCCGGATGAAAACGCCCTCGGCGACTCGTCCCTTGAGCTCGTTCTTCCACAGGCCGCTGAGCTGGTCGAGCTCCCCTGCGAAGTGCTTGCGGTCAAGCGGCTGCCGAAGCTATGGCCTGACGGGGATGCACAGGAGATCACGGTCAAAGATGTCATGGACTACTTTTCGGGCGGAAAAACGGTTCAGGTGGATCGGGAGGGTTACCGCGAGCCCATGTTCGTACCCAAGGCGGTTCAAGCGGCCATCGAGAGAGCGATAGCCGCAGCTGTGGAGAAAGGGCTCCTATGGATGCTTGTCGGGCCCGCAAGTTTTTTTGCGGAGGAGATACCCGCCGGCGTTTCAAGCCAGCAGGCGAAGCTTTGCGCCCCGCCCGCCGTCATTGCCGCGGCGCAGATTATGCCGGAGAACCTTCCCGGCGCGTGGAAGGAGGGCATGGCTTCTGCGCTTTCACTCAGTACGACGCTCTCCATCAAATCGGGAAAGACTCTGCCGTGGAAAGCGATCCGGGATGTCATTAACACGGCGCTCCAGGCCCGATTCATCGAGCTTGCTTCAGATCCTGCCACGTGGCCGTGCGGCTTCCCCTCCGCGAAGCTTGCGCAGTTCAAACCGGCGACGGGCGCCACGGGAAGTGGGGTCGGCGGGGGTAAGGGCGGCGCGGAAGATACGGCTAACAAGGTCCTTATGGCAACCGCGCAGCTTGAGCCTTCCGAGATTCAGGAGCTGGGCGACATCATGCCCAAACTGCTGAAGGTGAAGGCCAAGCTGAACACTCCCTTTCGGTTCACCATTCGCATCGAGATGGGTGACGGTAAGACCTTGCCAGCCGTGGAGGCAGCCAAGGAAGCGAATGCGCTACTTAAAACTGTTAAGGATGGGTTTGAGTTACGATGATTAATTAGCGCCATGGGTACTCAACAAGACTGGACACAATCGCTGGCTGCGCAGTTGACAGGGGCGATTCTTCCGTGTTAGGCTTTTTACGATTAAACGGGCTGTAGCGCAGTTGGTCAGCGTACACGTTTGGGGTGCGTGGGGTCGGCGGTTCAAATCCGCCCAGCCCGAATTTTATCCTGACCATCTTCCCTCTCGATCCCCATGAGGCTGGAGAAGCGGACACAAATCCAGGCGCGCAAAGCTCTCTTGCGCCGGCGAATGCGCTCGCTCCTGAGAGCCATGAGCGAACAGGAACGGGCTCAGGGCAGCCGGCTGGCGGCGGCGCGCCTTTGCGGCAGCCCCTGGTGGCGGGAAGCCGTCTGGGTGTTGAGCTACTTCCCCCTGGCCGGGGAGCTGGACACGGTGCCGATCATGGACGCCGCCCTGCGGCAGGGCAAGGGGGTGGCCCTGCCCCGTATCGCTGGCGGACAACTGACCTTCCACGTATATAGGGGAGGGGCTGCGGAGCTGATCCGCGGCGCTTACGGGATCCTGGAGCCCCGGCCCGACCGACCCCTCTTCAAGTTGGGGGAGCGGGGCAGCGGGCCTCTGCTGGTCCTGGCGCCGGGGTTGGCCTTTGACCGCTGCGGTCGCAGGCTCGGACGGGGCAAGGGCTACTACGACCGCTTTCTTGCCGCGCTGAGGGAAGGCTCCTCGGCCCCCGTACGGGCGGTCGGCCTCTGCTTTTCCGCTCAACTCCTGAGCGCGCTACCCGCGCAGCCCGGAGACCAGCCCGTGGACGGCGTGGTCACCGAGACGGAGCTCCTCTGAGGCCCGCACTTGATTTGATCCCCCACCGGGAGTACATTAAGAAAAGGAATCAATATGTCCATAATAAAATCCGCTTTAGAGATCGCCCTGGAGAGAACCCGGGACGTTGAAGGCAACAAGGAAGCCCTGGAGGCCAGCAGCTTCACAAACGAGGGCAAGCGCGCCGTGTCCAAGTTCATGTCCGCCGAAGCCGACAGCCTGAAGGAGCCGCTCGCCAAGTACCAGAAGAAGCAACTGGCCTGGGTCAGGGAGGGAGCCTACCAGGCCCTCATGGCCAATCTGAAGCTGCCTGTCGATGAGATGGCCTTCAAGCAGAGCAAGCGGGCGGCGGAAGGGCTCTTCGCCCTGGTGAGCGACCCCAAGCGCTTGACCAAGCATCTGGGCCAGATGGAGCACTTCTTCGAGGAGTACCTGGAGGAGCGCAAACGCATCACCACCGCCGTGGAGCGCCAGTATGCCCCCCGCCTGAGGCAGAAAGAAGAGGAGATGAGCCACAAGATGGGGGCGGCGGTGAAGATCGATCCCCATTCAGACCCGGAGTTCGTGAAGCTCCTGAAGCAGAACCTGGTTCTCCTGGAAGACCGCTACGCTGCGGTCCTGGAGCAGGTCAAGGGGGAGCTGAAGAAAATGGTCTTCGAGGGCTGAAGCCGGCTCAAAGCGGAGAGGATTTGAGCAGGGTCAGGAACTCCTCCTCGCCGACGATGCGGATGCCCAGCCCCCGGGCCTTGTCCAGCTTGCTGCCCGCTCCGGGGCCTGCCAGCAGGTGGGTGGTCCTGGTGGTCACGCTGGCGCTCACCTTTCCCCCCCTCTTCTTCACTTCTTCCAGGGCCTGCTCCCTGGGTTTGAAGGCTTCGAAGCTGCCGCTCACGCACCAGGTCTGGCCGCGGAAGGCGCCTGCGGGCCCTGCTTCCTCGGCCGGGGCTTCCCTGAAGCGGAGGCCCGCCTCCCTCAGACCGGCGATGCGCCTGCGAACCTCCTGCCGCGATAACTCCTGCAGGAGGGTCTGAGCGATCTTCTCGCCGATGCCGTGGATGGCGGTGAAGGGCGCCGGGTCCTGCCTGTCCACGGCCGCCAACAGGGAGTCGATGTCCCGGTAGCCCGCCTCTGCCAGCAGCTCAGTCACCTTCTGCCCCACCTCGGGGATGCCCAGGGACTGCAGGACGGTGCGGTAGGGCTTTTCCTTGCTCTTCTCCAGCCCGGCCCGGATCAGGGCCACCTTCTTTTCCCCGAACCCGGGCAGGGAGAGCAGAGCGTTCGGGTCGAAGCGGTACAGATCGGCCACATCCCGGATCAGCCCCTGATCCAGGAGTAGGTCCAGGGTCTCGGGCCCCAGGCCTTCGATATCCATCTGGCCCCGGCCGGCGAAGAAGTGGATCCTGCCCCTGATCTGATCCGGGCACTGCGGGTTGGGGCAGAACTGGTGGCCCCCCTGGCGGAGGAGGGGGCTGCGGCAGCTGGGGCACTCCTGTGGCATCTTCCAGGTGGTGTTGCCTTGCTCGTTCTTCTCCAAAACGCCTTCCACGGCCGGGATGACGTCCCCCCGCTTGGAGACGCTGACCCGGTCGCCCAGGGCCAGCTCCAGCAGGTCGATATAGTCCTGGTTGTGGAGGGTCACATTGGAGATGGTGGAGCCCGACACCCGCACCGGCCTGACCCTGGCCACCGGGGTGATCCTTCCCGTGCGGCCCACCTGCACGTCGATCCGCTCCACCACGGTTTCCGCGGCCGGGGCTTCGAACTTGAAAGCCAGGGCCCAGCGGGGGTGGTGGCCGGTGAAGCCGAGGCGCTCGCGGGCCTCGGTCTCGTTGACCTTGACCACCAGGCCGTCGATGTCGTAATCCAGGCTCTGCCGGCGGGCCTGGGCCGCGGCCAGGTAGGCGGGCATTTCCTCCAGCCTGCCCACCCGCCAGAGGGGGTGCCGGGAGCGGATCCGTCCCAGATCTTCGTGAGCGGAGAAAAAGCCGATATTCCGGTTCAGCTTGAAGCCCAGGGCTTCAAGCTCTTCCAGGATCTCCAGGTGGGTGGCGAAGGGGGTCGCGAAGAAGCCCTCGTACACGGTGATGTCCAGGGGCACGGCGGCCACCTCCGCGCTCTTGACCCGGTGCAGGGTGCCCGAAGCCAGGTTGCGCGGGTTGGCGTAAGCCGGCTCTCCCGCCTCCGCCTGAGCCGCCTCCCGGTTCAACCTCTCGAACTGGCTGCGGGGCAGGAAGATCTCCCCCCTTGCCGCCAGGGTGGCGGCCCCGAACAGCCTGAGGGGCACGGCGCCGATGGTTTTCACATTGGCGGTCACATCGTTGCCCACCAGCCCGTTTCCCCGCGTCAGCGCCCGCCTCAGCGCTCCCCGCTCGTAGTACAGGACGATGGAGGAGCCATCGATCTTTTCCTCTACGAAGAAGGAGAGCTCCCCGCCGGCGTTCCTCCGCGTTTTCTCGATCCAGCTCTGGACCTCGGTGGGAGTGTAGGCCTTATCCAGGCTGAGCACGGGGATGGTGTGCGGGACCTCAGGCAGCTCCTGGGTAAGGTCGGATCCCACCCTCTGGCTGGGCGATTCCGGCTGCCGCAGCCCGGGGAACTCCTTCTCCAGGGCCAGGAGCCGGTCGAAGAGCCGGTCATATTCGAGATCGCTCACGCTCGGCTTGCTCAGCACGTAGTACTCGTGCTGGTATCGCCGCAGCAGGCGGGAAAGCCGCTCTATTTCCTGCCGGGCTCGATCCCGGGTCATGGCTGCTATTCCGCGCGGGTGAGGAAGGCGTCCTTGAAGCCCTTGGAGCGGAACTGGTACAGCAGGGTGCCGCTTTCGTCCTGATTCAAGGGCCCGATCAGGACCTTGTAGACCGTGCGGTTCTTGGCGCTCGCGGGCAGAACGGCGACGGCGTAGGTTCCTTCCAGCTCCCGCGCCAGCTTGTCGGCCAGGCCGCGGTTGGAATAGGCCCCCAGCTGGAGGAAAACGGTCCGGCCGGAAAGCCCGGGGGCCAGGGGAGCGGCCGTCTTGACGGGCTGCTTAACCTCGGCGACCACCGGCTTTTCAGGCTTGGCCGCGGGGGTGACCTTCTGCGGCGCGACCGGCTCGCGGGGGCTCTCCGGGGGAGGGGGTTGGGGCTCGGCTGGAACCAGGCTGACGGTCCCCTTGTCCGGCGGGGAGGCTCGCTCCAGGGATTTCTCTTGCTCCTTCGCCTCGGCGGCGGGGGGCTCGGGGGACTGGGGCTGGAGCAGGGCTACGGACTCGCGCTGCGCTGCCTCAGGCGCGCCCCTATCCAGGGTGGCCGCCGTTTCCTCCTGCGCCGCGGGCCGGGGCGGGGGCAGCTCTGCAAGGCTGCCTTTCTTCTCCTGGGCGGGCGGGGCCAGGGTGGCCGCCGGAGGCTGCTCTCCCGCTTTCGCTACCTCCGCCGTGGGCGGGATGAGGACGAAGCGCTCATCCTCCCGGGGGGGCATGAAAAGCTGCTTCTGGGGGGCGCGGGAGGAGATCTCCTGGAGGCGCTTTTCTTCGGGGGTAAGCTTGGCCTGCGGGGCGGGTTCCTCTTTTGGGGTCTGTTCCAGCGTCACGGCCGGTTTCGCCTCGCCGGGCTGCTCCGCTTCAGGGGTTTCCGCGGCCGCGACCGCAGTGACCTCCGGCTGGGAGGGAGCGGCGGGCTCCTCGGGGAGGAGCGCTTCTTCCTTTGCCGCCGGGGCTTCCACCGCTGCGGCGGGGACTCCGGAGGCAGGATTTATCTCCGGGTCGGGGCTGTAAGGCAGCTCGCCGGGGCCCTGCGCGGAAGCCACCTCCCCCGTGCTGAGGATTTGAGCGCGAACGTGCATCACCTCCTTGGGGGCCAGGCCCAGTTGGGCAGACGCCTCCTCGGAGAGCAGGAGGAACACGTTGGCCGGTCCCTCGATCCGCCTTGCCACCGTCACCTCGACCTGTTTTCCGTTCTGCGGGTTCTCGACCCGGATCAGGCTGCCGGCAGGAAAGGAATTGGAGGCCGCGAACAGGCCGGGAGAATCGAACTCTCCCTTACGGATCACGGCGGCGTTCCCCTCCCACGTTTCCTCAGCCTGAAGCAGGGGGCAGGCGATAAGAAAGAGCAAGAAGAAACCCCATACTCTGTTCATCTGAGAGATCTCCTATCCAAACTCATCGGCGAAAATCGGACTTTTATTGATCTTTCTTCTTCCTTCTATAATAATGCGGGTGTGGATATTTTTGAACCCCTCCTGCTCGAGCCCTCCTTCAAGGAGAAGATCTGGGGTGGGCGCAGGCTGGAGGCGCTCCTGGGCAAGAGGCTGCCTCCGGGGCCCATCGGCGAATCCTGGGAGTTGTCCACCCACCCCAGGGGCCCCAGCCGCGTCCGGGAAGGGCGTTTCGCCGGCCGCAGCCTGGAGGAGCTGATCGCCAGCTACCCCGAAGAGATCCTCGGCCCCTACATCTACGGGCTGGGCTTCCACAGCCTCCCCCTGCTGGTGAAGTTCATCGACGCCTCCCAGCGCCTCTCGGTTCAGGTCCACCCCGACGACGCCTACTCCCTCCGTCATGACGGGGAGGCGGGCAAGACCGAGATGTGGTACGTCCTGGACGCTCCCCCCGGCGCCCGGCTCGTCTTCGGGCTGAGAGCCGGTGTGGACCGGGACGGATTTGCCGCAGCCGTGGCGGAGGGGAGGGTAGAGGAAACGCTGCGCTTCCTCCCCATCGCCGGGGGCGACACTCTTTTCGTGCCTCCGGGAACGGTCCACGCGATCCTGGAAGGGGTCCTGCTGCTGGAAGTCCAGGAGAGCTCCGACGCCACCTACCGCCTCTACGACTGGGGGCGCTTGGGTTTCGACGGCCGCCCCCGAAAGCTTCACCTCCGCAAGGCCCTGGAGGTCATCACTTTCGCTTTTCAAGGCCGGGTGGTCCGCCCCCAGCCGGAGGCCACGCCGTACGGCAGCCTGGCCCTGCTCGCCTCCTGCCCCTATTTCCAGGTGGAGCGCATCGCCTGCCGCGCGCAGTTGAACGTCGGCTGCGCCGGCGACCGCTTCTGCGCTCTGATCCTCACCCAGGGCTCGGGCCGGCTGAGCTTCGCCGGGGGAAGCCTCGCGGCCGGTTGCGGAGATACCCTCCTCCTGCCTGCCGCCGCCGGCGGTATCGTCTACAGCCCGGAGGCGGAATCAGAGCTTATTCGCATCTTTGTCCCTTGAGGCGAGCAGGGCCTCGGCTACGGCCTCCCCGAGGCGGAAGAGCAGCTTCCCGTAGGGGAGCTCTTTCTCCCGCTCCCGGTTGTCCAGGGATACCCGCCCCTCGGCCAGCAGGGCCCCGGTTTTCGTCTGCAGGAGAACGTAACGGGCCGCGGCGGTCACCAGGGGCGCCTTCTGCGGCGCCGGGGTGGTCTGGGCGCGCACCTGGGCCGCGGCCAGGAAGTCCGCCTCAATGCTGCGGGCCGCCGATAAAGCGGCGCTGAAGTCGCGGCCCTCCCAGTCCAGGGGGACCTTCTGGGCGCCCAGGTCGAAGAGGATGTGCCCCCTGGCGAAGAGAAGGCTCATGAGGCCTGCCTTGCTCGGCGCGGGGTCCGCCAGGGCCTTCCCGTCGCTCGATTCCTCCACCCACACCAGGTAGGTGTCCGCGCCCAGCGCGCAGAGCGGCAGACAGGCCAGCAGAATCAGGGAACAAATGGACTTCATAGATTGCTTTCTCTCTTTATGCTATCCTTGCTTTCCGCCATGGCGAGGTTTCTTTTTGTCTCTTTGAGCGCCCTGCTTTTTTTATCGGAACTTTACCCCGCGGGCAACAACCCGAGCCCGGAGAGAAGCGTGGTGGTGGTGCTGGATCTCTCCTACAGCATGAGGCTCAGAGAGGAACGATTCGCGGCGACTCGCCTGGAGCGGGCCAGGGCGGCGCTGGAGAGCCTGCTCGCCCGTCCCTGGCCTGGAACGGAGTGGTCCCTGGTGACCTTCCAGGACCGGGGCGCCATCCAGAGTCGCCTCCCCTTCAGCGAACGGCCCCAGGCTCTGCTTTCCAGGCTCAAGGGCTTGAAAACGGGGGGAACAACCCCCCTCAACGAGGCCCTGCTGGCCGCCGCGCAGAAGCTGGCCCGGGAAGGCAGGGGCTGGGACCGGATCGTGGTGCTGGCTTCGGACTGTGTGCCCGGCGAGGGGGATTTCCCCAGCTCCGAGCTGGTGGAGAGCCTGCGGACGGCCCGGGTTCGGCTGTATGTCCTCTCCTTCGTCCTGGAGGAGAATCCGGCCTGGTTCCGCCGGGCGGAGGAGCTGGCCCGTTGGAGCGGAGGCAAGGCCTTCGACCTGGGCGATATCGAGACCTTTTCCCGGGAGCTTTCCACGCTCGCCGCTTCCTACAGGGTTCCGCTCCCGCAGCCTTCACGGCCGCCGCCTCTGCAATTGGGGCTCGGGCCCGCCCGGAGCCTGGGGCTGGCTCTCCTGCTCGCCCTGGGCTTCTTCCTGCTTTTTCTCTCCGCGGGGAAGAAGACCTGGGACTGGCTCCAGCTGCGGGAGGAAAGCGCCAGGGAGCCTGAACAGGCGGCCCTGCTGCAGCTGCGGGTCCGCTATCCGGATGGCAGGCAGCGGTGCCTGCGCTTCGACCGCCTGCCCCTGAGGGTGGGCCGATCCGCCCGCCAGGGTCTGGCCCTTGGCCCCGGTCCGGAAACCCGGCTGGGGAGAAAGGCTTCCGGATTCACTCTGGAGCGTCGGCAGCAGGAAATCTTCCTCTCCTCCGGCCAGCCCCTGGTCATCAATGGCGTGCTGCAGAACTCCAGGAAGCTGAAAGCGGGTGACCGCATCCTTTTCGGCCGCTACCGCATCTTCTACGAGGGCCTGACCATGCGGGGGCTCCGACCGCCCAGGCAGAGGCTTCCCAGGGTGGGCCTGGAGCTAATCCTGCTGGCGGTTCTGCTCGGTGTCACCTGGAGTCTGGCCAGGCTCCGGCCCTCGGCTCCAGAAGCCGTGGAGGTGAAAGAGGCGGTCCAGAACCCCCGTCCCCTCCCGCCCTTTCCCGTCCGGGGCCCTCTTCCCGCTTCCGCAGCCGAGACCCGCATGGTCGCTCCCGGAGAGCAGCCTGAGTTCTTTCAGGCGGACATCCTCTGCTTCCACGCCCATCCGGACGACGAAAGCCTCGATTTCGGAGTCCTGCTGGCGCGGGCCTCCCGGGCGGGGAAAAGGATAGTGGTGGTCCTGCTGACCGACGGGGAGTCGGGGCTGGATCAGTACCCCCGCCGGCCGGTGGGGAAGGGGTACCCCGCCTGGAGCTTGAAGGGACCCTCCCTGGCGGCGGTCCGGGTGCGGGAGGCCAGGGAGGCCCTCTCCATCCTGGGGGTGGAGACCTATATCCGCCTCGGCCTGCCCAACCATCCCTACACCCGGTCCGCGGAGGCGCTGCCGCTGGGGCAGCTTCTTTCCAGCTGGGGCGGGGAGGAAGCGCTGGTGCAGAGGATCGCCGCCCTCCTGCGGGGCTTCAGGCCGGTGCTCGTCCTTTCCCCGGACGAGCACAGCGCCGCCCGCGAGCATTTCGAGCACGAAGCGGTCGGCTACCTGACGCGCCGGGCCCTGGAGCGGCTGGCGAAAGCCGGACCAGACGGAGCGAAGGAGCGGCCCGTGGGGGGACATTTGGCGGCCGTGGATCCCAGGCAAAAGGGCCTGTACTCGCAGCTGCTGGCGGTGGAGGCGATGGCCGCCGACCCCGCCTCGGGGCTGCCCTACCGGCTCATCCAGCAGCAGGCCTTGAAGGCGCACCGCAGCCAGCGGGATGCCTCCCCCATCGGGGTCGAGGTTTCGGCCGGGTACGGCTGCGAGTACTATCACCCCCTGAGCTGGGAGCTGGCGGAAAGCCTTGAAGAGCTGCTGGGACAGTGATACGGTTTAAGTCCGTATGACCTATTACGTCGTCCAGGTGAAAAGCGGGTGGGAGGAGAAGGTGCTCCAATACGCGCGCAAGCTCCAGATCGACCGGGAGGCCAGGATCCTCTGGCCCAGGCGGAAGCTGCGCCTGCGCCGGCGCGGCCGCTGGCGTGAAACCCTGGCCTCCATCTTCCCCGGCTACCTCTTCCTGGAGATCGAGGGCATCGGCCCGGAGCTTTACTGGCGGATGAGGCGGATCCCGGGCTTTGTCCGCTTCCTGCGCCACAACCACCAGATCGAGCCCCTTTGCGACCAGGACCGCGAGATCCTGGTGCACTTCCTCTCCTACGGCGAGATCGTCAGCAAGTCGCAAGTCGCCTTCGACGAGCATAAGCGCATCCGTGTCATCTCGGGCCCCCTGAAGAGCCTGGAGGGCAGGATCGTCAAGGTGGACCGCCGCAAGGGCAGGGCCAGGGTCCGCCTGGATTTTTACGAGGATTCCTTCTTTATAGACTTCGGCTTCGAATGCCTGGAGTTGGCGGGTGAAGCGGCTAAGTCCGAGGGGTCCGCTCTCCGACAATAATACTGTGATTCATCAGCATCCCAGGAACAGGATCTATATCATCGGCGCCGGGTTCACCGGGGTCACCATCGCCAGGGAGATCCAGGCGCGGAAGATCTTCGGCCGGGTGGTGGCTTTCCTGGACGACGATCCGCAGAAGATCGGCAAGAAAAGCGGCGACATCCCCATCCTGGGACCCCTCGAGGCGGTGGTGGAGCTGCTCAAGACCACCCCGGCCGACGAGGCCATCATCGCCATCCCCAGCGCCACCAAGGAACAGCTGAAGAAAATCTACGCCACCCTGAAAGAGGCCGAGTTCGCCCGCATCCGCATCGTGCCCAGCCTTTCGCAGATACTGGAGGGCGAGGCCCACCTGATCCAGGCCCGGGAGATCGACCCCCAGGACCTGCTCAGCCGCCAGCCCGTCAAGGTGAACCTGAAGGAGAGCCTGGCCTACCTGCGCGGCAAGAGGGTGCTGGTTACCGGAGCCGGCGGCTCCATCGGCGGCGAGCTTTGCAGGCAGCTGCTCTCCGGCGGAGTGCAGAGGCTGTACCTCTTCGGGCACGGGGAGAACTCGATCTACGAGATCGAGCGGGAGCTGCGCCTGCTGCAGGAAGAGGGGGTGGGGGAAAAGACCACCATTGTGCCCATTATCGGCGAGCTCCAGGACCGGCCCTTCGTGCTCTACATCATGGGGCGCCTCCAGGCGAACGTGGTCTTCCACACCGCGGCCCACAAGCATGTCTCCCTCCTCGAGGCCAACCCGGTGGAGGCGGTGAAGAACAACATCTTCGGCACCAGGAACGTGGTGGAGGCCTCCAGGGCCGCCGGGGTCAAGCGCTTCGTGCTCATCTCCTCGGACAAGGCGGTGGAGCCGGCCAGCATCTACGGGGCCACCAAGCTGATCGCCGAGGAGATCGTGCTGCGCGAGACCCGCAAGGGCAAGGCCTACATGGTGGTCCGCTTCGGCAATGTCCTCGGCTCCCGGGGCAGCATCCTGCCCCTGTTCCGCGAGCAGATCTTGAAGGGGGGGCCGGTCACCGTGACGCACCCGCAGGCCAGGCGCTTCTTCATGACCATCCCCGAGGCGGTCAGCCTGGTGCTGAAGGCCGGAGGGGTGGGCCAGAACGGGGGGCTCTACCTGCTGGACATGGGCGAGCCGGTCCTGATCCGGGAGCTGGCCGAGCAGATGATCCGCTTCTACGGTTTCGAGCCCCAAAGGGACATCCCCGTGGTGTACACGGGCCTGCGCCCGGGAGAGAAACTGGAAGAAAAGCTCTGGACCAATGGGGACAAGCCGGCGCCCACGGAGTTCCCCAAGATCCTGAAGGTCAGACGGGAGAGCGTGCTCAACGGCCAGACTGAAGCTCTCCTGCAGGAGCTGGAGGCGATCTGTTTTTCCGGTCCGCAGGCCGGCGCCTACCGGAACCGCAAGGCCCTGCGCGGGCTCCTGCAGCGCGTGGTCCCCAGCCTGCAGGCTGCGGAGGATGAACCGGAGTACTGAGCCCCTCGTTGCCATTTTCAGCCGCCACCGGTAGAATGCCCGCAAGGCCCGAGGCGATGGACGCTTTTCCGCTCTTCCCCCCCCTCTTTCTCGCCGATCTGAAGCCGGAGGATACCCTGGTGGGTCTCACGGTGCGCTCCCCGGCGGCCAGGGGCCGCATCGAAAGGCTCATCCTGCCCCCCATGCCGGCGGGCGCCTTCGCCGTCACCGCCGCCGACATCCCCGCGGCCAGGAGCCTGGAAAGCTACGGCCAGGGCATCCCCTTTCTGGCCGAATCCACCGTGAGCTACATCGGCGAGCCGGTGGCCCTGCTGGCCGGGCCTGACCCGGAGGTCCTGGCGGAGCTCTCCGGCCGGGTGCGCCTCCAGGTCGAGGAGGAGGAACCGGTGTTCACCCTGGCCGAAGCGGAAGGCGGGGCGGCGGCCGGCCGCATCTCCTGCCGCCGGGGCAACCCGGAGTCCGCCTTTCAGGAAGCCTACCAGATCGTGGAGGGAGAATACCGGATCGGTCCCCAGGAGCACCTGTACCCGGATCCACAGGGGGCCATCGCCCTGCGCGACGGCCGTTCCCTGACCGTGTACTCCGCCACCCAGGACCCCTTCGCCGTGCGCCGTGAGCTGTCCAGGTTCCTCGGCCTCAATCCCCGGCGCGTCCGGGTCATCGTTCCCCCCCTCGGAGGCTCCCTGGAGGGCAAGCTGGTGCCGGCCGTGCTCGTCTGCGCCCATGCCGCCCTGCTCGCCTGGGTGGGGGGGAAGCCGGTAAAGCTTGTCTATTCCCGAGCCGAGGATTTCGCCTATACCTCCAAGAGCCATCCCGCCCTGATACGCCACCGAACGGCCCTGGATCGCAACGGGACCCCCACGGCGATGAGGGTGGAGATCCTGCTCGACTCGGGGGCTTATCGCATTCATTCCACCGCGGTGCTCGAGGCTGCCGCGGCGGCGGCGGCGGGCGTGTACCGCTGCGCCAACCTGGAAGTGGAGGCCCGGCTTTTCCTCACCAACAAGGCGCCTTCGGGCTTCTTTCGCGGCATGGGCAGTAGCCAGGCCTTTTTCGCCCTGGAGCTGCACGCCTCCAGGCTGGCAGAGATCGCCCAACTGGACCCCTACACCTGGAAGAAGGAGCACCTTCCCGACGCTGCGGCGCAGGGCGGGAAGAACCATGACCGGAGGGCACATGCGCATCCCGGAGCCCAGGAGGCCCTCACCGAGGCGGTCGCACGCTCCGATTTCCTGCGCAAGCACGCCGCCTATTCGACGATGAAGAAGAGGCGGCGGTCCCTGACGGACAAGCCGGACTGCCTGCGCGGCATCGGGCTTTCCCTCTGCTCCCAGGCCGATGACAGCCTCAAGCCCAGCGAAGGCAGCGGCCGCCGCGCTTGTAAGGTGAAGCTGCGCCTGGAAACGGACGGGAGGCTCAGGATCTTCACCTCCATAGTGGATATGGGCCAGGGTGCCCTACAGGTTTTTTCCCGCCTGGGGGGTTCGATCCTGGATCCGGCTCCCGAGCGGGTGGAGTTGGAGCCCGTAGACACCCAGCAGGTGCCTGACACGGGATTAACGACTCCGGCCAGGACGCTGACTGTCGCCGCCAGGCTGGTCGAGCAGGGCTGCATCGCCCTGCAGAGACGCAGACTCAAGGGCGCCTGCCCGCCCCTCGAGGTGTGGAAGCGGTATGCTTGCCCCCCTCAGGGGACCTGTCCCCCTCAGGGGACCTGTCCCCCTCAGGGGGGCCCTGCCCGAAAAGAGGACTCCTGGGCCGCGACCGTGGTGGAGGTGGAGGTGGATGCGGTGACCCTGCAGACCGCCTGCCGGGGCATCTGGATCGTCATCGCCGCCGGAGATCTCTTCGATCCGGACTGGGCCCGCAGGCAAGTGGAGGGGGCGCTCATCCAGGCCCTCGGCAGGGCCAGCATGGAGCATCTGAGCTACGAGCAGGGCCGGGTGCGGGAAAGGGCCTATTCCGAATACCAGATGCCGGGAATCCAGGACGTGCCCCCCCTGAGCGTCACCTTCATCGGCGGCTCCGCTTCCCCCTCCGTACGGGAGGCCAAGGCATTCGAAAGCCTTCCATTTATGGGCTTCACCCCGGCCTTCGCCGCCGCCGTGTCTCAAGCCACCGGCCTGTACATCGACCGCATACCCTTGACCCCGGAGGTGATTCAGGAATGCCTGTGAGCCGCATCCGGGTGATCTTCACCCTCAACGGCAAAGAAGTGGAGGTCCACTGCTCCCCCCTGAAGAGGCTGATCGACATCCTGCGCGGTGATTTCCTGCTGACCGGGATCAAGGAAGGCTGCGGTGAGGGCGAATGCGGCGCCTGCCTGGTGCTTTTAAACGGCAGCCTGGTGAACTCCTGCCTGGTGCCGGCTTTCCGGCTGGCCGGCTGCAAGGTGGTGACCGTGGAGAGGCTGCTCGCCTCCCGGGAGTTCTCCGAGCTGCAGAGGCACCTGCTCCAGGAGGGCGCCTTCCAGTGCGGTTTCTGCGCCTCCGGAATGCAGACCGCCGCCGCCGCTCTGCTGACCCACAGCCCGGACCCCACGGAAGAGGAGATCAAGGCGGCCCTCTGCGGAGTTCTTTGCCGCTGCTCCGGCTACCCCGGAGTTATCCGCGGCATCCGCGCCTTCGCCGCCGCGCGCAAGAGGCGATATGGAAGAAAGAGCTGAGTCTATCAGGGTCTTCCGGCCCCAATCCCTCTCCACCCTGCTCAAGGTCTACAACCGCAATCCGCGCGCCCTGCTCTTCGCCGGCGGCACGGAGATCATGCCCCACCTCAGAGACGGCGGGAAGAGCGGGCCCAGCCTCCGGGAAGGGATCCTCTGCCTGGGCCAGGTGCGCGAGCTGGCCAGGATCTTCCGCTACCCCAGGGTTCTGGACATCGGCGCCTGCCTGCCCATCGCCAGGATCCTGGAGGCCGGCCGCTACATCCTGTCCCCGCTCCTGCTGGAAGCCCTGCAGGCCATCGGCAACCCGGCGGTGCGAAACCTGGCCACCCTGGGCGGCAACATCTGCTCCCGCTCGCCCCTGGCCGATTCCCTGCCCGCCCTGAGCGTCCTGGAGGCCCAGCTGGAGCTGAGGAGCCTGGCCGGTTCCCGCTGGCTCAAGCTGCGCCAGTTCTTCGCCGTCCCCGGCTCCGGGGCCCTGAACCCCGGAGAGCTGGTAACCCGCATCCGCATCCCCCTGGAGAGCTGGGATTTCCAGCTCTTCCGCAAGGTGAGCGGGAGGATCACCCCGGGCAGGAGCCTCGTCTCCTGCGCCGCCGCGGCCAGGCTCGGCAAGGGGGCGCTGGAGGCTTTTCGCCTCTCCCTGGGAGGAGTGGGCAACCCCCTGTTCCGCAGCCCGGCCCTGGAAGCGCAGCTGGAGGGCAGCCGCCTGCCCGTCCCGGCCCGGGCGGTCGAGGCCCTGGTCTCCGAGCTGGATAAAACCCTCCGGCCCCTGCTGGAAGGGCGCATCAGAGCGCGTTACACCCTGGAGACGGCGCTGCGGCTCCTGCGCTGGTGCCTGGAGCGGCTGAACGAGAAGAGCCTCGAGACCCTCTGACCCTTTACACGAAACTGGCTCGCGCCTTATAGTGAATGGGCCATGAACGGTCCCGAGTTTGTGCACCTGCACAACCATTCCGATTACTCTCTGCTGGACGGCGCCGCCTCGGTGGAAGACCTGGCGGCCAAGGCGAAAAGCCTCGGCATGGCAGCCCTGGCGCTCACCGACCACGGCAACATGTTCGGGATCATCAAGTTTTACCTGGAATGCCGCCGCCTGGGGATCAAGCCCCTGGTGGGCTCGGAGTTCTACCTGGCCCCGGAATCCAGGCTCAAGAAGGCGGGGGGGGAGAAGGGCGCCCGCTATTACCACCTGGTGCTCCTGGCCAGGGATCGGCAAGGTTACGGCAACCTCATGAAACTGTCCTCCCTGGGATACACGGAGGGGTTCTACTACAAGCCGCGGATCGACGACGAGCTCCTGGGGGCTTACCGCCAGGGTCTGGTGGCCCTGTCCGGCTGCCTGGGCGGGGAGATCCCCCGCCTGGTTCTGGAGGGCCGGCAGGAGCAGGCCCGGGCCAAGGCGGGCTTCTACCAGGAGCTGTTCGGCAGGGAGGGCTTCTTCCTCGAGCTCCAGGACCATGGTATCCCCGAGCAGAAGACCATCAACCGGGGCCTGGTGGAGATCGCCCGGCAGATCCAGGCGCCCCTGGTGGCCACCAACGATATCCATTACGTGGATAAGGCGGATGCGATCCACCAGGACATCCTGATCTGCATAGGCACCAACAAGAAGCTCTCCGAGGGCGGGAGGATCAAGTTCCAATACCCCGAGTTCTACTTCAAGAGCCAGGAGGAGATGGCCCGGCTGTTTTCCGGGCTGCCCGAGGCGCTGGCGAACACCCTCCGGGTGGCGGAGATGTGCGACCTGACCATCGCCCAGCCGGGACCCAAGCTGCCCCACTACGAGGTCCCGGAGGGCTACGATCTGGCCGGTTACCTCTCTCTAGTCGCCCATCAGGGCCTGGAGGAGCGCTTCCGGCCCGCGCCCGTGCCTCCCCAATACGCGCAGCGGCTGGAGTACGAGCTGTCCGTGATCAACTCCATGGGCTACATGGGCTACTTCCTGATCGTGTGGGACTTCATTCGCTTCGCGCGGCAGAACGGCATCCCCGTGGGCCCGGGCCGTGGCTCGGGGGCGGGATCCCTGGCAGCCTATGCCCTGAAAATCACCAACATCGACCCCCTGAAGTACGGGCTGCTCTTCGAGAGGTTCCTGAACCCGGAGCGGATCTCCATGCCCGATTTCGATATCGACTTCTGTTACGAGGGCCGGGGCCAGGTGATCGATTACGTGATCCGCAAGTACGGGGCGACCCGGGTGGCCCAGATCATCACCTTCGGGACCTTGAAGGCGCGGGCGGTGATCCGGGACGTGGCCCGGGTCCTGGATCTCCCCTATGCCGAGGCGGACCGCATCGCCAAGCTGGTGCCCGCGGGGCCGAACATGGATCTGGCCACCGCCCTGGACCTGGAGCCGGAGCTGGCCAGGATCGCCCAGCAGGGCGATACCTACAGGCAGCTTTTGGAAACCTCCCAGAGGCTGGAAGGGCTGGCCCGGCACGCCTCCACCCACGCGGCGGGCATCGTTATCGCCGGGGAGGACCTCACCGAGTACGTGCCCCTGTACCGGGACCCCAAGACGGATTCAATCTCCACCCAGTACACCATGGACTACCTGGAGGACTGCGGGCTGGTGAAGATGGATTTCCTGGGCCTGAAGACCCTGACCCTGATCAAGAACACCCTGGAGCTGTTGCGAGGCAGGGGCATCGAGCTGGATTTATACGACATCCCCGAAGAGGATCCGGCCACCTTCAAGCTGCTCGGGGAGGGCAGGAGCACCTGCATCTTCCAGTTCGAGAGCCAGGGCATGCAGGAAGTGTTGAGGAGGGCCAAGCCGGAGTCGATCCGGGACCTGACCGCCCTGAACGCCCTCTACCGCCCCGGGCCGATGGAGTTCATCGACCAGTTCATCGACGCCAAGCGGGGCAAGAAGCCGATCGTCTATCCCCTTGCCGAGCTGGAGGAGATCCTGAAGGAGACCTACGGGGTAATCGTATACCAGGAGCAGGTCATGGAGATCGCCCGCCAGGTGGCGGGCTTCAGCCTGGGCCAGGCGGACATCCTGCGCCGGGCCATGGGCAAAAAGAAGTACTCGGTGATGGAGGAGCAGAAGAACCTCTTCATCCAGGGCGCGGCGCAGAAGGGCCACTCCCGGGGGGAGGCGGAAAAGCTCTTCGACCTCCTGGTGCCCTTTGCCGGCTACGGGTTCAACAAATCCCACGCCGCCGCCTACTCCCTGCTGGCCTACCAGACGGCCTACCTCAAGGCCACCTACCCGGCCGAGTTCATGGCCGCCAACCTGACCAACGAGATCAGCTCCACGGAGAAGCTGTCCGAGGTCATCGGCGAGGCCCGGGAGATGGGCCTGCTCGTCCTGCCGCCTGACATCAACCTCTCGCAGCGGGATTTTTCCGTGGCGGAAGGAGGCATCGTCTACGGCCTGGTGGGGATCAAGAACGTCGGCACGGCCGCCGTGGAGGAGATCATCGGCGTGCGCAGGAGAGTTGGAGGTTTCCGCAGCTTCATGCACTTCCTGGAGCAGGTGGACCTGAAGATCTGCAACCGCAAGGTAGTGGAGACCCTCATCCTCTGCGGCGTGTTCGACCGCTGCGGCGAAAACCGGGCCACCCTTTTCCACAACCTGGAGCGCATCCTGGGGATCCTCAGCGAGGCGAAGGAGAACCGGAAGTACGGCCAGGCGAGCCTGTTCGAGGATCAGAAAGAGGTCGAGCCCCGGGTTCCCGGCCTGGAGAAGGTGGAGGAGTGGTCCTTCACGGACCGCCTGCGCCGCGAGAAGGAGAACCTGGGCTTCTACTTCTCCGGCCATCCCCTGGATGGCTGCCGCAAGCTGATCCGCCAGCACGTCAACCTGGATCTTGCCAAGCTGGAGGAGTATTCCCAGGACCGCTCCTGCACCCTGATCGGGGTCCTGAAAGAGCTGAAGGTTATCAACACCAGGGCGGGCAAGCGGATGGCCTTCGCGGTGCTGGAGGATTTCGCGGGCAGCATCGAGCTGGTGATCTTCTCGGACCTGTACGAGCAGGCCAAGGAGCTCCTGGTCCAGGACAGGGTCCTGGCCGTGATGGGAAAGATCGACAGGTCCCGGGGGGAGGCGAAGCTGAAGGCGGAGAGGATACTGGAGCCCGGCGAGCTTGCCGCTCGCACCCCTGGGGAGATTCATGTCCGCTTCGCCGGGGACCCCGGCGGCGAAGAGAATCTCCTGCGCCTGAGGAACCTGATGGTGGAAAAGCCGGGCACCTGCGCCGTCTATCTCCATCTGAAGGGCGGCGGGCAGCAGGATGTGGTCGTCAAGGCCTCCCCTCAACTCACGCTCTCCGACGAGGAGGAGGTACTGGCGAAGATCAAGAGCTGCCCCCAAGTGGAGGATGTATGGAAAGAGTGAAGATCGGGCTGGTGGGATTCGGCACCGTAGGCAGCTCCCTGTACCAGCTTCTCGAGGCCAATGGGCAAAGGTTCGCCAGGCGGCTGGGCGTGCGCATCGAAGTGGCCAAGATCGGGGTCAAGGACACGAAAAAAAAAAGGCCCTTCGCGCCGCCCGGCAGGTTCGTGCAGGGTTATTCCGAGATCATCGCGGATGCCGAGATCCCCATTGTGGTCGAGCTGGTGGGCGGGGTCGATGTGGCCCATGATGTGATCCGCTCGGCCCTGCTGGCGCGCAAGCACGTCATCACCGCCAACAAGGCCCTCCTCTCCCTGTATGGGAACGAGCTCTTCCGCCTGGCCCGCAGGCAGGGTGTGGAGCTCAAGTTCGAAGCCTCGGTCTGCGGCGGCATTCCCATCATCAAGGTGATCCGGGAGAGCCTGCTGGGCAACCGTATCAAGCGCATCCTGGGCATTGTCAACGGCACCACGAACTATATCCTGACCCGCATGAGCGAGGAGGCCAAGAGCTTCCAGGAGGCCCTGAGGGAAGCCCAGTCCCAGGGTTTCGCCGAAACCGACCCCACCCTGGACGTGGAGGGCATCGACGCCTCCCAGAAGATAAGCCTGCTGGCCAGCATCGCCTTCGGGCAGTGGGTCGACTACCGCCAGGTCCTCTCCGAGGGCATCAGCGGCATCACGGAGAAGGAGATCCAGTTCGCCAAGTTCGCGGGTTTCACCTTTAAGCTCATCGCCGCCGCCGAGTGGCTGGACGGCCGGCCGGCGGTAACCGTATTTCCCGCCCTGCTGCCCCAGGAGCACCCTCTGGCGGCGATACGAGGCGAGAACAACGCCGTGTATGTGGATACGGATTTTCTGGGCACCTCCGTGTACGCCGGCAAGGGCGCCGGAGGCCCTCCCACGGCCTCCGCGGTAGCCTCCGACGTGGGCGACCTGGTGCAGCACATCGTCCTGGGCTCCAAGTCCAACAGGGACAAGCTCGAGCCCTTCCTCCAGGGGGAGCTTTACCCCCACCAGGAGATCAGCTACCGCTACTTTTTTCACTTCATCACCGCCAACCGCCCCGGAATCTGGGCCACCGTCACGGGGCGCTTGGCCGAGAACGGGATCAACATCGAGTCCGTACACCAGAAATGGGAGGACAAGAGCAAACCCTCGGACCTGTACATCCTGGTCGATCCGGCCAAGGAGCGTCAGGCCGGGAAGGCGATGCGCGAGATCACCGCGGCGGAAGGCATCTCCGACCGCTCCGTCTTCTACAGGATCCTGCTGCTATGAAGGCTGCCTGCATCGCTCC
>Ga0315280_10002913_pt1 | contig 26992 bp, 19 predicted proteins | sample YL17G06_40_MG_FD_203697 | JGI IMG/M metagenome (GOLD analysis project Ga0315280, IMG submission 203697) | Sediment microbial communities from Yellowstone Lake, YNP, Wyoming, USA - YL17G06_40 | ecosystem: Environmental > Aquatic > Freshwater > Lake > Sediment | place: USA: Wyoming | collected... | reverse complement strand
GGCCGCTGGGGACAGTTACCTATTTCCCCAAGGGTTTCTGCTGCCCCCCTTCGGTTCTTTGCGGGAAATAGGTAACTGTCCCCAATCCTCCGGGGTGACATCACCCGTTAGGTGAGCGTGTCACGCTCGATATGCATAATCTCGGTTAGACCCGGATTATGTGTAACGAGCATCGCGCATTCACCTGCTCGGTGAAGGCTCCAACGGGGCGCGGCCTCGCCTGAAGCCGCATTTCGCGGGGGTCAGCGACCCCGCGCCCGGTACCAGCACTACGTGTACGCATGATTCCGGCTGGTAGCTTATTCGGCGCACGGCGGAGCTTACCCTAGCGCGCGACGAGCCGGAGCGAGCAATTGTGACCGCCGCATGGCAAGCAGACGTTTGCTGCCGCGCCAGTGATGGGCGCCAGGATTCTTTTGGAGCCGCCGAGGAATCGGGCGGCCGACGGGGAATAAGCTGGCGGCCTGGCGGGGCTCATGCCCGGCGGCGCGAGCGCCGCTCCGGAACGCGGCGAAGCCGCGTCAGTTGGGGCCGCCAGAGGGCTCTAGGGAGAGGCCGTGAGCTTCGATCTCCAACTGATGCTGAGCCTGGTGGCGCTGTCGTGCGCCGCTGCGGCGGCACTAGCCTGCTGCGCTGAGGCCGCTGCGCCGCATCCTCGGCTATATTTCACCGCCAAGGACCTGCCCCGGTTAGCCCGTTTTGGCTACGCGACCCCCGGTTACCTCGACGAGCAGAGCTTCCGATCCCTCGACGTCGGCGACACGGACATCGTCTTTCCTTTGCCGCCGCGGCAACCGCCCTTCATGGAGAACCCGCCCGGCTTCGACCCCAAGCTCGGGCGTTACCCTTACTGGACCAGCATGGCGCGTCATATCCAGGTGCGCCTCGAATCCCTCGCGCTTTCCTACGCGGTGACCGGTGATCGCCGCTATGCGCGCCGAGCCATTGACTACCTGCTTGCCCTTGCCCAGTGGCAGACCTGGAGCGAACCGGACGGCGGCGACGGTTCGCCGGCTCCTGGGGCGGCGCCGCAAGTCCGGCCAGTCAGGTCTGGCCTGGACACCTGTCACCTGACCATTGGCGCCGCCTTCGCCTATGACGTGTGCTGGCAGGCCATGTCGCCGTCGGAGCGCGAGACGGCGCGAGAGGCGCTTCATCGCCTTGGCGTGTCCGTGCTGGCCAGGGATGCTCCCGTCCGCGTCGAGCACAGCCTGCAAATGCTGCGCAACGCGGCGCTCGGTCTGGGCGGGTTGGCCGTCTTGCCCGAGCAGCCCGAGGCTTGGCCGCACGTCGAAAGCGCCATTGAGTTCTTCGTGTGGTGGCTCGATGCGCGCCAGGCCTCGCCCAACACCGAGGGGCTGGCGCACACGGCCTACGGCCTCGACCACTGTCTGCTCATGGCCGCGGCGCTGGCCCACGCCGAGGGCAACCGCAGGCTCATTGACCATCCCCACATCGCCCGGGCCGTGCGCTGGGCGCTCTCGTTCTGGGCGCCGCGCGCGAGCGGCCTGGTCAATTTCTGCGGCGCCGGCGCCGCTCATCCCTTCGAGGTCACGATGCGCGTCGCCAACAAGTACCATGGCGACCCTTATGCCGGCTACTACCTCCAGCAGACCGGGCTGCTCACGCGCCGCGGCTTCGCCGCCGTGGTGCTGCACAACCCCGATCCAGCCATCGCCTGGCCGCCGCCGTGGGCCGCATCGGCCGTTTTCCCCAACATCGGCTGGGCGGCGCTGCGCTCCGGCTGGGGCGAAACCGACACCCTCTTCGCCTTCATCTCCTCCTCGTCACGCGAGGCCCACTGCCACCTCGACGCCGATCACTTCGTGATCAACTGCGCCGGGGAATGGCTGGCCACCGACGCGAGCAATGCCTCGCTCAAGGGCGGCGAGCTGGCCGACTTCGGCCAGGGAACGGCCGGGCATAACTCCATCCTCATCGGGGGCGCGGCGCAGAGGGAGAAGGCCGGCGCCATCACCGACTTCTTCTCCTCGCCGATCTTCGACTACGTGGTCGGCGACGCATCGCGGTGCTATGATCCGCAGTTGCTGTGGCGCTACCTGCGGCGGGTGGTCTATGTTAAGCCGCATTTTTTCGCCATGCTCGACGAGCTCGAGGCGCCGGAGCCGAGGCGATTCGAGTTGCTGCTGCATACCGATGCCGACGGTGGGTACGCCATCGATGGCAAAGCCGCCCGCCTCGGCGCCACGGCCACTGCGCAGCGCGTATCACTGCTCAAGCCGGGCGCCACGCTTGACGTGCGCTTCCTGGAACCCGCGGCCCCGCAGTTGACGTTCGATCACTACAAAGGCGCAAAGGGGGAATCCGCGCCTTACATTACCGCCCGCGATTCGCGCCCGCGCGAGAGTCAGCGCTTTCTGACTGCGCTCGTTCCCACGCCCAAACCGGAGGCGCAGCTCAGGCTTGAGCTCGAGAAGTACGCGCCGGAGCCCAACGAAGCGCTTGACGCGCCTGAGCCGGATGCGGCCGGGCGGGTCGCGCGCCTGGCGACGCTCGGGGCGCTGCTATTTCGTGCGCGCAAGCCCGGTGACGCGCTGACGCTCAGCCTGCCTGTGCCCGCGGATGGCGTGTATGGCATCGTCGGCCGCTTCATGAAATCGCCGGCTTGCGGCAACTGGCAGGCGCGCATCGACGGCATCGATGCCGGCGCCGAGTATCACGGCTACGCCCCGGACGTTCGCACCGGCCAGGAATGGGACCTGGGTGCGGCGCGCCTGGCGGCCGGGCGTCACGAGTTCAGCTTCGCGGCCACAGGCAAGAGCGATGCCGCCAGCGGCTACTTCGTCGGCCTCGACGAGATCGAGTTTAGGCCCGTGGGTAAACCCGCGTGGGTGCAGGGCTCGACGCCGACGCGGTTTCGGCGATTGGGCGGCGATGGCTGGAGCGGCGCGAGCTGCGTGCTCACGCCTCCGGAGGCGGATGGCCGCCAGTCCGCGCCGAAGAAGCGGGGCACAGCGCGCAGCCGCGCTCGCCCGCGGCCACAGCCAGAGGGCGTGCGCTGCCGGGTTTACTTCCGACTCACCGGCGCCGACGAGATCGCTGACAAGGACCTGCGCACCGACGCCGATGCGATGTTGGTCATTGATCGGCCGTTCGACGAACCGGAGGTCGCGGCTTATCGCGCGACCCGCGTTGTCATAGGCGGCCACGAGTTGATCGAGGCCTCAACGCCGATCGACTTTGCCCTCGTGCCGGGCAAGCGGTGGAGCCTGACGCTGGAGTCGGATCGCGATGGCGAGGTCGTGGTGTATCTGCATGGCCAGCCCCTTCAGCCCAGCGTGCCGCCGTCGCTCGCGCGCGGCGTGCGCTACAGCCCGGCGCCGCCATCGCTGCGCATCCGCCTGCGGCCGGGGTCGCACACGCTTACGTGGATGCTCAAGTAGCCGCCGGCCACGGAGGTCTGCGCATGATCCCCTTGGTCGCAGGTGTTATGAGGAGCGCGACATGATTGGGTTCACTTCTGCGGTTGGTGTCTTGGTGGTCGGCCTGCTCTGCTGCGGCGCGACCGCGGCGATCGGCCTCAACCCCGCCGACTTCGGCGCCAAGGGCGATGGCAAGGCCAATGATACCGCCGCCATCCAGGCCGCCCTCGACGCCGCCGCGGCCAAGGGCGGCGGCGTGGTGCAGCTAGAGGTCGGCCAGTATCGCATCAACGGCGCGCTCGTGGTGCCATCGGGCGTGACCCTTGCCGGTGTGTGGCAGGGGCCGCACTTCTCAACCCCCAGCCAGGGCACGACGCTGCTTGCATACGGCGGCCGCGGCGACGAGAATGCGCCCCCGCTCATCACCCTGCGCTCCAACTCCTCGGTTCGCGGCCTCACCGTCTTTCACCCCGAGCAAACGGTCGATGACATCAAGCCCTATCCCTGGGTCATCCAGGGCTCGGGCACGCATCTCAACGTCATGGACGTGACGCTGCTCAACCCGTACAAGGGCATTGACTTCGGCACCTATCCCCACGAGATGCACTACATCCGCAACATCTACGGCTGCCCGCTGCGCATCGGCGTGCACCTCGACAAGTGCACCGACATCGGTCGCGTCGAGAACGTCCACTTCAACCCCAACTCCTGGACGCGCGCCGGCGTGCCCAACGCGCCGAAGGACAACAACTGGCAGAAGCTGGTGGATTACCTTCAGGCCAACTGCGTCGCATTCGAGATCGGCCGCAGCGATTGGGAGTACATGTTCAACACCTTCAGTTGGGGCTGCAAGGTCGGCTATCGCTTTTTTCAGAGCGAGGCGGGGCCGACCAACGGCAACTTCCTGGGCATCGCGGCGGATTGGGCGGTGACGGCGCTGCTGGTGGAGCAGACGCAGGAGCCGGGGCTGCTCATCACCAATGGCCAATTCGTCGGCTCGCCAGCGTCGAAAGCGGTGGTGCACATCATGCCGAGCCACAGCGGCGTGGTGCAGCTGTCGAACTGCTCGTTTTGGGGACCGCACCAGGAGGTCGTGCTCGACGAGGGCCCAGGGACGCTGAGCCTGTCGCAGTGCAACTTCGTGCAGTGGGACAACGGCGACACGGGCGCGCCGGCGGTGGACATCCGCGCCGGCAGCGTCATCGTGCAGGGCAGCCGGTTTGGGCAGAGCAAGGCGCACATCTACCTCGGCGCCGACGTGCGCTCCGCCGTCATCATGGGCAACCAGTTCGCCGGTGCGCCGCGCATCAAGAGCGAAACCAAAGCCGAGGTGCAGATTGTCGGCAACGTGACGGCGAAATAGAGTTCGCGTATAATGCGGTGGCGGGGACACCAATCAGCGCGCCACGAGTCGCCATGCGCCGACGCATTCATATAGATGGGGAGCGAATCGCTCTGTTCTGCCGCCGCCATCACATCCGGCGGCTGGCTTTCTTTGGGTCGGTGCTGCGCGATGATTTCGGGCCGGACAGCGATCCGGACGTGCTGGTGGAGTTTGAGCCCGGGCATGTGCCGGGGCTGCCCTTCATGGCCATGGAGCGCGAGCGGTCACAGATCTTGGGTCGCGCAGTCGACCTGAACACGCCGAGTTTCCTCAGCCCTCACTATCGCGATCGGGTGCTGCGGGAGGCGGAGGTCGTATATGCCGAAGCGTGACATAAACATCGCCCTGCGCCACATGCGGGACCATGCGCAAGAGGCGCTGGCAATGGCACAAGGGCGAATGCGGTCAGACCTCGACAGTGATCGCATGTTGAATCTATCTTTGGTGCGATTGCTAGAGATCATGGGCGAGGCCGCTCGTCGCGTTCCGCCAGAGGATCGCCTGCGCTACCCCCAGATTCCTTGGCCCGACCTCGTCGGACTGCGCAATCGGCTGATTCACGGCTATGACGAGGTCGACTTCGACATTCTGTAGCAGCTCGTCACCCGCGACCTACCGCCCTTGGCTGATGCGTTGCAGCAAGCGCTGTCCCGCGATGCCGGTGGGGACTAGTGCCCAGTCGCCTCGCGGTGCCGGCCGATAAGGAGAGCCGCAAATGCGTCTTGGCGGGCCGGTGTTTGAGGCGTACAGCGATCCCGATGGCTGGACGGCGGCGGTGCGGCGGCTGGGCTACGGCGCCGCATACTGCCCGGTTGACGCCGATGCCAGCGGTGATGTGATCCGCGCCTATGCCGCGGCGGCCGAGAAGGCGAACATCGTCATCGCCGAGGTCGGCGCGTGGAGCAATCCCTTGAGCTCCGACGACGACACGCGCCGCGCCGCCATCGCGCACTGCCAGCGCCAGCTCGCCCTCGCCGATGCCATCGGCGCGCGCTGCTGCGTCAATATCGCCGGCTCGCGCGGGGCGAAATGGGATGGCCCTCACCCCGACGATCTCACCGACCAGAGCTTCGATTTGATCGTCGAAACCGCGCGTGCTATCATCGATGCGGTCAAGCCGACGCGCACGTTTTACACCCTGGAAACCATGCCCTGGATGTACCCCGACTCGCCCGACAGCTACCTGCGCCTCATCGCCGCCATCGACCGCGAGCAGTTCGGCGTGCACCTGGATCCAGTGAACCTGATTTGCAGCCCGCGCCGCTACTTCGCCAATGGCGCGCTCATCCGCGAGTGCTTCGAGAAGCTGGGGGCGCACATCCGCTCCTGCCACGCCAAGGACATCGCCCTTGCCGACCGGTTCGTGGTGCACCTGGACGAGGTGCGGCCAGGCCTGGGCGCGCTCGACTATCGCGCCTACCTGCGCGGCCTTAGCCAGCTCGATGCCGACACGCCGCTCATGATCGAACACCTTCAGACGGCGGAGGACTACGCGCTGGCCGCGGATTATATCCGCTCGGCGGCGGCGCAGATCGGGGTCGTGGCGTGACAGGGATTGGTGTCTACGGATTGCGCAGATTAACACAGACTTTCACGGACGGGGAAGAGACGGCGCGCCCGGGATAAGCCGATGACGCGGTACTTGGTGTTGGCTCTGGTGTTGGCGTTGGCCGCGGTAGCGGAGACAGTCTCCGTTGCCGCTGCCGAGCGAGGGCCCCTTCCTGACCTGCCGAGGCTGGTCGTCACGCGCGCCGTGGCCCCGCCTAAGATTGACGGCAAGCTCGACGACGTCGCGTGGCAGCGGGCGGGCACCCGCGAAGCGGGTCGGGCGACTGGCTTCACTGTCCTTGGCGGCGGCGGGCAGGCGGCGCCGGTGGCAACGACGGTGCTCGCGGCGTTCGATGACGAGGCGCTCTACTTCGCTTTCCACTGCGTCGAGCCGGACCTCGCGTCCCTGCGCCGTGCGGCCAATGGAGACGGCGCCGCCGTCTGGGGCGACGACCACGTCGAGGTTTTCCTCTCACCCAATCCGGTTCAGGGCTACCTGCACCTGTCGGTCTCGGCCGGGGGCTGCAAGGCGGCCGAGTCGGCGGCAAGCGAGCGCTGGAATATCACCTGGCACGGCGCGCCCAAGGCGCAGCTGCAGGCGCCCAGCTGGCAAGCGGCAGCTTCTGTCGGGGTGCAGGAGTGGAAAGCGGAGGCGCGCATTCCGCTGGCGGGGTTCGCCGCCGGTATCCACCCGGGCGCGCAGTGGCGGGCGAACTTCTGCCGCGTGCGCTTCGCGGCCGGCGCGACAGAGAACTCCGCGTGGTCCTATGTGCCGGGCAAGCTGTTCGCAGATCCGCAGCGATTCGGGATGCTATTGTTCGTTAGCTCGACCTCGTCGCGCCCGGTGCGCCGCGCGCCGACATGGGTTCCAGAGCCGCCGGTGATTGTCCCGCAGCCGGTGAGCCTGAGCTGGGGCGAGGGCGCATTTCGCCCCGACGCCAAGACCCGAATCGTGATCGGCGCGGAGAGCCACCGCATCGGCGCGCGCATGTTAGCCGGGGACCTTGCAGGGCGGTTCGGCCTGAAGGCGCCGGTACTCGTCTCGCAGCGCACGCCCGACGGCGACGCCATTGTCATCAGCGCGCCAGGCGGCGGGCGCGGTCTCGCCGAGGCCGCGAATCGCGGGGCGAGCGACCGTGCGCCGGAGTCGTACAGCCTGCGCGTGACGCCGCGGCTCATCACCATTGCCGGCGCCGACGACCGGGGCGCATTCTACGGCGTGCAGACCTTGCGCCAGATGCTCCAGGCCGACGGCGCCGGGCGGCCGCTGGCGCGCACGTGCGAGATCGAGGACCATCCCTCAATGGCCTGGCGCGGATGGCACATGTCATCGCCCGCGGCAGCCGACCTCGGCTTCTACCGCGAGGTCGTGGACCTGCTGGCGCTGCTGAAATACAACACCATCGTCTGGGAGGTTGACGCCGAGCTGCGCTACCCCAGCCATCCCGACATCGCCGCGCCTGACGCGCCCAGCGCGGCCCAGCTCGCGGCGCTCGTCGCCTACGCCAAAGAGCGCCATTTCGAGGTCATCCCGCAGTTGGCGACCTTCTCGCACTTCGACTACGTGCTGACCAGGCCGGAGTATAAGCACCTCGCCGAAAGCGAGAAAACCACCCGCGGTTTTCAGAGCCTGTTCAACTACTGCCCGTCAAATCCGGAGACGTATGCGCTGGTCTTCGATCTCATGGACGACCTGATCGCCGCCTTCAAGCCGCGGTTCTTCCACATCGGCCACGACGAGGCCAGCTTCGACGACATCGGCGTCTGCGCGCGGTGCAAGGGCACCGATCCGTGGGTCCTGTGGCAGCAGGACATCAACAAGCTGCACGCCCACCTGGCGGAGAAAGGCGTCCGCACCATGATGTGGGGCGACCAGTTCCTCGACGGCCACAACGGCGGTGCGCCGAACTACACCGTTCGCGCCACCGACATGGTGCCCAAGGACATCATCATCTGCGACTGGCACTACAACGCCAATCACGACTACGCAGCGACGCTGCAATACTTCGCGCAGCATGGGTTCAAGACATTGGGCTGTCCCTGGTTCGACCTGGACAATGTCTATGACCTCGCCGGCGGGGTGGCAAGAGAGCATGCGCTTGGCTTCCTCGGCACCACGTGGTCCGGCGTGCGCGATGACGTGACGCGCCTGCCGCACATCCCCGCGGCGTGGGTCGTCGGCGCGGAGAATGCGTGGTCGAGCGACAAGCCGAAGCTGGACGCCATCACCTACGCGCCGATCGCGGTCTTCAATCAGCTGTGGCGGCGGTCCGATCAGCGTCCGGCGCGACAATTCGAGCTGGTGGATATCGCGGCCTACGGCAACCAGAGCATCCGCGATTCTCAGCAGCGCGACGGCTGGATGGGGGAGGGGCCGAGCGCCGATCTGCGCGCGCTGCCGGCGGGCGCGCAGTGGGTTGGCGATTACCCGGTGCTGGTGCTGCCGCACGCAACGGCGTCCGCCGCGTCATGCGTGATGGTTTCCGATAAGAGCGAGGACGGCGCGCGCTATCCTCACGCCGTGCGCGGCATGACCCTGGGAAGGAGAGCGTCGGCGCTGATATTCCTGCACGCGTGCGCGGTCCCGCCGCGGCGTAACCGCGAGCTCTACGATCCGCAGGGCATCAACCCGGGTGAGATTGGCCACTACGTCGTGCATTATGCGGACGGCAAGGAGCAGGTGATCCCGCTCGTGTACCAGGGCACGATCGCCGACTTCAACTCCCAGCTTGGGTTTGTGCAGGCGCAGGGCCTGTGGCGCGGCAGAACCGCCGGCGGGGCGCTGGCGACAGTAGGGGTGCTGCGGTGGGAGAACCCGCGCCCGCAGGTCGCCATCGTATTGCTCGACCTCATCTCCGCCGACGCGGCAGTGCGCCCGGCGCTGCTGGCGGTGACCCTGGAAAAATAGGGACAGTTACCTATTTGTCGTGCAATCTCCCACGAGATGTGGGCATCATGCTACACATATCAAGGGACCGGCCCGTTTTGATGGCCCGGTGAACAAAATGGTAGCTGTCCCTATTTCCCTTGTGGTTGCGGAATTACCACGGCCTTGCCGCCTGGATCGGCGACCTCTCGGATCACGTCGCTGAACCGATTCCCATGCAGCGAGACCCCGCCAGTCGTGGGTTCGATGTGAATGCCCACTTCCGCGCGCTCGATCCGGTTGTGCTCGATCACCACGTCCGCGCACATCCCCCGCACTTCGATTCGTGCGTTGTTGAGCAGCCGGTTGCGGCGCATGACGGCCGCCCGCGCCAGCGGTCCCCGATAAGGATCCTGCTGTGCGCCAATGACCGCGATATGCGAGTCCACCGGCGGGAACTCATTGAGCGGGCCATTGATCCCATTGCCCTCCGTGATCTCGTTGTCGAAATACTGCACGAACCAGCTCGGCTGATAGCCGCCGCCATACAATAGGCCGAGGTTGTGAAAGCCGCCGGCGCGAACGCTCGCGTTGCCGCGGATGATATGGCCGATGGAAATGCCATAGCACTGCACCGCCACCGTCGCATCGCGGAACTCGTTGCCGACGATCAGGTAGTTGCGCTGCAACATGGTGATGCTGACCGCGGACGATTTATCCGGCGCCACGTCCCACGGCGCCTCCACCGTGACTAAGCGCCCATCGCGCGACACGATGCGACGGTACTGCCCCGCGCCGCGGCCATCGAGGATAAAGACCGCCGCGCCGGTCCAGTCGCGGCCGCCCCATCGCGGCTCATCCGCAAGCGCGAGCCGATTGTCCGCGGCCGATTCCACGCCGCCGAAGTAAGCCCCGCCGCCGGCATCGGAGGTCAGCGCCTCGCGGTCCCAGCCGTACATGTCGTGCAGCTTGTTGTGCGCGAAATAGATGTTCTGCGAGTAGCTCGACCCGTCCAGGCAGTTGAGCCCGCCGCCGGTGGACATCAGGTCGCCGCCCGCGATCTCGTTGTGCTCGAAGACCAGCCCGTCGGAGCCGGAGATGCAGTACCAGCCCCAGCGCCCATTGCGCAAGATGTTTCGCGCGACATAGCCGCCGCGGACGCGGCTGAGGAAGAGCGACCGTCCGCTGCCATAGAGGTCGCAGTCGGTGATCTCGATATTGCGCCCGCCCATGCGCACCGTGTCGCCGCCGCCGGTGGACCGGCGCAGCGATTCGTGGAAGCGCTGAGCCACAACCGCGGGGTCCTTCGCCGGGCGGTAAAGCATCGCGCGCACGCGCAGCCGCCGCAGGAAGACGTCGCCCGCATCCGGCTCGTCGCCCAGGTCGGCGCCGATGCAGTGCTGGTAGTTGTAGCAGTTGATGGTCAGGTCTTCCACGCCGAACGAGTTCGCCCCGTGGATTATGTATTCCGGCGGTTGCTCGCGGTCGGGCCAGAACAGGGTGGTCAGCGCGCGCGCCTCCCCTTTCACGACGGTGAACCGAGGCACCTCAATCGTATCATTCACCTGGTAGCGCCCGCGCGGGAAATAGATGACACCGCCGCCGTTGCGCTCGGCTTTGGCGAGCGCCTGCTTGATCGCGGGCGTGTCGTCTTTCTCGCCGGTTCCGGTCGCGCCGAAGTCGCGGACGTTAAAGACCGTCGTTTTCCATTCCGCGCGTCGCTTGACCGTGAGCGGCTGGGCCTCGCTCCAGCCCAGCGCGCCGCCGCTGCCGTTGTGCGTACGCACCTGGTATTGCCCCTCGGCGAGTGATTTCGGGAGCGCGACGGTGATGCTATTGACGCTCGCCGCAGACGGGGTGAGGCGGTGCTGTTTCCCCTTGCTGACGAGAAGCAGGCTCGCCTTCTCGCCCGCCAGGCTGAGGCAGTTGCCGAACACGCGCACCCAGCCGCCGGGCGGTGCGCCGCCTGCGGGCGAGGCGCTGAGGCCGGCATCGCCTTGCAGCCACATCACTTCCGGCCGGTTCAGCAGCACTGTGTTCGACGCGCCGCCGCGCACCCGGCAGACGAACAAGCCCGGCTTCAGGCTGGCCGGCAGGAGGAACTTGAGGCAGCTTTCGGACACCTGGATGGGCTTCACCATACGGGGCCGCTGCGGCGGGGCCGGCTGCTTCGGCTGCCGCGCCGTCGTCCGATCCGAGATGCGCCACACTTCGACCTCGTCGCGGGGGCGAAAATCGCCGCCGTAAAGCATCACCACTTCCCCCGGCCGTATCGGCTGCGAGGCCCAGAAAATCACGCGCGAATCCCTTGACATTCTATTGTCTCCGAGCGAAGTTCCGGTCCAAAGCAAAGAAGCAAGCATCGAAATGACAGAGATTGCATGACAGGCGCGCGTGACGCGCGCTCCGGAAGTGCGGCGCAGCCGCACTGACGTAAGTTTCCTCGCCATGGGGTTATCTTTCTGCGTGTTCTGCGTTCTCCGCGGTTCGATGCTTTCCCTCATATTACCAGCGGCTTTGAGTATTCGCGTTCCTTTGCGTCGTCCGGCAGCGCGAGAAACGCGTCAACACGTCCCAGCATCGCCGCCCGGTCCTCGGGCAGACGGCCGGCGAGGCGAACGTGCACGTTGTGGTGGATAGCCTCGATCTCGGTCGCGAAATCAACTCCGACGATGATCGCGCGCATCTCGCGCACCGTGCCCTCCGGCGTTTGCCGCACGAAGCTTCGCGCTTGCACATCGGCGTACAACGGGCACGATGGCCCCTCCTCCGACCCGAATATCCACAGCCGGCGAAAGCGCACGAACTGCGGCTGCACCGCGTTGAGTACCTTCAGCGTCTCGCGGATGTGAAGCTCCGCCCGATCGGCGCCTCCCAGGCCGAGCAGCACATAGTACGAAAGCTCCAGGCCGGCCGCGCGCGCCGCCTGCCCCGCCTCGATGGCGCGGCGCTGGCTCACGCCCTTGCGATGGTAACGCAGCAGCTCGTCGGCTCCCGTCTCCAGCCCGACGTGGACGCGGCTCAGCCCGGCGGCCGCAATATCGCGCAGCCGCGCGCGGCGCATCCACAGGGTCGCAGTTCGGGCATAGCAGGTGATGCGCTCCATGCGCGGGAAAGCCTCGCGCACGGCGCCGCAGATGCCGATGAAGTCATCGGGCTCGATAATCAGCGGGTCGGCGTCGCCAAGAAAGCAGGCGGTCGCGTCGGGGCCATAGGCGTCGCGGGCGATCTGGACATCGGCGAGCACGTCCTCCAGCGGCCGCGTCTCGAAATCGGGCTGCCCGAGGTGCGTGTAGATGCCGCAGAAGCGACAGCGGTTCCAGTTGCAGCCGCGGGTCACGCGCAGCAAGACGCTGCCGGCCTCGGTCGGCGGGCGGATGATGAGCGGCTCGGGGCATTGCATACGACAGTTCTATTCTGCCGCGGATGAACACGGATGGACACGGATGAAGGCGTGGGGCGAGCAAGCCTCACTTCGCTCGACATGACAGGCTTGGCCCCTATCTCGGCTCAATCCGCGGTAATGCGTGTCCATCCGCGCGGCTAGTGTTCTCCCGGAAACCAGCCGCGCAAGAAGTCGGCTAGCGCGCCGTCGTACACCGCTTCGGCGAGGTGCTCGATGCCTTGCTGATTGCCCCATGAGTAGTAGATCACCACCGCAGGACGCTTCGCGTTCTGCCGGAGATGGGGCGGAGCCGCATCCGTGCCGTCGAACTCGCACAGGTCCACGTCGGAGTTATTGATATTAACCGCCGCGGCGATGCGTTCGCGCTGCTGCGCGGTCAACCGCGGGTTGGCGATGATCTTGTCCTGGTCAGAGAATTGCATGACCGGGTTGAGCCGGCTGCACTGCCAGTGGACGAGGTCCTTCGAGCGGACGATGTGCGGCTCATAAGTCGGGCCAGGGCGCGCTTCGAGGTAGATCATGTAGTACCAGCCATCGAGGAATCGCAGCGCCGGGCATGCGGTGTAGCGATCCTTGGAGAACACGCAATCCGACGGCGTGAGGCGCCACTGCAACAGGTCGGTTGATCTCGCAAAGCGCATGGTGAACGCCTGGCCCGTTTCCTCCGGCGGCGCGCCGATCTCGAAGGCCATCGTGTACCCGTCGGCTCCCTTGCAGACCGAGGTGTTGAAGATCTCCCAGCCGCGCAGGTTAAGCGCCGTCCTCGACGACCAGTGCCTGAGGTCGTCCGACCAGAACACGCGAATCTCGGCGCCGCCCCATTTGTTGACGCCGAAGGCATAGACGCGGTCGCCGTCAACGAACGCGCTGCCGAGGTGCCAGCCGGCAGCGAAGGCGGGGGTCGGCTCGCCGGTCTGCACATCAACGAAGCGAAAGTAGGACTTGCCGGTGGTATTGGGCTTATAGTTCTCGCGGACGTATTCGAACCGATACCGCCGCCCGCGCCAGACGACGGGCGTGGTCTCCACCATGTCGCAGTCAATGGTGCCAAGCTTGCGAATGAGCGGCTTCGCGGCCGGCGGACCGACGGGCGGAACGACGGTGGCTGCGGCGACCAAGCTGATAATGCCGAACATGCGATTCCTCTCGATGCCGCCAAACGGCGACCAATGTTCACTTCGACAGCGCCGCTGAGGCGTCCTGTTGCGGCTACGGGCGATAGAGACTCGGCATCGGGCGCCCCAATTGACGGCGCGCCCCCGGCAGGGAAAACGTGCGCCCCGACGAACAAAGCGCCCGTGCCTGAAACCATTTTCATCGGCGTGGCGTGGCCGTATGCCAACGGCCCGCTGCATCTCGGCCATATCGCCGGCTGCTATCTCCCCGCCGACATCTTCGCGCGCTTCCACCGCGCCCGCGGCAATCGCGTCCTCATGGTCTCGGGCAGCGACCAGCACGGCACTCCGGTCACCGTCCGCGCCGACGAGGAGGGCGTCACCCCGGCCGAGATCGCCGATCGTTTCCACCGCAGCTTTCTCGAATCGTGGGCCGGCCTGGGCATATCTTTCGACCTCTACACCGGCACCGAGACGCAAAACCACGCCCGCGTCACCCACGACATCTTCCTGCGGCTGCTGGAGCGCGGCTGCTTGCTGCGGCAGCACATGGACGCCTACTACTGCCCGAGCTGCAAGCGCTTCCTGCCCGACCGCTATGTGCAGGGGCTGTGTCTGCGCTGCGGCGCCGAGACGCTGCGCGGCGACCAGTGCCAGGCCTGCGATGCCCTGCTGGAGGCCGCCGACCTGGGCTCGCCGCGCTGCCGGCTCTGCGGCGGGCCGGCCGAAACGCGCAGCACCGAGCATTTCTTCCTCGACCTGCCGCAGTTCGCGCGGCCCCTGCGCGAATGGGTCGCCCAGCAGCAGCATTGGCGGCCCAATGTCCGCAACTTCACCGCCAACCTTCTCGACCAGGGCCTGCGCCCGCGACCCATCACCCGCGACCTGGAATGGGGCGTCACCGTGCCCGTCCCGGGCTTCGAATCCAAGCGCATCTACGTCTGGTTCGAGGCGGTCATCGGCTATCTATCGGCGAGCAAGCAATGGGCGGCCGAGCACGGTGACCCGGAAACCTGGCGCGAGTTCTGGTCGCCGCCAGCGCGCTCGTACTACTTCATCGGCAAGGACAACATCCCGTTCCACACCATCATCTGGCCGGCGATGCTCATGGGCTATGACCCCGACCTCATCCTGCCCTACGACGTGCCGGCCAACGAGTACCTGACGCTGGAGCGCCGGCCATTCTCCACCAGCCGCCGCTGGGCGATCTGGGCGCCCGATTACCTGTCGCGCTACGACCCCGATCCCCTGCGCTACCTGTTGTCGGTCAACATGCCCGAGGGCGCGGACACCGATTTCTCCTGGGCCGAGTTCGTGCGCCGCAACAACGACGAGCTGCTGGCCGATTACGGCAACTTCGTGCACCGCGCGCTGACCATGACGGTGCGCAACTTCGACGGCAAGGTCCCGGCGCCCGGCCCGCCCGGGCAGCCGGAGCGAGAGATCATGGCGGCGGCAGAAAAGGCGTTCGCCGGTCTGACCGATGACCTCGAGGCCTGCCGCTTCCGCGCCGGGATTGCGAAGGCGATGGAGGTCGCGCGCGCGGCCAACCGTTACATCGATCATCGCGCGCCGTGGAAGCAGATCAAGCAGGACCACGCCGCTGCCGGGGCGACGCTCAACACCGCCATACAGGTTATCTCCGCCCTCAAGACCATGCTCTATCCTTTCCTGCCGTTTTCGTCACAGCAAGTGCACAGGATGCTCGGCGAGGAGAGCCAATTGGGTGGACAGGATTGGGGGCTGCACCCGGTGCCTGAGGGGCGGCGGCTGGACGAGCCGCAGCCCTTGTTCAAGCGCCTGGATGAAAGCGTGGTGAGCGAGGAGCTTGAGCGCCTCGCAGGCGGCGGACCGCCTTGAACGGGAAAGCGCCTGAGCAAGGCATAACCGATGACCTCGACCTGCTGCTCGCGGTGCTGCCGCCGCATCTGCGCGAGCAGTTGGTGGGGCAGGACGACCTGAGCCAACTGCTGGAGGTCGTGCTCGACCTCGGGCGGCTGCCGGAGGCGCGCTTCCCCGGGCGGGTGGTGCAGCTCTCGCCCAATCCGATCCCGCAGGAGGATCTCGATTACGTCAGCAGTCACGTCGGCGAGTTCACCGCCGACAACCGCGCCGGCATCGAGCGCACCCTGCATCGTATCTCCGCTATCCTCAATCGCCACCGCAAGATCATCGGCCTGACCTGTCGCGTCGGGCGCGCCGTCTACGGCACCATCGACATGATCCGCGACATCGTCGAGACCGGAAAGAGCATCCTGCTGCTGGGTCGCCCGGGCATCGGCAAGACCACCAAGCTGCGCGAGGTCGCGCGCGTCCTCGCCGACGAGTTCGAGAAGCGCGTGATCGTGGTCGATACCTCGAACGAGATCGCCGGCGACGGCGACATCCCGCACCCCGGCATCGGCCGCGCGCGCCGCATGCAGGTGCCCCGCCCCGACCTTCAGCACGCGGTCATGATCGAGGCGGTCGAGAACCACATGCCCGAGGTGGTGGTGATCGATGAGATCGGCACCGAGGCCGAGGCGCTCGCCGCGCGCACTATCGCCGAGCGCGGCGTGCAGCTCATCGCCACCGCCCACGGCACCACCCTCGATAACCTGCTCATGAACCCGACGCTATCCGACCTCGTGGGCGGCATCCACGCGGTGACCCTCTCCGACGAAGAGGCCAAGCGCCGCGGCACGCAAAAAACGGTGCTCGAGCGCCGCGCTCCGCCGACCTTCGATGTCGTGATCGAGATCGTGGAGTTCGACGAGCTGGCGATACATCATGACGTGGCGGACACGATCGACCGCTACCTGCGCCAGGCGCCGCTGAACCCCGAGATCCGGCGCCGCCTGCCCAGCGGCAAGGTCGAGCGAGTGGCGCCAGAGCCGACGCCGCCCATGGTCGAGCTGGCGCCGGAGTTCTTCGACTACGCGCGGGCGCGCTCGCTCTCGCCCGATGGCGCCATCAGGATCTTCCCCTATGGCGTCAACCGCAACAAGCTGGAGCGGGCGATCCGCGACCTCGGTCTTCAGGCGCGGATCGTCAACAGCGTGGAGGAGGCGGACGCGATCATGCTGCTCAAGGCGCAGGAGCGGCGCGCGCCGCATATCATCGAAGCGGCGGCGAGCGAAGGCAAGCGCGTGCAGGTGCTGCGCTCGAACACGCAGCATCAGATCATCGCCGCGCTGCGCGAGATCGCCCACAACGCCGGCTGGGGGCCGGAGCAGGCGGCGGTGCGCGAGGCGCAGCAGGCGATCGAGCACGTCCTGCTGACCTCCGAGCCGGTGGAGCTGGCGCCGCGCGATGCTTATCTGCGCCGCCTTCAGCACGACCTCGCCAACCGCTACGACCTGCGCTCGGAGAGCGTTGGCGTCGAGCCCCGCCGCTACGTGCGCATATCGAAGTGACGCTGACCGAGGGACAGGAACCTCTTCTTGGGTGATCGTCGAATCGCTGCGGGCCGGCACAGGGTAGCGCCGCAATCAGCCGGTCGAGAATAGGTTCCAGTCCCCAATCTATCCCAACCTATCCACCGACAAGGAGACATGACACACCATGCCCGCACTCAGGACCGCATTCATCGGCTGCGGCGGCATCGCCCGCGCTCATGCCGGCGTGCTCAAGCTGCTCGCCGACCGCGCGCAGATGATCGCGTTCTGCGATGTCGTGCGCGAGCGCGCCCAGGCGTTCTCCGACGAGTTCGCAAATGGCCAGGCGCTGGTGTTCACCGATTGCGCGCACATGCTTGACGACCTCGAGCTCGACCTGGTCTATATCTGCCTGCCCCCCTTCGCGCATAACAACGAGGTCGAGCTCGCGGCAGGCCGCGGCGCGCACATTTTCATCGAAAAGCCCATCGCCCTCAACATGGAGCTCGCCAACCGCATGGTGAGCGCGGTAGCGAAGACGGGTGTGCGTTCGCAGGTCGGCTTCGTGCTGCGCTTCGGCGAGGCGGTCGAGGCGGCGAAAGCGGCGCTCGCCTCGGGCGAGGCCGGCGCGCCGGGCCTCATGATCGCGCAATACATGACCAACTCGCTGCACTCGCCCTGGTGGCGCATCAAGAGCCGCAGCGGCGGCCAGGTGGTCGAGCAGATCATCCACATCTACGACATGGCGCGCTTCCTGCTGGGCGACGCGAAGAGCGTCTATGCCGGCATGGACAACATCTTCCACCGCGGGGTCGAGGATTACACCAGCGAGGATGTGGCGACCGCGGTCGTGCATTTCGACAGCGGCGCGTGGGCGGCCATCTCCAGCACCAACGGCGCCATCCCCGGTCAATGGCTCGTGTCGTGGCAAGTCATCGCCAGGAACCGCACCATGCGCTTCGACAGCGCCAACAGCGCGGTCTTTCATCACACCGACCGCGGCTGGCCGCGTACTACCACCATCAACTCCGACAGGAACATGATGCTTGCGGAAACGCTTGACCTGCTGGATGCGATCGACACCGGCGGCGAGACGCGCACTCCGATCAGCGAGGGCGCGAAATCACTGGCGCTCGTGTTGGGCGCGGTCGAATCGGCGGAGACGGGCAAGCCGGTGCACCTCGCGTAGGGGGTGATCGTTTCTTGGCGGCTGGCGGAACTCCGGCTCAAACCCCTCTCCCTCTCGGAGGGAGAGGCAGGGTGAGGGTGCGTCGCGCGGTCGTTCACCCTCACCCGACCTCTCCCTGGAAGCTTAGCATTACCCACATCGTGCTCTACGGGGGTATCGAGGTGGGATTCCGGCGGGCGTGCCTTTGTAGGGGCACGGCATGCCGTGCCCCTACAGCGCCCCGGCGCAGACTGGGCGAGGATCTCGCAGCCGGGCCGTCTGGAGTGCGGCGGCGCGCCGCCGCTTTCACAGCGGGAGCGCGTCGCCAGAGGCGACTGAAGCTCCCCCACTCCATACGGCGCGTTCTGCGGCTACTCAAGATGTGGGTAATGCTAAGCCCTGGAAGGGAGAGGAGCAGCGTCAGCGCAGCCCCAACGTTCTGCGGTCGCACCCTAGCGTAAGCGCGGCGAGCGGTCAACATGAGCTTCCGCCTGAACGTACGGGCACAGCATGCTGTGCCCCTGCGTTGGCCCCCCATCCGTGTCAATCCGCGTTAATCCGCGGTGAGCATTCCCCTCCGCTCAGTACGGCTGGTCGAACTGCTTGGCCGCCTTCTTCAGCCGCTCCATGATCGGCACGTCGAACGGGCAGCGCTCCTCGCATTCGCCGCACTCCTCGCATTCCGTCGGCTTGACCTCCAGCTCGGCGTACTTGCGCCGGTGCGTCGGCCATTCGTAGGAGAAGCGCTCGGAGTGATCCAGGATCGCCAGCACCGCGGGGATGTCGATCCCCGCCGTGCACGGCAGGCAGTAGGTGCACCGCCGGCAATAAACCAACCCCAGGTCCTCGCCGAACTTCAGCAGCCGCGCCACATCATCCGGCGCCAGCGGCTTGGGGTTGTTCAGCACCTCCATGTTCGGCCGCACTTCCTCCACCCGCCGAAAGCCCGACAGCGCCACGTCCACGTTCTCGTTGTTCAGGACGAACCGCAGCGTCTCCTCGGGCGTGATCGTTGGCAGGCTCTCCTCCTGCTCCTTGGCGAGGTTGAAGAATACGCCGCCCGACATCGGTTTCATCACCACGACGCCGATGTCTCTCTTCTGCGCCTCGGCCATCAGCGGCTCGGTCCAGCGCGTGCCGATGTTGTAGGTCAGCAGCGCGGTATCGAACTCACCGCTCGCGATCGCCCGGCGCAGGCAGTCGGGATTGTGGCTGCTCATGCCGATGAAGCGCGTCTTGCCCTGCTGCCGCGCCTGCTTGGCCGCCTCCAGCGCGCCGCCCGGCGCCATGACCTGGTCCCACAGCGCGGTGGTGCTGATGTCATGAAGCTGCCAGATGTCCACGTGGTCGGTGCGCAGCGCCTTCAGGCTAATGCCGAGGTGTTCCATCGCGCCGGCGGCATCGCGGTTGTGGGTCTTGGTGGCGAGGATGATCTCGTCGCGATGCCCCTCCAGCGCCGTGCCCATCTTCTCCTCGCTGTCGCCGTAGGCGCGGGCATTGTCGAAGTAGTTGACGCCGGCGTCGAGCGCCGCGCGCACCACCGCCACCGCGTCGTCGAATGGGACATTGATTATCGGTATCCCGCCGCACCCCAGGCGGACGACCTCGAGGCCGGTGCGGCCGAGCTTGGCTTTGCGCAAAACGGTGCTCCTTTCTATTTCCGCCGGCCGCGCCGGAAGGCGTCGACATTCACCTCGCGGAAGCGCTCCGGCACGAGTGCGGTTATCGCTTTGCGCCATGCGGCGGTCTTCACGTCGAGGTGGCAAGAGAGAGCGCCCATGAGCGCGACGCCAGCGGTGCGCGGATTGCCGGCGGCGGCGGCCAGCGCCGGCGCGTCAACGACGATGACCTGCGCGCCGCGCTCGCCCAGGCGCCCCGGGACATCCTCCGGGTACGGATATGGCCCGGTCAGGATTGTCACCGGCATGATGCGCTCGGTGCTCATCAGCACCAGGCCGTCGGGACGCAAGAAGTGCAGATACCGCAGCGCCTCCAACTGCTCGAGCGCGACCAGGATGTGGGCGCCGCCGACGGATATCAGCGGCGCGCAGATCTCGCGCCCGAACCGTACGTCGGTGCGCACGCTGCCGCCCCGCTGCGCCATGCCGTGAACCTCGCTCTTCTTCACCTGCCAGCCCGATGCCATCAGCGCGTGGCACAGCACCTCGCTCGCCAGGATGATCCCTTGGCCGCCAACCCCGACCAGCATGACGTTCACCGGCGCGCTCGCAGCGTCAACGCGGGCCTGAGCTCTCGGGCGCGGGCCGGCTTTGGTCGTCGTCGCGCTCATGCTGGCTCCCATTGGATCGCTTCGTGACGGCAGATCTGCGCGCACAGGCCGCAGCTCGCGCACAACTCCGGCGTCACCACCGGCTTCAGCCGATCCTTGGCCCCGCGCGCACTGCCTCGCAGGCGGCGCACCGCCCCCAGCGCCGGACAGCCCAGGCCGAGGCACATGCCGCAGCCGACGCACGCTTCCTCGATCACGTGCGCCGGCGCTTTGGGCGCGCCGCGCGTTAGCAGCACGCACTCGTGGCGAGCAATGACGACCGATGGGCGGCGCGCGGCAAGCGCCCGCTTGAGCGTGGTCTCCAGCGCGTTCAGGTCATAAGGATCGACCACGGCCACGTCATCCACGCCGCAGGCGCGGCACAGCGCCTCCAGCTCGAGCTGGTGCGTCTGCTCGCCGCGAGCGGTGCGCCCGGTGGCGGGGTGATCCTGGCGGCCGGTCATGGCGGTGGTGCGGTTGTCCAGGATGACGACTGTGGCGCAGCCTTTGTTGTAAACCAGATCGATCAGCGGCGCGATGCCGGCATGGACGAAGGTCGAATCGCCGATCGCGCCCACCACCGGGCGTTTATCGCCCGCGATGTCGAAAGCGCGCTCCAGCCCGGCGGCGTGGCCGATGGCAGCGCCCATGCACACGCAGGTGTCCATCGCCTCCAGCGGCGGCAGCACGCTCAACGTGTAGCAGCCGATGTCGCCCGCGACCACCGCCTTGAGCTTGCGCAGGACATAGAACACGCCGCTGTGCGGGCATCCCGGGCACAGCACCGGCGGCCGCGCCGGCAAGTCGGTGATGGGTTCGGCGCGAGGCGGCTTGTCCCCGAGAGCGACCGCTGCCGACGCCGCATCCAACTCGCCCAGGCGCATCGCGTGCGGCTTGCCGTGGACCTCGATCCCCAGCGCGGCGATCCCCTCCTCGAGAAACGGGTCCAGCTCCTCGATCACGAATAGCCGCTTCACGCGCGACGCGAACTCGCGGATGAGCTCATCCGGCAGCGGGTAGCTCATCCCCAGCTTGAGGAATGACGCGGTAGGCCGCGCCTCGCGCGCGTACTGATAAGCCGCGCCGGCGGCGACGATGCCGAGGGCGGGATCGCCCATCTCGATGCGGTTGAGCGGCGTGCGATTGGCGAATTGGCGCAGGCGCTCCAGGCGCTCCTCGACCACGACGTGGCGCAGCCGCGCGTGCCCGGGGATCATGACGTACTTGCGGGTATCGCGCTCGAAGTGGCGCGGCGCCGCCGGCGCAACCTTTCCCGGGCGCACCAGCGATTTGCCGTGGGCGATGCGCGTCGTGGTGCGCAGCAGCACCGGCGTATCGAACTCCTCGCTGATGCGAAACGCCTCGATGACGAAATCTCTCGCCTCCTGGCTGTCCGCCGGCTCCAGCATCGGCACCTTCGCTGCGCGCGCATAATGGCGGTTGTCCTGCTCGTTCTGCGAGCTGTGCATGCCCGGATCATCGGCGCTGACGACGACCAGCCCGGCGGTCATGCCGGTGTAGGCGATGGTGAAGAGCGAATCCGCGGCGACGTTCAGCCCCACGTGCTTCATCGAGGCCAGCGCTCGCACCCCGCCCAGCGCCGCGCCAAAGGCGACGTCGAGCGCCACCTTCTCATTCGGCGACCACTGGGCGTGGATGCCCTCGTACGTCGCCAGGCTTTCGAGAATCTCCGTCGCGGGCGTGCCGGGATAGGACGCTGCGACCTTGACCCCAGCTTCGTAGGCGCCGCGCGCGATGGCCTCGTTGCCCGACAGCAGCATTGTTCCCACCCGTCGTCTCATCTCGTGCAGTGCCACGTCGCCCTTCCGGCGCTCGCCGCGCCCGCGTAGAAGACACGCCGCCGCCACCCCGAGCGTCGCGCATGGGAAACGGGGCACCCCCGGACGACGGGGATGCCCCGCTCCCTCGTGGGCGAGATTCGACGTCATCCTCAGAAGCCAGTGAACAGCTCCAGGAAGAACACGTCGTCTCTCACGTGGGCCACTCCCGCCGGTGGGTCCTCGTGGTTCATGAGATATTCCAATTGCAGCCACAGCGGCTTGCCCCTGCGCAGCGGCTTGACCACCGACAGCATCAACTGCTGCTGATCCCAGGTGTAGGTGCTGCTGGTGACCGCAGGGGGCTCGAGGTCGAGTTGCCCGTAGCGCGCGTAATACTTGCAAGCCATGGGATTGGTCGGCTCGAAGCCCACCAGAACGTCCCATCCGTTGAAGCCCAACTCGCTGGCTTTGGCGCCGTAGTACTCGGCCTGCGTGACGATCCCCCTGGGGCTCTTGTAGTTGAAGTCGGCGCCCCAGCGCTGGTTCGTGTCACTCGTGGCGGTGGCCGCCACCAGGCCCTTGGACAAAAGAAACGCTATGTCGCCGCTCTGGAGCGTGCCGTATCGGTAAGACAAGCCCAGTTTGCCGCCGCTTACGATCGGGAAGGCGACTCTCGTGCTCACCGCCAGATTCCTCCCCTGGCCCTTGTCGGCCAGGTGTGGCACGTTGGGGTCGTCGCGGAAGAAGGCCTGGTCGGTGCCCGAGAAGCGCTTTCCAAGCTGATCCTCATTGTGAATTGCAATCCCGAAGTCCATTTTCTTGTTGGCCGTGGAACCGAAATACTGAAGGCCGGTGATGCGGTCCTGGGTGAAGGTTTCAGAGATCAGCCCGTACTCGCTTGTCCTTCGGTTGCCGTAGGTGGGCACGATGCCAAAGCAATAGTTACGGCCTACGCCGAACCGCAACTGATTGCCCCACTTATCGGTGTAGTTGGCATAGGCGCTGTCCAGGAACCAGGGCGAGCCAAACTCCGGCTTGGGATTCTGCCAGTACTGGTAATACCACTCGACGTACGCCTTGATGTCCTTGTCCAGGTCCTTGGCCGCGGAGAGCGAGATTCGCTCCGCCTGCACGTGAGCATTGCCGGGCTCCGCGTAGATGCGATTGAGCATCCAACCGTGAATCTCCACCGGCTCGGCCATGACCGCAGGCACGGCCAACACAACCGCCACGGCGCACAAGAGCGCCGCTACGACCACCGTGACGCGCACATCATGACTATGCATGGGGTGTTCCCTCCACAATTGTCTGTTGATTACAGTCCCACCACGACAACGACGAAGCCTTTCCGCTTTGCCGCACTCGGGCATGCGCGACGCCGCCGTGGCCGCCGGCAACCCTTCCCTCAGGTCGGCGCCGATAGCCTCGCGGGCGGCGCACCGCCGTCGCGGCTTGCGGACCGCTGCCGTTCCCGGCATCACCTCCCTTCCTCGCATTGCCGCGCGGCGACCAGCATCCGCCGGCCCCAGCCGGTCGCGCTGAGCCCTTGCCGCACCCAGCATTACGTCGTCTCCTCGCGTTGATTCCGCTTGTCTATCACGCGCCTGGCCTTGCCCTCGGACCGCTCCAGGCTGCGCGGCTCCACCAGCCGCACCTTCGGCGCCAGCCCCAGCACCGACCGCATGCGCTCGGCGATGCGCTCCTCCATCCGCCGCAAGCTGCCCACCCCGTCCGCGAATAGCTCGGCCGGCACCTCGACCCACACCTCCATCTCGTCCAGCGCCCGCGTGCGCTCCAGCACGATCTGGAAGTGCGGCTCCAGGCCCTCGATCTCCGCCAGCACCGTCTCGACCTGCGACGGGTAGATGTTGACGCCGCGCACGATCAGCATGTCGTCGGTGCGCGCGTGCACCCGCGCCATGCGCATCAGCGTGCGGCCGCACGCACACGGCTCCGGGTCGAGGCGCGTGACGTCGCGCGTGCGGTAGCGAATCAGCGGCAGCGCCTCCTTGGTCAGCGTCGTCAGCGCCAGCTCCCCCTCTTCGCCCATCGGCAAGGGCCTACCTGTCGCCGGATCGATGACTTCGGCCAGAAAATGATCCTCGTTGATGTGCAGGCCGGTGCAGTGCTCGCACTCGCCGGAGACGCCCGGCCCCATCACCTCCGACAGGCCGTAGTTGTCGCTGGCGCGCACGCCCAGCCGGGCCTGGAGCAGCTCGCGCGTGCGCTCCGACCACGGCTCGGCGCCGAACAGCCCCACCCGCAGCGATAGCTCGCTCGGGGTGACGCGCATCTCGTCCATGACCTCGGTGATGCGCAGCGCGTAGCTCGCCGTGCCCACCAGCGCCGTGGTGCGAAAGTCCTGCATCAGCGCGATCTGGCGCTCGGTGTTGCCGCTGGAGGCCGGTATCACCGACGCGCCGATCAGCTCCGCGCCGTAGTGCAGCCCGAACGCCCCGGTGAACAAGCCGTAGCCGAAGCAGATCTGCACCACGTCGTCGCGCGTCACCCCGGCCGCGGTCATGACGCGGGCCACCAGCTCGCTCCACACGCGCAGGTCGCGCCGCGTGTAGCCGCAGACCGTGGGCCGGCCGGTCGTGCCCGACGAGGCATGAATGCGCACCACCTCGCGCAGCGGCACGCCGAACATTCCGTACGGGTACGCCTGGCGCAGATCATCCTTGGTCGTCAGCGGCAGCCGCTCCACGTCGGCGAGCGATTGAACCTGCTCCGGCAGCAGCCCGATATCGTCGAACTTGCGCCGGTAGAACGCGACGTTGCGATAGGCGCGATTGATCGCCGCCTGGAGCCGCTCCAGTTGAAGCTGGAGCAGGTCCGGCCGCGGCATGGTTTCGGCCTCGGGGTTCCACATCACCATTGTCGTCTCGCCGGCGCACCGGGCGGTGGTGCGCGGCGGCCTACTGCCCATTCCCCTCCACCCGCCGATAACCCTTCCCCAGGTACGCGCGCTGCACCTCGCGGTCCTCCCGCAGCTCGCGCGCCGAACCCTCCAGCACCACGCTGCCGGTCTCCAGGACATAGCCGCGATCGCAGATGTCCAGCGCCGCGCGCGCATTTTGCTCCACCAGCAGCACCGTGATCCCGCGCTCGCGCAGCCGGCAGATGGCGGCGAAGATGTCGCGCGCCACCAGCGGCGCCAGCCCCACCGACGGCTCGTCCAGCAGCAGCAGTCGCGGCCGCGCCATCAGCGCCCGCGCGATGGTCAGCATCTGCTGCTCGCCGCCGCTCAAGGTCCCTGCAAGCTGCTGCCGCCGCTCGCGCAAAATCGGGAACAGCTCCCAAACCCGCTCCAGCTCCGTCGCCATCTCTGCGCGCTTGGACCGCCGCGGCCAGCGATAGGCCCCCAGCAGCAGGTGATCCGCCACCGACATGGGGTAGAAAAGCTGCCGCCCCTCGGGCGCGTGGCTGATGCCCAGTGCAACCGTCTGCTCCGGGCTCATGCGCGTCACGTCGCGCCCCTCGAACACCACCGTCCCGCGCGCCGCCGGCGTCGCGCCAGTGATGGTGCGCAGCACCGTGCTCTTGCCTGCGCCATTGGCTCCGATCATGGCCACTACCTCGCCCGCGCCGACATGCAGCGAGACCCCCTTGAGCGCTTGCACGCCCCCGTAGTAAGTGATGGCGCTGGTCACCCTGAGCACGCGTTCGCCTCCTCGCCCAGGTAGGCCGCGATGACCTGCGGATCCGACTGCACCTGGCGCGGCGGCCCCTGCGCGATCTTCTGACCGTGGTCGAGCACCAGCACCAGGTGCGAGATGTCCATCACCAGGTCCATGTCGTGGTCAACCAGCAGCGGCGTCACGCCGCGCTGCGGCAGCGCGGTGATGATCGTCGCCAGCCCTGCGCGCTCCCGGGTGTTGAGGCCAGCCGCCGGCTCGTCCAGCAGCAGTAGGCGCGGCTCCGCGACCATTGCCCGCGCGACCTCGACCAGCCGCTGCTGGCCGAAGGGCAGGCTTGATGCGTCATCTGCCGCGCGCGCCTCGAGCCCGACGAAGCGCAGCGCCTCCATGCACGCAGCGGCGCAAGCGCGTTCCTGCCGCGTCGTGCCGGGCAGCCCGAGCGCCGCGTGCAACATGCCGCCGCGGATCCGCGTGTGCCGCCCGACCATGACGTTCTCCAGCACCGACATGCCTTCGAAAAGCAGGACGTTCTGGAAAGTGCGCGCGATGCCCAGCGCGGCAATGACATGCGCCGCCGCGCCATCAATGCGCCGGCCGCGAAACTCGACCGCCCCCGCCGTCGGCCGCAGCACGCCCGACAACATGTTGAAGATCGTGGTCTTGCCGGCGCCGTTAGGGCCGATGATCGCCGTGATGTGGTTCGCCGGCACCGCAGCGTCAACCGCATCGACCGCCAGCAGCCCGCCGAAGCGCTTGGTCAGCGCGCGCATCTCCAGGATGATCTCGCCGTCGTTCACGTCTGGTCCGGTGATCGCTGTGGGAGCCGTGTCTCGCGGCGACTCGGGCGCGGCCTCGCCCTTCGACAAGCTCAGAGCTTGCCCTGAGCGGAGTCGAAGGGGCAGGCTCTGAGGCTCGCCCGCCGCAGGCGGGCAAGTCTCGCGGGGGTCAGCGACCCCGCGCCCGCCGGGCTCCCACACCTCTAACCGAGATTATGCATATCGAGCGTGACACGCTCACCCAACGGGTGATGTCACCCCGGAGGATTGGGGACAGTTACCTATTTCCCGCAAAGAAC
>Ga0315280_10002911_pt1 | contig 27000 bp, 24 predicted proteins | sample YL17G06_40_MG_FD_203697 | JGI IMG/M metagenome (GOLD analysis project Ga0315280, IMG submission 203697) | Sediment microbial communities from Yellowstone Lake, YNP, Wyoming, USA - YL17G06_40 | ecosystem: Environmental > Aquatic > Freshwater > Lake > Sediment | place: USA: Wyoming | collected... | reverse complement strand
TGTCAGACATACCATCTCTACCACTCAGCGGTATCGTTGATGAGGTTCGCATCTACAACCGAGCCCTCACAGCTGAAGAGATATCGTTCACGCATACTCACGATGTAGTGATAGGGACGATAACGAGTGCTTCAGGAGGAGCAAGCCACACCCATACAGTCAGCGGACAGACAGCTGAGGCAGTCACAGACCATACCCACGATGTAGTGATAGGTACAGTTACGAGTGCTTCAGGAGGAGCAAGCCACACCCATACAGTCAGCGGACAGACAGCTGAGGCAGTCACAGACCATACCCACGATGTAGTGATAGGTACAGTTACGAGTGCTTCAGGAGGAGCAAGCCACACCCATACAGTCAGCGGACAGACAGCTGAAATCGTCACGGATCACACCCACGACGTCGTGATCGGGACGGTCACCAGTGCCTCAGGAGGAGGCTCGCACAGCCACAACGTCACCCTCCCAGACCACACTCATGCCATCGACTTCGGGATCTACGAGGAGGCTATCACGGGCCGGACGCTCAGCGCCATCCTCTATGACCCGGACGGCAACGTCCTCAAGGACTTTGGGGTCGTCCTCACCGGGGAGGACAACACCACCTTGACCCTGAGCACGTACTTCGCCACCCTCAAGTACGGCATGTATCGGGTCGTCCTCTCGGCGAGCGGGCGCCTCAGGGCAAGGCTAATCTTCTATGAGCTCTGCAAGATGTATGCTCAGTACTGAAGGGAGGAAAGATGGAAGCGAGCGAGCTCGAAAAGATCCTGACTCAGGCGCATGCCCTCGCCAAGAAGCATAAGATCACCCTGGAGGAGGCGCTCCTCCTAATGGCCGTCCACGAGGTGGTCTGCATCCACTTCCACGTCGACCAGGTCCTGAGCAGGGCCTCGAAGGGAGGTGAACGAGCTGGTCCTGTCGAGAAACGGGAAGAACAATAGCGACGGCAGCTTCGACTGGGCCGACGCCGTCGCCGACGCCCTGATCATGGCGGGCCTCACCTTCTTCACGACCCTGGGAGGCCTCGCGATGACGGACCTGCTCCGGAACCCCTCGGGCTGGATCTCCGCCGGCGTAGCTGCCGGCGCCCAGTTCTGCGCCATCCTAGCCCTTAAAAGGGGACTCAGGGAAAAGGAGTAGTTAGGAGGTATGTAAGACGAGCAAGAGACCACCCGTCATAGACACCTCGGATCAGGCGATGGCTCAGGCCACCTTCGCCGCCATCCTTGCGGCCATGAAGGGCGACGACAAGAAGGCCGGCGACATCCTCAGGAACATGGGCGACTCCATGCTGGAGAAGTTCGGCGGCAAGAAGGGGGTGACCACGGTTGGCTGAGGCCTCGAAGTACCGGGCCCGCATCCTGAGTCGGCGAGAGATGGTGACGTATACCCCGGACAACGTGCCGGTGCCCACGATGGAGGTCATGTACAGCACCCCTTTCCTCAGCCCCGGCATCGTCAGGATCCCCCTAAGCGAGCACAACGTTGAGCGGGAGGCCCGGGCCATCCACGCCGACATCGATCGCCGGCACGAGGAGAAGCCTGAAGTCAAGCAAGTGTAACCAGAATGGTCACGGTACTGAGTAATGCGGAGTGGGACGCCTACCCCGCCAGCTATCAGGCTACGCTTCGCGCTCAGGGATACATCCCGGCGAGGGATGCGGCTCCGGCCGTAGCCCCGACAGGAGTACTCAACGTCGTCGTGAGGAGCAAGGCCACGGGAGACAGCATCGTCGGCGCCACGGTCACGGTCGACGGCCTTTCGCTGTCCGAAGTGGCTACGGGCTTCTACCGGAACACGTCCGTGCCCATGAATACGGCCCTCACCTTGACGGTCTCGGCAGCGACCTACGTGACTCAGACCCTGGCCGTGACGTTGACCACGTCGCCGACGTCCCGGGACGTGGCTTTGGAGGCTGCGCCGGTGGCGGCCGCCCCGACGGGTGAGTGGCCTTGGCCCTTCAACCTCGTGCAGCAATGGTTCACGGACGTCTTCAAGACGGTGTCCGGGTGGATTACGAGCGGCATCTCGGGGCTGTGGAGCTGGATCCAGACGAGCATCAGCAACGTGGGCGCCTGGATCTCAAGCGCCGTCTCGGGTCTGTGGACCTCGATAAGCAGCGCCTTCGCATCGGTGCGGGCCTGGATCTCGGACGCCGTCGCGAGCATAGGGGTCAAGGTCGGCGCCTTCTTCTCGGACCTGAGGACTGCCTGGGTTACGGCCCTGATTGGCTTCGGCGACGTGCTCAGCAGCTCCCTCGGCAACATCAGCTCAACTCTGCAGAGGGGGTGGGCTGACTTCTCGACCGGGGTCTCAGGGTTCTTCGGTGACCTCTGGGCCAAGATAACGGGTGCGATCGCAGGCCTGAGGGACTCCCTGGGTGCCTTCTTCACGGACCTGTGGACCAAGACATCGGCCGCTGTAAATGGCGCCATCAACGACATCAGGGCAGGCCTCACCCTCGCCATCGGCACGATCGCCGGCTACGTCCAGGACGCCCTTGCGGGAGTCGCAAACGCCGTCGGCGGCGCCCTGAGAGGGGCTCTCGAGTGGCTTTGGAGCGGCCTGCAGTTTATAGCCTCCCAGGTCATGGGTGCGATAGGAGCGGTTCGGGCGGCCGTGGAACCCGCCTTCACGGGCATCATGAACTCGGTCACGGGCACGGTCACCGAGGCCTTCAGCCCCGGTACGCTCCCCGAGGACGTCAAGAAGGCGAGTGAGGCCCTAGCTCAGAACCTGCAGGAGACCCTGAAGAAGGTCCTGCCTCAGGGCCGGAAGAGTCTGCCGCCCTTCGAGGAGGTTCAGCGTAGCGCCCTCCTGACGTCCGTGGCCTTCACGGGCGCCCAGATCCTGGGCAACGTGGCCGCCATAGCGATCGACCTCGTGCACCCCATCAAGCCCCTCGGGGTTCAGGTCGCCATCCTAGGCATCATCCGGAGCGTCTCGGAGAACATCGTCACAGCCCCCATCATCACGATCCCCCTCGAGGCCGGGGTCTACAGGCCCATGCGCTACTACTACAACGAGCTGAACCCGAACGTCGTGCCCGGCCCCATGGACCTGATCAGGTTCGTGGTCCGAGAGGTCATCGACCTCAAGGTCTTCTACCAGAACATGCTCTACCAAGGCTACGACAGTTTCTGGGGTGGGGCCTTCTGGGAGGCCCACTTCGAGCTCCCAGGCCTGAACGTCCTTGTGGACGCCTATCACCGAGGCGCCATCAGCTCCGAGGAGCTGGACAGGTACGTGTTCTGGCACGACTACAAGCCAGAGCCGAGGCCCGGCATCTCGAAGACCGATATCGAGATCGTGAGGTCGACGTACAAGACGCTCATACCGAGGGTGGATCTCCGCTACGCTTGGGAGATGGGCCGGATCAGCGACGAGGAGCTCGTGGCCTGGTACAGGGTCCTCGGATATGAGGAGGACGCCGAATTGATGGCGGACATTCAGGTCGACAGGGCTATGGTCGAGGAGGTGACCAAGGTCCGGGGCGAGTGGCTCACGGACTTCACCGAGGGCTACGTCGATGAGGCTACCCTGAGGGCTAACCTCGAGGCGATCGGGATCGGGCCCACCCGGATAGAGTACTACGTGCAATACGCGAATAAGCGCCGGGACCGGGCCCACCGCAAGGATCTTCTCATGTTCTACCGTGATGGGTACATGAAGGACCTCGTGACCACGGAGGATCTGAGACTCCGCACAAGCGAGATCATCGTCGTGCCGGAGGTCGCCGACCTCTTCGTCGAGAAGGCCTATGTCGACAAGTACAAGAAGCCTCTGCCCCCCAAGAAGACCAAGGAGGAGGAGGCGCTCGAGGAGCTGCAGAAGTACCAGGTCAGCTACGCCATCGAGGCCTACCGAAAGTACGCCGTCGAGAAGCCGGAGCTTATCACGATGCTCGTCGCCGCCGGAGTCGACGCTGCCGTGGCTGCCACGAGGGCCTCCTACGAGGAGTTGAAGAGGCCTCTGCCGGAGCCCCCGGCCGACGTCAAGGTCAAGGAGAAGGAGAGGATCAGGATTCAGAAGCTGGACGAGCAGACAGCCATCGCGGAGTTCAGGGCGGAGACGATCTCTGCAAGCGGGCTACTCGCAAGGCTCAAGGCCCTGGGTTACAGCGACGAGCTCGCCACGGCTATAACTCAGCTCGAAGTCGTGAGGGCGGGATAGCCGATGGCCGAGAAGAAACCTCAGCCCGAGGAGGACGCCAAGGCCCTCGCCAAGGTCCTCAGACGCAAGAAGGGCGAGAGGCCTCAGGCCGGGTGATCGCCTCCTGGAGGAGTTCTGGAACGTGGTCGCTGCCGCAGCTGCGAGCTTCATCTTGGGCATGGCCGTTCACAGCGCGCTGGGCCACACCTACGGCGACCTCATGAAGCGCCTCTTCCACCGTGAGAAGACGAAGGCCCAGGAAGAGGCCAAGTAACCTCTATTCTCAGACCCTTTTTCCTCAGGGTATCCTTTTCCGCAAGAGACAAGAAGGTCGACCCTCTTTCTCCATATCACAGATACACACAAGGTTATATACTCCCTCAGACAAGGCTAGGGGTAGGTGACGTAAAACATGAATGAGCTCACGCCACTTGAGGAGGTTCTCGTCCAGGAGATCCTCCAGAGGGGCTCCGTCAAGGAGGCCCTCAACTCCCTTAGTTGGGAGGAATCGAAGGGCTACTCCATCCTCTTCAGGATCCGGCGTAGACGAACCAAGGCCAGGCGCCTAGAGAAGAGGCTTCGCGGCCTTGAAAAGCGCAGCCCGGTATTGGCCAAGGTTCTCATGGTCATCGAGTAGGAGGTGACATGAACGTGGTAGATCTCAAGGAGCTGGTCATGGCGGCCGTCATCCTGGAGGACCTCTGCAGCGGTTGCAGCCTCAAGGACTCTAAGGAGTGTGGCCTGTGTGAGAAGAGGCTTCAGGGCAGGTTCGACGACCTAAATCTGGGAGAGGAGGTGAGAAAATGCACATGATCCAGGCCCAAGTCTTGCACGACATCGTCGAGTACATCCAGGACAAGTGCGGAAAGGAGCCCGTCATCATCTCCTTTGTTGAGGACGCAGATGATGAGCTCGTGATCAGGCTAGACATCTGGATCGGTCGAGACTACCCAGGGATGAAGGAGGAGGAGGCTGAGAAGCCATGAAGGTCCTATCCCCTGAAGAGGGAGAATGGGACGCCTGGGAGACCACCTTCAAAGTCTATAGAGGCAAATCCAACGCGCGTTGGGAATGCAAGATTACCATACCGAGGAGCGTCGTGAGGGACCTGAAGCTGCAGCCAGGCGACAGAATAGCGGTAGCTGTGAGGCGGATGACATGAGCGTCGTCGACGAGAAGCAGCTTCTTTCGGTACTTGAGCGGATACGTGACCTCAGGAGATGGGTCTTGGACAACCAAATCGATCCCTGGGCTATGAGGCAAGGCCTCGTGATCGCCCTCGCCCTCGACACCAAGTCAGCCCTCGCAAGGGGTATCAAGGCCCTCGCCCTCGCCGACTTCGACGAAGCCATCTACCGGGACATGAGAAAATGGGGTAGGGAGATGAGGATGACCAAGCCATGAGCCGCGCTCCTAATGACCCCCTCTTTTTCCTCTGGAACTTGAAAAGGTGCCGTTTTCAATACCCGCGCGTGATTGTACTACTTTTGCAATACACGACTTTCATAGAGTGGGGGCTCTAGTTCTCTGGGGTTGAGGCCTTAGGGGATTGGAGTGGCTGCGCTAGAGTTTTAGGGCAAGCGCTTTTGAGGGGGCTCGCCGGGTTGTCACAACCGTGACAAAGGATGAGTGAGTCGTTCTGGGTCGTGGACTATGATCTTCCCGTGAGCCCCCCGGGGATCAGGCAGGCCTTCTATCGTGCCGTTAGGGGGTATCTGCAGGAGAATCGTGGCATAGGCGACTGGAGCACGTACAGCGTGATCGTTACCAAGGACGAGGCCTTTGCTAGGTTCGTCTTCTCTGAGGCCTCGAAGAGGGGTCGTACTAATCTCTATCGCGCCGAGGCCGTGAGCAGCTCGGGTTAGTCACAACCGTGACATCTTGGGGGGAGAGGGAGGTGTCTCGTAAGAGTAGTAAGTCTAGGGGAGACGCCGTGGACGTCTCTCTTCCTCAGGGTCCGGAGCGTCGGACGACGAGTATCAGGGTCGACCCTCTGGTATGGCGTGGTTTTCAAGAGGCTTGTCGACGTGTGAATCAGAGCGCGTGCGGGGTCTTGGAGCCCTTCATGTACGCCTTCTCCAGGGCTGTGAGCTCCGGCGACTACCACGATCCCAGGCCCATCACGGTTAACCTGAATGTCGACCGTGTGGTTCAGAGGATCCGTCGACGGGGCCATGAGGTTGAGGTCCGGGAGATCCAGGACGTCCACGGTAACCGGGAGCACTGCAGCCTATGTGATCGTCGTCCCGTGGCCAGAGTCATCTTCCGCCGGAGCTCCGAGGTCGTCCATGAGCATTATCTCTGCGAGCTCTGCCTGGCGTACGTGGCGAAGAGGGGTCTCAACCGGACGGTTGTGCCGCTCTATCCCGAGTGGCCTTGATGGCCTCCTTGCGGGCCTCCTGGAGCTCTATCTTACAACTTTAAGCCTGACCGTGAGGATGATGGTCCCTTTGACGTCCGTCTCGTATGGCGGGTATTCAAGGACCTCAAACTCGTGGTGGATTTCGCCGGCGTCGGCCGTGAGGATCATGCCGGAGCGCTTGAGGACCAGGCGATCACCTATCTGAAGAGTCGTGTTTCTCACCTCCCATTCTTCTTCGCGCCGTGAAGAACTATTTCCCTTCCTTCTTCCGGGCCTCGAGTATGGCCTCCTTACGGGCCTCCAGGAGCTTCTTCTGCAATTTCCAAATGCGGTCGACGACATCCGCTTTGAGCTGGATGAGCCCCTCATAGGCCTCGTCGTAGGCACGGATGATCTCATCTGTAGCCATAGAGGAGCGCCCCTAGGAGTCCGATCCATATTAGTACGGGCAGGGTGAGGATGATCAGCCACCTCGGCATCGGCTTCACGCCTGTTCTCGGCGACATGGCCCCTATGTAGGCTCTGCAAGGCTTATAACTTCGTCGGCCCTACACTCCAGGATGGTGAGAAGAGAAATGATCGAAGAGGGTGAGGAGTTCAGCGCCTGCCCCTTCTGCGGAGAAGGTGGTGTCAGGACCATCGGGAAAACAGCTGATGGCTCCCTGATTCTCCACTGCGATGGATGTGACAGAGACGTTCTCGTCAAGGACGTCACGGGCAAGGTCAAGGTGAGCGTGGAGGTGAAACCGTAGTGCCTGAACTGAGGACCATACCTATCGATAGGATCAAGATCCCGGATATCCGGGTATCCAGCATCCTAGACGAGGAGCAGCGCGCACTCATGGCCAGCACCATCAAGGAGGTCGGCGTAGTCCAGGACCCCGTCGTCCGGTATCTCCCTGACGGGTCTTACGAGCTCGTGGCCGGCAGATCCCGCATCCGTGAGCTCGCTGCCCAAGGCGCCACGAAGGTCGACTGCAAGGTCATCGAGGCCGACGAGAAGACCGGCCTGATCATGAACGTGATAGAGAACGTGGCCCGCGGCAGCTACGACTACATCAGCATCGCCCAGGCCATCAGGCGACTCCGAGAGCTCGGCTCCACCAGCGAGGACCTCGAGAAGGTCTTCCCATGGAAACGGCGCTGGATCGAGTTCCTGGAGCAGCTGCAGGATCTCCCCGGCGACGTCGTCGAGGCCCTGAAGGAGCGTCGGATCACGCCTACCCACGTCCAGCTCGCCCTCAACCTCACGACCCCCGAAGAGGTCCACTCAGGCCTCAGGACAGCGATCAGCCTCGGCTGGGACAGCGGCACGTTCCGCGTCTTCGTGACCAATAGAAACGAGGAGATCCTGAGGGCCAGACAGGCAGCCAAGGAGAAGGGAGTCGCCTCGGAGATCCCGCCCGCCAGCCCCGAGCAGCTCATCAAGTATCGGCAGTGCCTGGTCTGCGGCTACCAGAAACCCGCTCAGAGGGTGACCCTTCAATCGGTCTGCGAGGACTGCGTCGACCTAGCCAGGTACATAACCCAGCTCGAGGGCGACCCCGCAGAGGCCATCCACGTCATCTACGAGGCGCTGAAGATGTACCACGGCGTCCCAAGGCCCACCGTACCCCTTCCCCCCACTAGCCGAGGGGAACAGCCTCAAGAGTGAACCTGGCCCTAGGCGCCACCCCATACTTCGTCACGACGAACGTGTAGCGCTCATAGCCCCGCTCCACCAACAACGGTAACAATTGCGCCTGAAGCGTCTTACTCGTCACATCGTAGTACGAAGGAGGATAAGGCTTCACCCCGGGGGCGAGATGCAGCCTCAACGCCTCCACCTCCTTACTCGCCGGAGCCCCCTCGTACCGGGGATGGATCTCGATGCTACCCCGCTCCCAATACGTCACCCTCAACCGGACACTCCCCCGATCAGGAAGATCCAGCAGCTCGTAAGGCCCCTGCAACCTCCGAAGCACCTCAGCCAACACAACCGACCTCCAAAACCATATCTACCAAACCCCACTATAAGACTTCCCAGGCCCTGGGGAAAGACAACGGCTTTTCCTTCTGATCACCTCCAAGCCGACGCCTAACCACTCCCCAGAGCCGAACCCCCGAACCCGAACCCCCGAACCGAACGTTCGGTTCACCACCCCTCCCCCAAAAATTGTCGACGCCGAGTGGAGCAGAATCGCAAAAGTTCGGGGGTGGGGGGGTGGTTCGGTTCGGTTCAAAGTTCGGTTCGGTTCGCCGGTTCGGTTCGCCGGGTTCGTTCGTTCTCTGACATGATGTGCCGTTTTCAGACCTCGGTAAAATGTTCGCATATTGCTAATTTTGGGTGCTTCAGAGTTGGTGGCCTCGTCGCTCGCGTGGGAGCAACAGCTGCATGTATGCGGGTAGCCAGGGTGGCTGGTACTGGATGCATAGGATGCCCTTCTGGCGTGCGAGCATGGTTGTGGCAGGGTCCTCTATTGCATACAACAGGACGAGGGTGAGGGGTAGTCCACGCCATGGTTCGAGTTCCGGGGTGTGTGGGAGGAGCATGGCGTAGAGCTCGAGCTGCGAGATCTTGCCCGGGTTCGGCCGGATCGCTGCCTCGACCAGGGTGACCTTGGTGTCTTCGAGGATGATGGCGTCGGCCCATCTGCGCCAGACTCCGACCATGGCCCTTTCCTCGAGGCTCATCTCCGGCCGTGGCGTACTAGGGGTGGGGGAGCCGAGGCGTACCCTGGTCATCCAGCGCTTGCCGTGCTGGGTCTTCTGCAGCCACTCTGTGACCATCTGCATTTCCCGGGGCTGCCATCTCCGCTTGTCGTTCAGGGCCAAAAGAGATCCTCCTTCTGCAGGGCCATGATAATTCTATTCAGAACCTTAAGTATATTTGAGGCCTCCCCTAGGGCGCCGAAAAGGCAACAAGAAGGAGACAAGAACATGGCTACAGTCAAGCGAGTTATCTCGCCTGAGGACTGGAAGAATCGGCAGCTGAACACGCTGAAGGCAGTTGGACGCGCGAACTATCTCACGGGCATCGCTTCTCCCAAGGCTGACCCGATCGCTCGGGGCATAGCGACTGAGGGGAAGTATGCGGTTGAGACCCGTAAGGCGATCGATGAGGGGCGCAGGAAGACGGCTCTGCAGAAGACGAGCATGGCTGAGTGGGCTCAGTACTCCATGGCGATCGGGGCTGACAACCTGGTCGACGGGGTTACGAAGCGGGAGCCGAAGGTGACGGACTTCATCACCAAGTTCCAGCCCATGCTGAGCAGCCACCTATCCAGGATCGACGCTCTGGCAGAGGAGACCGACTCCGATCGTGAGAACCGCATGCTGGAGAACCTCAGGGGCTTGAAGGCGCTCAAGGGCAAGGCCTAGGCCTAGCCTGTGAGGAGGAAGATCGGACATGAACTATCGTAAAGTCACGATGCTGGCCAGGGAGTCCGCCACGACGGCGGGCACCAAGACCTTGGACGTGAAGCTGAAGGAGAAGGTGAGCCGGATCCAGGTCCGGTACGAGGGCATCAACAACGGACAAGTGCAGACGGCGCACCCGGCGAAGCAGGTGAGCAAGATCGAGCTCGTCGAAGGCAGCGACGTGCTCATGAGCCTCAGCGGTATGGAGGCCGAGGCCCTGGACTTCTACGACATGAAGAAGGGCCGAGAGTACGAGATGGACATGCGGAACGACATGCCGAACCAGGAGATCTTCAACCTGAACTTCGGCCGACGTCTCTGGGACCCTCTGCTGGCCTTCGACCCGACCAGGTTCAGCAACCCCCAGCTCAAAATCACGCACGACAAGAGCAACGGAGGCAGCGCCCCCGACGCCAGCTACCTGAGCGTCTACGCCGACGTCTTCGACGAGAAGCCGGTCAGCCCAATCGGGTGGCTGATGGCGAAGGAGTGGTACACATACGTGACCACGGCCACGGCCTACAAGTACATCGACCTCCCTCGGGACTACATCCTCAGGAAGCTGATGATTCAGGCCCCGGTGGCCGGCAGCACGTTCACGGACCAGCTGGACGAGCTCAAGATCAGCGAGGACAACGACAAGAAGGTCCCCATCGACATCGGGCTCTACCAGTACATCGCCGGCATCATGAAGAACTACCCGCTCTACAGCGAGATCGTCTGTCAGACCCCATCGACCGTGGGGGACAACTACAGCTACCACACGCCAGGAGAATACGTCGTCATCAACCCAGGGGTGCTGGGCAGCGCAACATGTTACAAGAACGCCAACGGCGGCGGAGGCAGGATAACGCTCAACATGAGCGCAGCGGCAGAGCTCAGGTCCCTCGTGACCGGGTACATGCCCCACGGGTGCCTCCCGGTCGAGTTCGGTGACCCGGATGACCTGAACGACTGGTACGACATCACCAAGGTCGGCAGCCTCGAGCTCCGGCTCCACTCCGTAGCGGCCGACGCCACCGTCAACGTCGTGCTCCAGCAGCTGAGGAAATACTAGCCGGCCGGCTAGTTTCCCCCTTCATTTTTGGGATTAACTAGGTATTCAGGAGGAGAAGAGGAGAGGCTTCGCATGGTTAAGCATAGGACTTATTCGGTCAGCGTGAGCACGACCGTCGTACTCGTCTGCAGGGCGGATCCGGGCAGGAAGCACCTCAAAATTATCGAGACGCTGGGGGTCACCGCCTACCTCCTGGATCGCCAGAACCTGGCCGCGACCGAGGGCTACCCGGTCTCGAGCACGCTCCCCTTCGAGACCGACCATGGACAGGGCGAGTACTGGGCGATCACGGCAGCGGGCACGGCCAATCTCAGGGTCGAAGACGTCGGCGAGTAGGGAGGCGGCCCACATGTTCTGGGCCTGGGACATCACGGTCACAGCCGGCACGTCCGAGGCCACCCCTAAGACCCAGATCCTGAAGCTGAGCAAGGGCGTCATCACCGGCCTGGACGTCAAGTTCCCATCCGGCTGCCACGGCCTCGTCAAGGTCCGCCTCCTCAGGAGCGAGTTCCAACTCGTCCCCTTAAGCGGAGGAGAGTGGGTCACCGGGGACGGCGAGACGGTCAGGACGGAGCCCTACTATGAGCTCGAGGAGGCGCCTGCGGAGCTGAAGTTCGTCGGCTGCGCCCCCCTGACCAGCTACGATCACAAGGTCACGGTGAGGGTCAGCGTCACGCCGGCCGAGGTGGCGACGCCCTGGATGATGCTCAAGGACTTCGTGGGCATCATTAAGCGGTTGATTGGGGTCTGAGCATGGGGGCTGAGCTGCCGGACCATCATACCCAGGGCGGAGCACCGAAAGACCCGGACATGCCCGACTATGTCCAGGCCGTCTACACCTCGGTCAAGAATACCTGGCAAGACGCGGAAAACCTCGATGAGACCCATGGGTACACGAGCTACATTTGGATCCCCGAGGAGACCTTCAAGGTCGACGTCATGAAGCTGGCCGTCTACGCCGAGAAGTTCCGGGCCTACTCAAAGAGTGCCCTGGCAGGGGGCGCCCAAGTAGTCACGAGTGAGGCCACGGCGATACCTCACACCCACGACGTAGCCGTGGGGACCAAGACCAGCGTCGCCGGCGGGGCTCATAGCCACTCTGTGACCGGAGCGACCTCTTCAGCCACGACGCCGAGCCACACCCATGACGTGGCCGTAGGGACCAAGACGTCGGTCGCCGGAGGAGCTCATTCTCACACCGTGACCGGAGCGACCAGCAGCGCCACAACCCCGGATCATACCCATGACGTGGCGATAGGGACCAAGACGTCCGTGGCTGGGGGATCTCACTCTCACACCGTGACCGGAGCAACCAGCAGCGCCACAACCCCGGATCATACCCACGATGTCGCTATCGGCACTAAGACCTCAGCAGCTGGAGGAGCACACATACATTCAGTGACTGGAGCTACAAGTATAGCTGTAACGCCGAGCCACACACATGATGTAGTAATAGGAACAAAAACTTCGACAGATGAGAGCTCACACAGGCATCAAATGGGTACTAACATGACACAGGGCACCATGACCCTAGACGGATTCTTTTGGGTGTACGATGAGTCTGGGAAGCTGACACTCAGAAGTCCATGCGAGTATTATAAAGGGTTTACGCCTTGGACTTTCGGTTCTGTCACAGCCCATCATCACGATGTGGATTATGGCACTAAAACAAGCGCGTCAGGAGGAGCAAGCCACAGCCACTACGTTTCAGGCATGGCTGCAGTACAGGCCATTGTTGATGAATATTTGAAACTGTATCTGCCTCTGGATGAAAATGAAGGAAGCACAGCACATGATGCCAGCGGCAACGGAAATGACGGAACACTACACGGGCCATCTTGGACAACAGGCAAGTATGGTAAGGCATTGAGCTTCGTTACGGATGATTACGTTGAAGCCCCAGATTCAGCGAGCTTAGACACTATCAAATCAGCTGTAACCATCATAATGTGGGTGAAGCTGTCAGCAATCCCTGACGAGATGTGGCTGGTCAGCAAAGGAGGTGGCTACAACAGAGATGGCTTCGCCACGACCATAATACCAAGCGGTGCATTCAGGTTCATCATAGGCAACGGTGTTGGCGGAGAAACCATAATAGATAATGGCTCGTTAAGCCTTGATACATGGTATCAGCTAGCGGCTGTATTTGACGGCACGACGATGAAGGCATACATCAATGGAGTTCTACAACCGAACACGGCAACGCCAGCATCGTATGCGCTGGTGAGTGATTATGTCGTTCGCATCGGTATGTCAGACATACCATCTCTACCACTCAGCGGTATCGTTGATGAGGTTCGCATCTACAACCGAGCCCTCACAGCTGAAGAGATATCGTTCACGCATACTCACGATGTAGTGATAGGGACGATAACGAGCGCTTCAGGAGGAGCAAGCCACACCCATACAGTCAGCGGACAGACAGCTGAGGCAGTCACAGACCATACCCACGATGTAGTGATAGGTACAGTTACGAGTGCTTCAGGAGGAGCAAGTCATACCCATACGGTCAGCGGACAGACAGCTGAGGCAGTCACAGACCATACCCACGATGTAGTGATAGGTACAGTTACGAGCGCTTCAGGAGGAGCAAGCCACACCCATACAGTCAGCGGACAGACAGCTGAGGCAGTCACGGATCACACCCACGACGTCGTGATCGGGACGGTCACCAGCGCCTCAGGAGGAGGCTCGCACAGCCACAACGTCACCCTCCCAGACCACACTCATGCCATCGACTTCGGGATCTACGAGGAGGCTATCACGGGCCGGACGCTCAGCGCCATCCTCTATGACCCGGACGGCAACGTCCTCAAGGACTTTGGGGTCGTCCTCACCGGGGAGGACAACACCACCTTGACCCTGAGCACGTACTTCGCCACCCTCAAGTACGGCATGTATCGGGTCGTCCTCTCGGCGAGCGGGCGCCTCAGGGCAAGGCTAATCTTCTATGAGCTCTGCAAGATGTATGCTCAGTACTGAAGGGAGGAAAGATGGAAGCGAGCGAGCTCGAAAAGATCCTGACTCAGGCGCATGCCCTCGCCAAGAAGCATAAGATCACCCTGGAGGAGGCGCTCCTCCTAATGGCCGTCCACGAGGTGGTCTGCATCCACTTCCACGTCGACCAGGTCCTGAGCAGGGCCTCGAAGGGAGGTGAACGAGCTGGTCCTGTCGAGAAACGGGAAGAACAATAGCGACGGCAGCTTCGACTGGGCCGACGCCGTCGCCGACGCCCTGATCATGGCGGGCCTCACCTTCTTCACGACCCTGGGAGGCCTCGCGATGACGGACCTGCTCCGGAACCCCTCGGGCTGGATCTCCGCCGGCGTAGCTGCCGGCGCCCAGTTCTGCGCCATCCTAGCCCTTAAAAGGGGACTCAGGGAAAAGGAGTAGTTAGGAGGTATGTAAGACGAGCAAGAGACCACCCGTCATAGACACCTCGGATCAGGCGATGGCTCAGGCCACCTTCGCCGCCATCCTTGCGGCCATGAAGGGCGACGACAAGAAGGCCGGCGACATCCTCAGGAACATGGGCGACTCCATGCTGGAGAAGTTCGGCGGCAAGAAGGGGGTGACCACGGTTGGCTGAGGCCTCGAAGTACCGGGCCCGCATCCTGAGTCGGCGAGAGATGGTGACGTATACCCCGGACAACGTGCCGGTGCCCACGATGGAGGTCATGTACAGCACCCCTTTCCTCAGCCCCGGCATCGTCAGGATCCCCCTAAGCGAGCACAACGTTGAGCGGGAGGCCCGGGCCATCCACGCCGACATCGATCGCCGGCACGAGGAGAAGCCTGAAGTCAAGCAAGTGTAACCAGAATGGTCACGGTACTGAGTAATGCGGAGTGGGACGCCTACCCCGCCAGCTATCAGGCTACGCTTCGCGCTCAGGGATACATCCCGGCGAGGGATGCGGCTCCGGCCGTAGCCCCGACAGGAGTACTCAACGTCGTCGTGAGGAGCAAGGCCACGGGAGACAGCATCGTCGGCGCCACGGTCACGGTCGACGGCCTTTCGCTGTCCGAAGTGGCTACGGGCTTCTACCGGAACACGTCCGTGCCCATGAATACGGCCCTCACCTTGACGGTCTCGGCAGCGACCTACGTGACTCAGACCCTGGCCGTGACGTTGACCACGTCGCCGACGTCCCGGGACGTGGCTTTGGAGGCTGCGCCGGTGGCGGCCGCCCCGACGGGTGAGTGGCCTTGGCCCTTCAACCTCGTGCAGCAATGGTTCACGGACGTCTTCAAGACGGTGTCCGGGTGGATTACGAGCGGCATCTCGGGGCTGTGGAGCTGGATCCAGACGAGCATCAGCAACGTGGGCGCCTGGATCTCAAGCGCCGTCTCGGGTCTGTGGACCTCGATAAGCAGCGCCTTCGCATCGGTGCGGGCCTGGATCTCGGACGCCGTCGCGAGCATAGGGGTCAAGGTCGGCGCCTTCTTCTCGGACCTGAGGACTGCCTGGGTTACGGCCCTGATTGGCTTCGGCGACGTGCTCAGCAGCTCCCTCGGCAACATCAGCTCAACTCTGCAGAGGGGGTGGGCTGACTTCTCGACCGGGGTCTCAGGGTTCTTCGGTGACCTCTGGGCCAAGATAACGGGTGCGATCGCAGGCCTGAGGGACTCCCTGGGTGCCTTCTTCACGGACCTGTGGACCAAGACATCGGCCGCTGTAAATGGCGCCATCAACGACATCAGGGCAGGCCTCACCCTCGCCATCGGCACGATCGCCGGCTACGTCCAGGACGCCCTTGCGGGAGTCGCAAACGCCGTCGGCGGCGCCCTGAGAGGGGCTCTCGAGTGGCTTTGGAGCGGCCTGCAGTTTATAGCCTCCCAGGTCATGGGTGCGATAGGAGCGGTTCGGGCGGCCGTGGAACCCGCCTTCACGGGCATCATGAACTCGGTCACGGGCACGGTCACCGAGGCCTTCAGCCCCGGTACGCTCCCCGAGGACGTCAAGAAGGCGAGTGAGGCCCTAGCTCAGAACCTGCAGGAGACCCTGAAGAAGGTCCTGCCTCAGGGCCGGAAGAGTCTGCCGCCCTTCGAGGAGGTTCAGCGTAGCGCCCTCCTGACGTCCGTGGCCTTCACGGGCGCCCAGATCCTGGGCAACGTGGCCGCCATAGCGATCGACCTCGTGCACCCCATCAAGCCCCTCGGGGTTCAGGTCGCCATCCTAGGCATCATCCGGAGCGTCTCGGAGAACATCGTCACAGCCCCCATCATCACGATCCCCCTCGAGGCCGGGGTCTACAGGCCCATGCGCTACTACTACAACGAGCTGAACCCGAACGTCGTGCCCGGCCCCATGGACCTGATCAGGTTCGTGGTCCGAGAGGTCATCGACCTCAAGGTCTTCTACCAGAACATGCTCTACCAAGGCTACGACAGTTTCTGGGGTGGGGCCTTCTGGGAGGCCCACTTCGAGCTCCCAGGCCTGAACGTCCTTGTGGACGCCTATCACCGAGGCGCCATCAGCTCCGAGGAGCTGGACAGGTACGTGTTCTGGCACGACTACAAGCCAGAGCCGAGGCCCGGCATCTCGAAGACCGATATCGAGATCGTGAGGTCGACGTACAAGACGCTCATACCGAGGGTGGATCTCCGCTACGCTTGGGAGATGGGCCGGATCAGCGACGAGGAGCTCGTGGCCTGGTACAGGGTCCTCGGATATGAGGAGGACGCCGAATTGATGGCGGACATTCAGGTCGACAGGGCTATGGTCGAGGAGGTGACCAAGGTCCGGGGCGAGTGGCTCACGGACTTCACCGAGGGCTACGTCGATGAGGCTACCCTGAGGGCTAACCTCGAGGCGATCGGGATCGGGCCCACCCGGATAGAGTACTACGTGCAATACGCGAATAAGCGCCGGGACCGGGCCCACCGCAAGGATCTTCTCATGTTCTACCGTGATGGGTACATGAAGGACCTCGTGACCACGGAGGATCTGAGACTCCGCACAAGCGAGATCATCGTCGTGCCGGAGGTCGCCGACCTCTTCGTCGAGAAGGCCTATGTCGACAAGTACAAGAAGCCTCTGCCCCCCAAGAAGACCAAGGAGGAGGAGGCGCTCGAGGAGCTGCAGAAGTACCAGGTCAGCTACGCCATCGAGGCCTACCGAAAGTACGCCGTCGAGAAGCCGGAGCTTATCACGATGCTCGTCGCCGCCGGAGTCGACGCTGCCGTGGCTGCCACGAGGGCCTCCTACGAGGAGTTGAAGAGGCCTCTGCCGGAGCCCCCGGCCGACGTCAAGGTCAAGGAGAAGGAGAGGATCAGGATTCAGAAGCTGGACGAGCAGACAGCCATCGCGGAGTTCAGGGCGGAGACGATCTCTGCAAGCGGGCTACTCGCAAGGCTCAAGGCCCTGGGTTACAGCGACGAGCTCGCCACGGCTATAACTCAGCTCGAAGTCGTGAGGGCGGGATAGCCGATGGCCGAGAAGAAACCTCAGCCCGAGGAGGACGCCAAGGCCCTCGCCAAGGTCCTCAGACGCAAGAAGGGCGAGAGGCCTCAGGCCGGGTGATCGCCTCCTGGAGGAGTTCTGGAACGTGGTCGCTGCCGCAGCTGCGAGCTTCATCTTGGGCATGGCCGTTCACAGCGCGCTGGGCCACACCTACGGCGACCTCATGAAGCGCCTCTTCCACCGTGAGAAGACGAAGGCCCAGGAAGAGGCCAAGTAACCTCTATTCTCAGACCCTTTTTCCTCAGGGTATCCTTTTCCGCAAGAGACAAGAAGGTCGACCCTCTTTCTCCATATCACAGATACACACAAGGTTATATACTCCCTCAGACAAGGCTAGGGGTAGGTGACGTAAAACATGAATGAGCTCACGCCACTTGAGGAGGTTCTCGTCCAGGAGATCCTCCAGAGGGGCTCCGTCAAGGAGGCCCTCAACTCCCTTAGTTGGGAGGAATCGAAGGGCTACTCCATCCTCTTCAGGATCCGGCGTAGACGAACCAAGGCCAGGCGCCTAGAGAAGAGGCTTCGCGGCCTTGAAAAGCGCAGCCCGGTATTGGCCAAGGTTCTCATGGTCATCGAGTAGGAGGTGACATGAACGTGGTAGATCTCAAGGAGCTGGTCATGGCGGCCGTCATCCTGGAGGACCTCTGCAGCGGTTGCAGCCTCAAGGACTCTAAGGAGTGTGGCCTGTGTGAGAAGAGGCTTCAGGGCAGGTTCGACGACCTAAATCTGGGAGAGGAGGTGAGAAAATGCACATGATCCAGGCCCAAGTCTTGCACGACATCGTCGAGTACATCCAGGACAAGTGCGGAAAGGAGCCCGTCATCATCTCCTTTGTTGAGGACGCAGATGATGAGCTCGTGATCAGGCTAGACATCTGGATCGGTCGAGACTACCCAGGGATGAAGGAGGAGGAGGCTGAGAAGCCATGAAGGTCCTATCCCCTGAAGAGGGAGAATGGGACGCCTGGGAGACCACCTTCAAAGTCTATAGAGGCAAATCCAACGCGCGTTGGGAATGCAAGATTACCATACCGAGGAGCGTCGTGAGGGACCTGAAGCTGCAGCCAGGCGACAGAATAGCGGTAGCTGTGAGGCGGATGACATGAGCGTCGTCGACGAGAAGCAGCTTCTTTCGGTACTTGAGCGGATACGTGACCTCAGGAGATGGGTCTTGGACAACCAAATCGATCCCTGGGCTATGAGGCAAGGCCTCGTGATCGCCCTCGCCCTCGACACCAAGTCAGCCCTCGCAAGGGGTATCAAGGCCCTCGCCCTCGCCGACTTCGACGAAGCCATCTACCGGGACATGAGAAAATGGGGTAGGGAGATGAGGATGACCAAGCCATGAGCCGCGCTCCTAATGACCCCCTCTTTTTCCTCTGGAACTTGAAAAGGTGCCGTTTTCAATACCCGCGCGTGATTGTACTACTTTTGCAATACACGACTTTCATAGAGTGGGGGCTCTAGTTCTCTGGGGTTGAGGCCTTAGGGGATTGGAGTGGCTGCGCTAGAGTTTTAGGGCAAGCGCTTTTGAGGGGGCTCGCCGGGTTGTCACAACCGTGACAAAGGATGAGTGAGTCGTTCTGGGTCGTGGACTATGATCTTCCCGTGAGCCCCCCGGGGATCAGGCAGGCCTTCTATCGTGCCGTTAGGGGGTATCTGCAGGAGAATCGTGGCATAGGCGACTGGAGCACGTACAGCGTGATCGTTACCAAGGACGAGGCCTTTGCTAGGTTCGTCTTCTCTGAGGCCTCGAAGAGGGGTCGTACTAATCTCTATCGCGCCGAGGCCGTGAGCAGCTCGGGTTAGTCACAACCGTGACATCTTGGGGGGAGAGGGAGGTGTCTCGTAAGAGTAGTAAGTCTAGGGGAGACGCCGTGGACGTCTCTCTTCCTCAGGGTCCGGAGCGTCGGACGACGAGTATCAGGGTCGACCCTCTGGTATGGCGTGGTTTTCAAGAGGCTTGTCGACGTGTGAATCAGAGCGCGTGCGGGGTCTTGGAGCCCTTCATGTACGCCTTCTCCAGGGCTGTGAGCTCCGGCGACTACCACGATCCCAGGCCCATCACGGTTAACCTGAATGTCGACCGTGTGGTTCAGAGGATCCGTCGACGGGGCCATGAGGTTGAGGTCCGGGAGATCCAGGACGTCCACGGTAACCGGGAGCACTGCAGCCTATGTGATCGTCGTCCCGTGGCCAGAGTCATCTTCCGCCGGAGCTCCGAGGTCGTCCATGAGCATTATCTCTGCGAGCTCTGCCTGGCGTACGTGGCGAAGAGGGGTCTCAACCGGACGGTTGTGCCGCTCTATCCCGAGTGGCCTTGATGGCCTCCTTGCGGGCCTCCTGGAGCTCTATCTTACAACTTTAAGCCTGACCGTGAGGATGATGGTCCCTTTGACGTCCGTCTCGTATGGCGGGTATTCAAGGACCTCAAACTCGTGGTGGATTTCGCCGGCGTCGGCCGTGAGGATCATGCCGGAGCGCTTGAGGACCAGGCGATCACCTATCTGAAGAGTCGTGTTTCTCACCTCCCATTCTTCTTCGCGCCGTGAAGAACTATTTCCCTTCCTTCTTCCGGGCCTCGAGTATGGCCTCCTTACGGGCCTCCAGGAGCTTCTTCTGCAATTTCCAAATGCGGTCGACGACATCCGCTTTGAGCTGGATGAGCCCCTCATAGGCCTCGTCGTAGGCACGGATGATCTCATCTGTAGCCATAGAGGAGCGCCCCTAGGAGTCCGATCCATATTAGTACGGGCAGGGTGAGGATGATCAGCCACCTCGGCATCGGCTTCACGCCTGTTCTCGGCGACATGGCCCCTATGTAGGCTCTGCAAGGCTTATAACTTCGTCGGCCCTACACTCCAGGATGGTGAGAAGAGAAATGATCGAAGAGGGTGAGGAGTTCAGCGCCTGCCCCTTCTGCGGAGAAGGTGGTGTCAGGACCATCGGGAAAACAGCTGATGGCTCCCTGATTCTCCACTGCGATGGATGTGACAGAGACGTTCTCGTCAAGGACGTCACGGGCAAGGTCAAGGTGAGCGTGGAGGTGAAACCGTAGTGCCTGAACTGAGGACCATACCTATCGATAGGATCAAGATCCCGGATATCCGGGTATCCAGCATCCTAGACGAGGAGCAGCGCGCACTCATGGCCAGCACCATCAAGGAGGTCGGCGTAGTCCAGGACCCCGTCGTCCGGTATCTCCCTGACGGGTCTTACGAGCTCGTGGCCGGCAGATCCCGCATCCGTGAGCTCGCTGCCCAAGGCGCCACGAAGGTCGACTGCAAGGTCATCGAGGCCGACGAGAAGACCGGCCTGATCATGAACGTGATAGAGAACGTGGCCCGCGGCAGCTACGACTACATCAGCATCGCCCAGGCCATCAGGCGACTCCGAGAGCTCGGCTCCACCAGCGAGGACCTCGAGAAGGTCTTCCCATGGAAACGGCGCTGGATCGAGTTCCTGGAGCAGCTGCAGGATCTCCCCGGCGACGTCGTCGAGGCCCTGAAGGAGCGTCGGATCACGCCTACCCACGTCCAGCTCGCCCTCAACCTCACGACCCCCGAAGAGGTCCACTCAGGCCTCAGGACAGCGATCAGCCTCGGCTGGGACAGCGGCACGTTCCGCGTCTTCGTGACCAATAGAAACGAGGAGATCCTGAGGGCCAGACAGGCAGCCAAGGAGAAGGGAGTCGCCTCGGAGATCCCGCCCGCCAGCCCCGAGCAGCTCATCAAGTATCGGCAGTGCCTGGTCTGCGGCTACCAGAAACCCGCTCAGAGGGTGACCCTTCAATCGGTCTGCGAGGACTGCGTCGACCTAGCCAGGTACATAACCCAGCTCGAGGGCGACCCCGCAGAGGCCATCCACGTCATCTACGAGGCGCTGAAGATGTACCACGGCGTCCCAAGGCCCACCGTACCCCTTCCCCCCACTAGCCGAGGGGAACAGCCTCAAGAGTGAACCTGGCCCTAGGCGCCACCCCATACTTCGTCACGACGAACGTGTAGCGCTCATAGCCCCGCTCCACCAACAACGGTAACAATTGCGCCTGAAGCGTCTTACTCGTCACATCGTAGTACGAAGGAGGATAAGGCTTCACCCCGGGGGCGAGATGCAGCCTCAACGCCTCCACCTCCTTACTCGCCGGAGCCCCCTCGTACCGGGGATGGATCTCGATGCTACCCCGCTCCCAATACGTCACCCTCAACCGGACACTCCCCCGATCAGGAAGATCCAGCAGCTCGTAAGGCCCCTGCAACCTCCGAAGCACCTCAGCCAACACAACCGACCTCCAAAACCATATCTACCAAACCCCACTATAAGACTTCCCAGGCCCTGGGGAAAGACAACGGCTTTTCCTTCTGATCACCTCCAAGCCGACGCCTAACCACTCCCCAGAGCCGAACCCCCGAACCCGAACCCCCGAACCGAACGTTCGGTTCACCACCCCTCCCCCAAAAATTGTCGACGCCGAGTGGAGCAGAATCGCAAAAGTTCGGGGGTGGGGGGGTGGTTCGGTTCGGTTCAAAGTTCGGTTCGGTTCGCCGGTTCGGTTCGCCGGGTTCGTTCGTTCTCTGACATGATGTGCCGTTTTCAGACCTCGGTAAAATGTTCGCATATTGCTAATTTTGGGTGCTTCAGAGTTGGTGGCCTCGTCGCTCGCGTGGGAGCAACAGCTGCATGTATGCGGGTAGCCAGGGTGGCTGGTACTGGATGCATAGGATGCCCTTCTGGCGTGCGAGCATGGTTGTGGCAGGGTCCTCTATTGCATACAACAGGACGAGGGTGAGGGGTAGTCCACGCCATGGTTCGAGTTCCGGGGTGTGTGGGAGGAGCATGGCGTAGAGCTCGAGCTGCGAGATCTTGCCCGGGTTCGGCCGGATCGCTGCCTCGACCAGGGTGACCTTGGTGTCTTCGAGGATGATGGCGTCGGCCCATCTGCGCCAGACTCCGACCATGGCCCTTTCCTCGAGGCTCATCTCCGGCCGTGGCGTACTAGGGGTGGGGGAGCCGAGGCGTACCCTGGTCATCCAGCGCTTGCCGTGCTGGGTCTTCTGCAGCCACTCTGTGACCATCTGCATTTCCCGGGGCTGCCATCTCCGCTTGTCGTTCAGGGCCAAAAGAGATCCTCCTTCTGCAGGGCCATGATAATTCTATTCAGAACCTTAAGTATATTTGAGGCCTCCCCTAGGGCGCCGAAAAGGCAACAAGAAGGAGACAAGAACATGGCTACAGTCAAGCGAGTTATCTCGCCTGAGGACTGGAAGAATCGGCAGCTGAACACGCTGAAGGCAGTTGGACGCGCGAACTATCTCACGGGCATCGCTTCTCCCAAGGCTGACCCGATCGCTCGGGGCATAGCGACTGAGGGGAAGTATGCGGTTGAGACCCGTAAGGCGATCGATGAGGGGCGCAGGAAGACGGCTCTGCAGAAGACGAGCATGGCTGAGTGGGCTCAGTACTCCATGGCGATCGGGGCTGACAACCTGGTCGACGGGGTTACGAAGCGGGAGCCGAAGGTGACGGACTTCATCACCAAGTTCCAGCCCATGCTGAGCAGCCACCTATCCAGGATCGACGCTCTGGCAGAGGAGACCGACTCCGATCGTGAGAACCGCATGCTGGAGAACCTCAGGGGCTTGAAGGCGCTCAAGGGCAAGGCCTAGGCCTAGCCTGTGAGGAGGAAGATCGGACATGAACTATCGTAAAGTCACGATGCTGGCCAGGGAGTCCGCCACGACGGCGGGCACCAAGACCTTGGACGTGAAGCTGAAGGAGAAGGTGAGCCGGATCCAGGTCCGGTACGAGGGCATCAACAACGGACAAGTGCAGACGGCGCACCCGGCGAAGCAGGTGAGCAAGATCGAGCTCGTCGAAGGCAGCGACGTGCTCATGAGCCTCAGCGGTATGGAGGCCGAGGCCCTGGACTTCTACGACATGAAGAAGGGCCGAGAGTACGAGATGGACATGCGGAACGACATGCCGAACCAGGAGATCTTCAACCTGAACTTCGGCCGACGTCTCTGGGACCCTCTGCTGGCCTTCGACCCGACCAGGTTCAGCAACCCCCAGCTCAAAATCACGCACGACAAGAGCAACGGAGGCAGCGCCCCCGACGCCAGCTACCTGAGCGTCTACGCCGACGTCTTCGACGAGAAGCCGGTCAGCCCAATCGGGTGGCTGATGGCGAAGGAGTGGTACACATACGTGACCACGGCCACGGCCTACAAGTACATCGACCTCCCTCGGGACTACATCCTCAGGAAGCTGATGATTCAGGCCCCGGTGGCCGGCAGCACGTTCACGGACCAGCTGGACGAGCTCAAGATCAGCGAGGACAACGACAAGAAGGTCCCCATCGACATCGGGCTCTACCAGTACATCGCCGGCATCATGAAGAACTACCCGCTCTACAGCGAGATCGTCTGTCAGACCCCATCGACCGTGGGGGACAACTACAGCTACCACACGCCAGGAGAATACGTCGTCATCAACCCAGGGGTGCTGGGCAGCGCAACATGTTACAAGAACGCCAACGGCGGCGGAGGCAGGATAACGCTCAACATGAGCGCAGCGGCAGAGCTCAGGTCCCTCGTGACCGGGTACATGCCCCACGGGTGCCTCCCGGTCGAGTTCGGTGACCCGGATGACCTGAACGACTGGTACGACATCACCAAGGTCGGCAGCCTCGAGCTCCGGCTCCACTCCGTAGCGGCCGACGCCACCGTCAACGTCGTGCTCCAGCAGCTGAGGAAATACTAGCCGGCCGGCTAGTTTCCCCCTTCATTTTTGGGATTAACTAGGTATTCAGGAGGAGAAGAGGAGAGGCTTCGCATGGTTAAGCATAGGACTTATTCGGTCAGCGTGAGCACGACCGTCGTACTCGTCTGCAGGGCGGATCCGGGCAGGAAGCACCTCAAAATTATCGAGACGCTGGGGGTCACCGCCTACCTCCTGGATCGCCAGAACCTGGCCGCGACCGAGGGCTACCCGGTCTCGAGCACGCTCCCCTTCGAGACCGACCATGGACAGGGCGAGTACTGGGCGATCACGGCAGCGGGCACGGCCAATCTCAGGGTCGAAGACGTCGGCGAGTAGGGAGGCGGCCCACATGTTCTGGGCCTGGGACATCACGGTCACAGCCGGCACGTCCGAGGCCACCCCTAAGACCCAGATCCTGAAGCTGAGCAAGGGCGTCATCACCGGCCTGGACGTCAAGTTCCCATCCGGCTGCCACGGCCTCGTCAAGGTCCGCCTCCTCAGGAGCGAGTTCCAACTCGTCCCCTTAAGCGGAGGAGAGTGGGTCACCGGGGACGGCGAGACGGTCAGGACGGAGCCCTACTATGAGCTCGAGGAGGCGCCTGCGGAGCTGAAGTTCGTCGGCTGCGCCCCCCTGACCAGCTACGATCACAAGGTCACGGTGAGGGTCAGCGTCACGCCGGCCGAGGTGGCGACGCCCTGGATGATGCTCAAGGACTTCGTGGGCATCATTAAGCGGTTGATTGGGGTCTGAGCATGGGGGCTGAGCTGCCGGACCATCATACCCAGGGCGGAGCACCGAAAGACCCGGACATGCCCGACTATGTCCAGGCCGTCTACACCTCGGTCAAGAATACCTGGCAAGACGCGGAAAACCTCGATGAGACCCATGGGTACACGAGCTACATTTGGATCCCCGAGGAGACCTTCAAGGTCGACGTCATGAAGCTGGCCGTCTACGCCGAGAAGTTCCGGGCCTACTCAAAGAGTGCCCTGGCAGGGGGCGCCCAAGTAGTCACGAGTGAGGCCACGGCGATACCTCACACCCACGACGTAGCCGTGGGGACCAAGACCAGCGTCGCCGGCGGGGCTCATAGCCACTCTGTGACCGGAGCGACCTCTTCAGCCACGACGCCGAGCCACACCCATGACGTGGCCGTAGGGACCAAGACGTCGGTCGCCGGAGGAGCTCATTCTCACACCGTGACCGGAGCGACCAGCAGCGCCACAACCCCGGATCATACCCATGACGTGGCGATAGGGACCAAGACGTCCGTGGCTGGGGGATCTCACTCTCACACCGTGACCGGAGCAACCAGCAGCGCCACAACCCCGGATCATACCCACGATGTCGCTATCGGCACTAAGACCTCAGCAGCTGGAGGAGCACACATACATTCAGTGACTGGAGCTACAAGTATAGCTGTAACGCCGAGCCACACACATGATGTAGTAATAGGAACAAAAACTTCGACAGATGAGAGCTCACACAGGCATCAAATGGGTACTAACATGACACAGGGCACCATGACCCTAGACGGATTCTTTTGGGTGTACGATGAGTCTGGGAAGCTGACACTCAGAAGTCCATGCGAGTATTATAAAGGGTTTACGCCTTGGACTTTCGGTTCTGTCACAGCCCATCATCACGATGTGGATTATGGCACTAAAACAAGCGCGTCAGGAGGAGCAAGCCACAGCCACTACGTTTCAGGCATGGCTGCAGTACAGGCCATTGTTGATGAATATTTGAAACTGTATCTGCCTCTGGATGAAAATGAAGGAAGCACAGCACATGATGCCAGCGGCAACGGAAATGACGGAACACTACACGGGCCATCTTGGACAACAGGCAAGTATGGTAAGGCATTGAGCTTCGTTACGGATGATTACGTTGAAGCCCCAGATTCAGCGAGCTTAGACACTATCAAATCAGCTGTAACCATCATAATGTGGGTGAAGCTGTCAGCAATCCCTGACGAGATGTGGCTGGTCAGCAAAGGAGGTGGCTACAACAGAGATGGCTTCGCCACGACCATAATACCAAGCGGTGCATTCAGGTTCATCATAGGCAACGGTGTTGGCGGAGAAACCATAATAGATAATGGCTCGTTAAGCCTTGATACATGGTATCAGCTAGCGGCTGTATTTGACGGCACGACGATGAAGGCATACATCAATGGAGTTCTACAACCGAACACGGCAACGCCAGCATCGTATGCGCTGGTGAGTGATTATGTCGTTCGCATCGGTATGTCAGACATACCATCTCTACCACTCAGCGGTATCGTTGATGAGGTTCGCATCTACAACCGAGCCCTCACAGCTGAAGAGATATCGTTCACGCATACTCACGATGTAGTGATAGGGACGATAACGAGTGCTTCAGGAGGAGCAAGCCACACCCATACAGTCAGCGGACAGACAGCTGAGGCAGTCACAGACCATACCCACGATGTAGTGATAGGTACAGTTACGAGTGCTTCAGGAGGAGCAAGCCACACCCATACAGTCAGCGGACAGACAGCTGAGGCAGTCACAGACCATACCCACGATGTAGTGATAGGTACAGTTACGAGTGCTTCAGGAGGAGCAAGCCACACCCATACAGTCAGCGGACAGACAGCTGAAATCGTCACGGATCACACCCACGACGTCGTGATCGGGACGGTCACCAGTGCCTCAGGAGGAGGCTCGCACAGCCACAACGTCACCCTCCCAGACCACACTCATGCCATCGACTTCGGGATCTACGAGGAGGCTATCACGGGCCGGACGCTCAGCGCCATCCTCTATGACCCGGACG
>Ga0315280_10002910_pt1 | contig 27003 bp, 27 predicted proteins | sample YL17G06_40_MG_FD_203697 | JGI IMG/M metagenome (GOLD analysis project Ga0315280, IMG submission 203697) | Sediment microbial communities from Yellowstone Lake, YNP, Wyoming, USA - YL17G06_40 | ecosystem: Environmental > Aquatic > Freshwater > Lake > Sediment | place: USA: Wyoming | collected... | reverse complement strand
CCTTTGCCGGCCGTTTACCGTGAACGTGATTGTCGCATCCATAAGCGGGTCTCCAGCCAAGCGTGGCAATCGCTCCCCCATAGTCTAGCCGGGACGCGGCGCCGAATCCAGCATGCGTCGGCTGGGGTGCACAACCAGTGCTTCGTTACTCATCAAGCGATGAGTAGCCGGGTGGCATGCCCAGCCCGTCGTTGGCTGGGCATGCATGCCCACGCAAAGGCGGCGTGGGCATGCCACCCTCAATTCAGGTGTAACGGAGCACTAGGAACTTGTGTGTTGCTGCGCGTGTTGGTAGGCTCGCGGCGTAGAAATACGCTTGCGGTCAGGACCTCTCGGAAGGCGAAGGGAAGCGGCCATGAACGTCCTGGGCATCCTGATGGGGCTGTTGATTTGCGTCTATCTTGCGGGCGCCTGCGCCGGTGAGACTTCCGGCAAGCCGGCCGACGCCTCGCCCTTGCCGGGCACGGCGCCGCTGGCGTGGCACGAGGACATCGCGTCTCGCCTCGTCGCCGGCGCGGACACGTTCCTGCTGCGCGAAACCGAGAAGGCGCTTCAGCGGCGAGGCCGATACTGGAAGCGCGACCTCTCGTCGCCGGAGAAGTATGCGGCGTCGGTCGAACCCAATCGCCGCCGCCTGGCCCACATCATCGGCGTGCGCGATCCGCGGGCGCCGTTCGACGCCCCGGAACTCGTGGCCACCACGGCCCAGGGCGCCCTTGTCGGGCAAAGCAGCGCGCTGAAGGCTTACGCCGTACGCTGGCCCGCCTTCGGCGACGTTCACGGCGAGGGGCTGCTCCTGGTGCCTGCCGGCGGCAAGACCGTCGCCAGCGTCGTGGCTCTTCCCGACGCCGACCAGGTGCCCGAGATGATCGCGGGCATGGCCGAGGGCGTTCCGGCCGAGTCGCAGTTCGCCCGCCGGTTGGCGGAGAGCGGATGCCGCGTCCTGGTGCCGGTGCTGATCGACCGCGGCGTGACCCACCGTCAACTCTCGAACCGGGAGTTTCTGTACCGGTCGGCCTTTGAGTTAGGCCGGCACCTGATCGGCTACGAGGTCGAGAAGGTGCTGGCCGCCGTTGACTGGTTCAGCCGCGACTCCGGCGCCGCCGGCGCGAAGATCGGCGTGATCGGCTGGGGGGAGGGGGGCCTGGTGGCCCTTTATGCCGGCGCGCTCGACACGCGGATCCAGGCGACCGGCGTCAGCGGTTACTTCGACTCGCGCCAGGACTTGTGGCAGGAGCCCATCTACCGCAACGTCTTCGGCCTGCTCGGCGAGTTTGGCGACGCGGAACTGGCCGGCCTGGTTGCGCCGCGTGCGCTCGTTGTCGAAGCCGCCAGGGGGCCGCAGGTTGTGGTGCCGCCGGGCACCGGGGGAGGGCCGGGTCGGCTCATCACGCCCGATGTGGGTTCTGTGCGGCGGGAAGTCCAGCGCGCCTGCGGCCTGATTGATGGTCTGAAGCCCGCCCCGCGGCTGGAACTAGCCGTCAGCGGCGACGGCGCCGGCCCATACGGGTCGAGCGACGCGCTCCAGAAGTTCCTCGATGCCCTCCGGCCCGGCGCGCGGCTGGCGCCGCTGGGCCCATTGCCCGAGCGCCTGCCGGCCGCCTTCGATCCCAAGGCCCGCCAGCAACGGCAGATTCACGAAATCGACCGGCACAATCAGTGGCTGCTGGAGGAGAGCCAGAACGTTCGCCGCGATTTTCTGGCGAAACTCGCATTCGGGTCGCTCGACAAGTACCGGCAAAGCAGCCAGTGGTACCGGCAGTTCTTCTACGACGAGGTCATCGGCCGGTTCGAAGACCCGCTGCTCCCCGCGAACGTGCGGAGCCGCAAGGCGTACGACGCCGCCAAGTGGACCGGCTACGAAGTGGTTATGGACGTCCTGCCGGATGTGATCGCGTATGGCGTCCTGCTGGTGCCGAAGGACATCAAGGAGGGCGAGAAACGCCCGGTGGTCGTCTGTCAGCATGGCCTGGAGGGGCGCCCGCAGGACGTCATCACGGGCGACAACGGCTCGTACCACGATTTTGCGGCGCGGCTGGCCGAGCGCGGGTTCATCACGCTTGCGCCGCAGAACCTGTACATCTTCGGCGACCGTTTCCGCACGCTCCAGCGGAAGGCCAACCCGATCAAGAAGACCCTGTTCTCGATCATCGTTCCGCAGCACCAGCAGATGACCGACTGGCTGAAGTCGCTGCCGTACGTCGATGCCGATCGCATCGCGTTTTACGGCCTCAGTTACGGCGGCAAGAGTGCGATGCGCATTCCGCCGCTCGTCGGCAACTACTGCCTCTCGATCTGCTCCGGCGACTTTAACGAGTGGGTCTGGAAGAACGCCTCGACGCGCAGCCCCTATAGTTATGTCTGGACCGGTGAGTACGAGATTTTCGAGTTCGACCTGGGAAGCACGTTCAACTACGCCGAGATGGCGGCCCTGATCGCCCCGCGGCCGTTCATGGTCGAGCGCGGGCACTTCGACGGCGTGGCCCCTGACGAAACGGTGGCCTACGAGTTCGCCAAGGTGCGGCTGCTGTACCAGGGGAGGCTGGGAATCGGCGACCGGTGCCAGATCGAGTGGTTCGCCGGCCCGCACACCATTCACGGCCAGGGCACATTCGATTTCCTGCACAAGCACCTGAACTGGCCGAAGAGCGGGCCGGGCATGCCGAAATGAACCGAACACAGGCGCTTTGGCCGCCTACAGCGTCCACCCCTTTCGGTAGGGCGGGTCAAGGAACTGGTTCGCCTCCGGGCAGTTCGTGAACTTCATGGCCTTTGCGTCCCACTCGAGTTTCCTGCCCGGCATCTTCAGGGCGATGACGCCCACCATGGCGAGTTCCGTGAGCGGGCCGCCGTACGAGAAGTCGGACCCGGCCTTCTTGCCTTCGCGGATGGCCCGGAGCCAATCCGCATGGTGTTCCTTGGCCCTGGGGATGGTCTTCGCGGGCAACTTGTAGGCCTTCATCTTCTCTTCGGGGATGATGCGGACGCCTCCGGCCCCGTGCGAGCCGTACATGATCGTGCCCTTGTCGCCGTAGACGACCGCGCCCGTGTCGACGGGCTTGCGGTCCGGTTCCAGGTCCTCCGGCCGCGGGATCCTCTCGGTGCCGCTGTACCAGACCAGGGTAACGGGGCCGCGCTTCTCCTTGGCCGGAAACTCAAACGTGATGATGTCGCCCTTCGGATAAGCGTCGCCCTGCGTCTTCGGGTCGTAATTCTTCGCCTGGGCCAGGATCGTCTTCGGCGCCCCCAGGTCGAGGGCCCAGAAGACGGGGTCGACCACGTGGCAGACCCAGTCGCCAAGCGTGCCGTTGCCGAACGGCACCCAGCCGCGCCACGACCCCGGCAGGTAGGCCGGATGGTACGGACGCTCCTGGGCCGGGCCGAGCCAGAGGTCCCACTCCAGTTCGGCCGGAACGTTGTGCTGCTCCTTCAGGCGCGGAAGCGCGTCGATGCCGGAGTTCACCGCCGAACAGCCGCAGTGTATCTGGCGGACGTTGCCGATGGCGCCGTCCCAGATCCACTCGCAGAACAGGCGGATGGAGTCGGACGAATGGCCCTGGTTGCCCAGTTGCGTAACGACGTTGTGCTCCTGGGCGGCCTTCATGAGTGCCCGGACCTCGCCGACCGAATGGGCCAGCGGCTTCTCGCAATACACGTGCTTGCCGCGCTTGATGGCAGCCATGGCGGCCACGGCGTGGGTGTGATCGGGCGTGCCGACGACCACTGCATCGATGTTCTTCTCCATCTCGTCGAACATCTTGCGGAAATCGCGGTAGACCTTGGCGTCGGGGAACCTCTTGATGGCCGACGCGCGGCGCAGGTCGACGTCGCAGAGGGCGACGATGTTATTGCCGCCGGAAACGGCGTTGATGTCTCCGCCCCCCATGCCGCCGGCGCCGATTCCGGCGATGTTGAGTTTCTCGCCGGGCGCAGGGGTCCCGCTCTGCGCCAGGACGTGGCGGGGGACCACCAGGAACGTCGCGGCCGCAGCCGCCGCACCGCCCAGGAATTCACGACGCGAAACGGTCGCCTTCTTCTTGCTCACGAGGGGTCCTCCTTTGCGCGTTCAGCCCTTCGAGCGCCTTGGCGGCCTCTTGACGGTCGCCCTCGCGCGCGTAATCGAGGGCGGTGTAGCCCGCGCGGCTCTTGGCATCCACATCCGCTCCCTTCGACATCAGGAGCCGGATTACTTCGGCCTGGTTGCGGTGGGCGGCAACGTGCAGCGGCGTTTCGCCGGCCTGGTTACGGGCGTTGACGTCCGAGCCCTTGCCCAGGAGCAACTCGGCGGTCTCCCGGTCGCCCGCTCCGGCCGCGTAGTGCAGGAGCGTCTGACCCCAGCCCTGAGAGGTGTTCGGGTCCACGCCTTCCTGGACGAGGCGGCGGACGGTCGCCCCGTCGCCGTTTGCGGCGGCGTCGAGGACCTTCGCCGCGCGGTCCTCCGGAAGTGCGCCCCGGGAGGCGAGGAAGTCGGCCATCTCGGTGCGGCCGCTTGCCGTGGCGTAGGCCAGCGGCGTCTTGTAGGCCGCGTCGCCCTGGTTGACCTTGAAGCCCGTGTCGATGAGGAGCCGTGCGGCCTCGATGTCGCCGGCGGCGGCGGCGCGATGAAGCGGCCCCGCCGACTTTTGCCCGGAGGCGGACCGCGACAGCGACGGGCACTTCTCAAGCAGCATCGCCAGCATCGCCCGGTCCTTGCGGTCGACTACCCCATTCAGCATCCGCACGGCCGACCGGCCCGTAAGAAGCGTCACCACCCGCAGGTCGCCCAGGAGCGTTCGGGCACGGTCAACGTCGCCGGCCTGTGCGGCCTGCTCGAGGCCGGCCAAGGCGGCCGCGTCTGCGGCGTGGGCCTGGGCCGCCAGCCGGTCGTTGTGGACCAGGAACCCGATGACGCCTGCCAGGGCGCCGAGGTTCGCCATCATCGCCAGGGCCGCCAGCACAAGAGCGGCCCTCAGCGGGGCCAACCGCTTCCGGAGAAACAAGAGAATGACGCCGATAACCAGTTGCGCCGCCAGCAGCGGGACGCCGACTATGGCGATCAGCCAGACGAAGTAGTTGTCGGTCAATCCGCTGTCCCACGCCGAGGGCAGCACCGCGAGAGCAAACACGAGCACAACGCAGCCGAGGCCGAGGCAGAGGAGCGACAGGACGGTCAGAAGGACCCGGCCGATCCGCTTGGGCCACGTTGCCGCAGGTTGGCCGGTTCCGTTCATAGCCCTCACAGGGGTCTCGCACGCCGAGGCGCGAGAAGCAAGTACGGCGCGGCGGCCCGTGCCTGGTGGACGACAGCGGACTGCTGCTGGACGCCTGCCCGGGGTTTCCCGGCCCGCTGACGCGAACCGTGTGCAGTCTGCTGGGGGCGACCGGGACCCGGATTACGTGTTGAAGGCGATCGGCAACCGGCGGCGACTGGCGGCTTGCCCCGCGGACTTGCGCCAATCCTAGCGTTTCTTCAGGTCCTTCAGTTGGTCCTTCAGGCGTTCCCTCTCGTCCTTGAGCAACTTGTTGTCGCGTTTCAGGCGCTCCACTTCCTGCCGCAGGGAGTCGTTCTCGGCGACCAGGCGCAGCACCTCGTTCTCGAGGGCCGGCTTGTCCATCGCGCGGATGCGGGTCTGCTCTTCGGGCGTCGCGGGACGGGCCGGCTCGCGAACCGTGACGTACGGCCCTTCGGGCACGTTCACCTTGAAGCAGCCCGCCACCAGCGCCAGGGCCGCCACGAGCATGGCCGCCAACCACAGAATCCGTGTCTCCACAATCAGCCTCCCCCGTGCCCCCGCACCGTAGGCACAAAAATCCAAGTTAGGCGCGCCGCTTAAGGGTGTCAAGCCTAAACTTGCTTGACTTGCGCCCGACGCACGCGCACCCTGGACCTATGGACGCTGCGGTTCCCATCCTGGTCATTACGGGCCAGACGGCGAGCGGCAAGGAGCGGCTGGCCGTGGCCGTGGCCCGGCAACTCGGCGGCGAGATCGTATCGGCCGATTCGATGAAGGTTTACCGCGGCATGGACGTCGGCACCGCCAAACCTTCGGCCGCCGAGCGCCGCTCTGTGCCGCACCACCTCCTCGACGTGGCCGACCCGGGCGAGACCTTCTCCACCGCCCTCTGGGTCCGCATGGCCGACGAGGCGATTGCCGATATCCACGCGCGCGGCTGCGTGCCCGTCGTCTCCGGCGGGACGCCGCTCTACCTGAAAGCCCTGCTCGAAGGCCTGTTCGAGGGCCCGGCCGCCGATGCAGCGATGCGCGAGCGCCTCGTGGCCGAGGCCGAGGTCCAGGGGACGCCGGCCCTCCACGCCCGCCTGGCGGAAATCGATCCGCCGGCCGCCGCAAGAATCCACCCCAACGATCTGCGGCGCATCGTCCGGGCCCTCGAAGTGTGGGAATTGACCGGATCACCCATTTCGGATCTTCAGAAGCAGTGGGGCAGTCGCCGGCCGCGGTACCGGCCCCTGGTGGTGGCGATTCGTCGCGGCCGCGAGGACCTGACGCGCCGCATACGCGAGCGCGTCGGCCGGATGGCCGCAGCGGGCTTGATTCAGGAGGTCCAGGTGCTGGCCGGGCGGGCGGGGGGCCTGGCGCACGGGCCGAGACAGGCCCTCGGATACGCCGAGGTCCTCCAGCATCTCGACGGGCGCCTCTCGCACGATGAGTTGCTGGCCGCCATCGTGGCCCACACGCGCCAATTCGCGCGGCGGCAGATGACGTGGCTCAACCGTTTCGAGGGCGTTGTGTGGCTCGACGCGCCGCCCGATACGCCCGCCGAGGCCCTGGCCGACCGCGTTGTCGAACTCTGGGGGAAGCACGTGTGAACTCGCGCGAACGATTCGTAGCCACGTTGACCTTCGGCCGCCCCGACCGGATTCCCTTCATCCCCGGAGGGCCGCCGCCGTGCCGCTCGTGGGGGTCGACAGCGACGGGTACGTCGGCGAACTTATCCCGCTCTGGCTCGAGTCGGGCGTCAACCTGTGCGACCCGATGGAGATCGCGGCCCACAATGATATCCGGCAGTACCGGCGGCGGTTCGGCCATGCCGTGGCATACCGCGGCGGCATCGACAAGCGGGCCATCGCGCGGGGCGGCAAGACCATACGGGCGGCCCTGCGCCACATCGAGCCGGTCATGCGCGACGGCGGGTACATCCCGAGTTGCGATCACAGCGTTCCGGGCGACATCTCGTGGCCGAAGTTCGTCGACTACAGCCGCCTCCTGGCGGCCATGACGGGCTGGTTGTAGGGCGGCGGGATCGAAGTTGGCGGGCTGCGGCACAGCCGCCCTCGGCTGTGCGGCCCAGGCGGGGCGTCCGGGCCGCATGACGCACACGCAATTGCCACGTCATCTGGAATACTTTATAATCGGCGTAAGGCGCTGGCACGCTCCGGTGAAGGCACCATGGCCAAACGAGACTACTACGAAGTCCTGGGGGCGACCCGGGGCGCTTCCGAAGACGAGATTCGAAGCGCCTACCGGCGGCTGGCCCGCAAGTATCACCCCGACTTGAACCCCGGCGACCCCCAGGCCGAGCGGAACTTCAAAGAACTCGGAGAGGCCTACGAGGTCCTGGCCGATCCCGAGAAACGCAAAGCCTACGACCAGTTCGGCTTTGCGGGGGTCCAGATGGGCGCGGCCGCGGCCGGCCCCGGGGCAGGCGGCGCGGGGCCGGGCGCGTGGCGGTACAACTGGACCAGGGGCCAGGGTTCGCCGTTCGACGATGTGGCCTTCGAGGCCTTCGGCGGCGCGGGGCCCGAGGGCGCGAGTTTCTTCGAGGAACTCTTCAGCCACCTGGCGGGTGCCCGGGGGGGGCGCGGCGTCCGCGGCCCGCGCCGGCCGCGCGCCGCCATGCCTGGCCAGGACGTCGAGAGCGAGATCGTGATCGGCTTCGAGCAGGCCGTTCACGGCGTTCAGACCAGCCTGACGCTCGAGCGGCCCGCCGGGGACGGGTCCAGGCGCAGCGAGCACATCACGGTCCGCATTCCGCCGGGCGTCCACGACGGTCAGCGCCTCCGTTTGCGCGGTCAGGGCGCCGCAGGCATGGGCGGCGGGCCGCCGGGGGACCTGTACCTGGTGATCCGCGTCGAGGGGCACCCGTTCTTCCGGCGCGATGGCCAGGACATCTACATTGATCTGCCCGTCACGGTGGCCGAGGCGGCGCTGGGCGCCGCCGTGGACGTGCCCACGGTTCACGGGCGGACCACGGTCCACGTTCCGCCCGGGACGGCGAGCGGCACTCACCTGCGCCTGCGAGGGCAAGGCGTCCCCGACGCCGCCGGCAAAGGCCGAGGCGACCAGTACTGCGTCATCCGCATCGTTCCGCCCAGGAAGATGGACGAGCGCGCGCGGCAGTTGTTCGAGGAACTCCGCGGCCTCGATAAGGAAAACCCCCGCGCGGCGGCGCCTTGGAACCCCTAGAACCGGAGGGCACGATGAGTCCGGGCGAACCCGAAACGTATACCATCGAGCAGGCCGGCGAGACCCTCGGCGTGTCGGTCGCGGACATCGAATCCTACCTCCAGGAGGGCCTGGTCGTGCCGCGCGAGGGGCCCGGCGGGACGCCGATCTTTACGCGCGTCCAGATGCGACGGCTGTGGAGCGTCGTAACGCTCCACCGGGACCTCGGCATCAACCTGCCGGGGGTGGCGGCGGTGCTGCGGCTGCGCGAGCAGTTCGAGCAGGTCCGCCGCGACCTCGTGACGCTGGTCGAGATTGTCGAGCGCGAGTTGGGTCCGGACGCGTGGGATCGGCTGTGGCCTCAAGGCCGCCCGCGGCCGGACGCCCATATTTCGGTCGACGGGTTCTCGGACCTCTCGGATCGGCCCGCGCCCCAGGATTCCCGGGAGCCGCGCCAGAAGCCCGGCGGCGAGCCCGGCGGCGAGTCCGGCCCGCACGGAGGGACCGGACCATGATGCCCACGATCCTGTCGGCGGCCAGCGCCGAGGCCCGCGACGAAGGATGGTTCTGGTGGTTCGCGCTCGTGGCGGGCCTGGCGATCGCGATGCTCGTTGTGATGCTGCTGCGCCGCCGGCTGGTCCGCCCGCTCTCGCGTACCCCGACCGATACCACAGACGCGTGGGCCGAGGCGGGGCGCCGCCTCCAGGTGCCGCCGGCCGAGGGTTCGGACCAGGGTCCGCCCGGCAAAAAGGGGTCGCCATGAGCCCGCCGGCCCGCGAGCGGGCGACGCTGGGACGCGGCCTCCGGCTCAAGAATACCAGTGCGTTCCGGGCGGTCTATGCCGCACGCGCTCGGGCCGCCGACGGCCGACTCGTCGCCTATGCTCGTCCGAACGGCCTTGAAGTGACGCGGCTGGGCGTCTCGGTGGGCCGGCGCTCGGGCGGGGCGGTCGAGCGGAACCGGATCAAGCGGCTCTTGCGCGAGGCGTTCCGTCAGGCCCGCGCGGCTTTTCCGAGAGGATACGATATCGTGCTGGTCTCGCTGGGATCGGATTACACGTTCGCCGAGGTGGACCGGCGGATCCGTGTCCTGGTGCCGGCGGCGATCCGCCGGGCCGCGCCCCCGGGGCAGGGCCGGTAGCGGCGAGGGGTCGCGGCCGGACCAAGCAGCGCAGTAGTGCCGGCGGCAGTTTGCCCCGGCCTGTTTACAGGTCTGTCTTGCGGTCATCCGTCGCGCAAGGAGAGCGATCGCCGTTGAAGTCGAACGAGAACCTCTGGCAGCAGATGAAGGCGGCGCTGCCCCGGAACGTCCTGGCGCTGGGCATCGTCTCGTTTCTGAACGACTCGTCGACCGAGATGATGATGTGGACGGTGCCGTTCTTCATCGCCCTCCTGGGCGGCACGTTCGTCTGGGTCGGCCTGGTGGAAGGGCTGCGCGAGAGCACCGCCAGCCTCGTGACGGTGGCGTCGGGCTGGATTTCGGACCGCATCGGCAACCGCAAGGTCCTGGTCGGAATCGGGTACGGCCTTTCGGCGCTCGCCAAGCCGGTCCTGGCGCTGGTGGCGGCGCCGTGGCAGGTGATGGGCCTGCTGGCCGTGGAGCGGGTGGGCAAGGGCATCCGGGGCGCGCCGCGCGACGCCCTGGTGGCGGGGGCGGTGGCGCCGGAGCACCTGGGGAAGGCGTTTTCGTTCCACCGCCTGATGGACCACGCGGGCGCGAGCCTCGGCCAGATCGCCGGCGTCATGCTGGTGGTCCTGCTGTTCCCGTATTTCCACCGGCTCGCCGACGCGGGCCGCCGCGTGACGCCCGACGACGTATTCCGATGGATGTATGTGATTGCGGCCGTGCCGGCGGCCCTGGCGGTCCTGGCGGTCCTCCTCGGTGTCCGCGAGCAGGCCGTGGAAGTGAAGAAGAAGGTGCAACTGGACTTCCGCGCCGGCTACGACCGGAAGTTCTGGTTCCTCCTGGCGGCGCTGCTGGTCTTTGCGCTGGGGAACTCGTCCGACATGTTCCTGATGCTGCGCGCGGGCGAGATACTGGGGTACCGCGTCCGCTTCGATGCCGGCCAGCATGCCGCCATGGCCGCCCAGTGGAACTTCCCGTGGGAACTGCCCGTGATGTTCTTCGTGCTGAACGTGGCGAAGATGGCGTTCTCTCTGCCTGGCGGTTTCGTGGCGGACCGCCTCGGCCGCGCCCGGACGCTGGTGCTGGGCTGGGCGGTGTACGCGGCCGTCTACTTTGCGTTCGGCTTTGCCGCCGCAGGGTGGCAGGCGTGGCTGCTGTTCGCTTTGTACGGGCTCTTCTACGGATTCACGGAAGGCGTGCAGCGGGCGGTGGTGGCGGACTTCGTGCGGCCGGAGGTGCGGGGCGCCGCGTACGGGCTGGCGTATTTCTGCGACGGTATTGCGAAGTTCCCGGCCAGTCTCCTTTTGGGTATAATCTACCAGGCGGCCGGGGCCGCGTGGGCCTTCGGCTTCGGCGGCGGGTGCGCCGCCGCCGCGTGCGTGCTGCTGGCCGCATGCCTGGGCCTCCGCGGACGCCCGCGCCCGGCGAAAGGCTAGAAGTGCTCGAATGATCCAGTGCAAAGAATGCGAGTTCTGCGAGATGGACGGCAAGGGCCAGGTCCAACTCAAGTGCAACCCCTTCACGAGCATCAAGGAGGCGGAGTGCCTCCTGAAGTGGCAACTCCTGCGGCTGGACCTGATGACCCGCGCCTACATGATGACCATCGCCGAGTACCGGAAGATCGCTCCGCTGCAAGAAAAACTCTACCGCCGCATGAGCCGCGAGATGGAAGACATGGACGAGGCCGATAGTTGGAAACACGGCGACGAGGAAGGCGAGAAGCCGCGCGAGGAGGACGACAAAGAAGAGGACCAGCCGCCGCCGCTCGATGACCAAATCTGAGAGGCGCGGAGGCCGGAGTCAGCGAAGAACGGAAACGCCGGGAACAGGGAACGTTGTCTTGACCGCGAATGGCAACGCCACGCCGCCGATCTCATTTCCGGTCGAGTCTCACCGCCGCCTTGCTGTAATTCGGCAGGGCCTCCGACCCAAGGTAGGACTTCGCCTTGGCGTCGTCCTTGAGATACGCGTCCCAGAAGGCGATCGTGGCGATCTTGATATAGTTGAAGACGGCGGTCTGGTCGGTCTCTTCGATGCCCGGGCTGGTGAGTATCCCAAGGACCCCGGCGCCGAAATCCAGGTCGGCCACCCGTCCAAGGAACGACATGTGGTAGGCGTCCTTGACGAAGACGCCATACTTGTCGCCGGCGGGGGCCAACCTGAACGGGTCGAGTTTGCCCTCGGGTTCGCCGGCGGCCCCGAAGTCGCGCGAGCCGGTCATGGCCATCATCGGCCGTGTGATGCCGGCCCAGGAATTTTCGGTGAGGCCCATCTGGCCGCGGCGCTGGGGCGACAGGAGCAGGATGGCCCGCGGGCGCGGATCGGCGAAACTCTTTGCTTTCTCGCCGCCGGGGATGTCGACCGTGGCCCCGGCGATGAGTTGCGAGGTGTACGCCCCGTATGAGTGGCCGCCGACGCCGAGGCGTTTGGCGTCGGGCTTGCCCTTGATGTCGGGCGCCTTGGTCTGAATCTCTTCGAGCGAATCGATCACGAAGGACACGTCCTTGGCGCGGTTTTCCCACCCCGGGCCGTCCGTCGCGATCTTCCGGATGAGTTGGACCATGCCTGTGCGCCGTTCGCCGGGCTTCCGATGCGCCAGCGAGTCGGCGTGCGTCGGCGCCAGGACGATGTAGCCGTGCGTCGCCCAGAACCTGACGATGGGCATTCGGGCGTCGCCCGCGCCGCCGGCCCCGTGCGAGAAGACGATGGTGGGGAAGGGGCCGTCGCCCTTCGGGTAAGTTGCGGTGACGGCGAGGTCCTTGCCGCGCTTGGGGTCGTGGAGGGCGATGTTCCTGACCTGGTCGACTTCGAAGGGTCCGTCGGCGAGTTTGTAGGCCTCGCCGGGGGGCGGGGCTGAAGGGCCCGCGGGCCGCGAGTCCGGCTGGCCGCCGCGCGCGGCGACGCAGGCAAGCGCCAGGGCCACCGCGCAAGTCCAGGCCAGGGACCCGGAGGCGATGCCGCCGGCGTCGGGGCGTGCCATAGGTATCTCCATAAAGGCATCGCGGCGGATTCCCGTCCGCCGCGATGTCGTCCCTCTGTACCCCTCAGTTTCTATGCCATGGGGTCACTCGATCGCCTGGATGTCGGCCTGGCCGTGAATGACGGTCGGCTTATCCACGCGAGTCCATGTTAGCCGCTTGATGAGTTTCATGACTTCCGCCAGGTTCGTCAACTTCTTGGCCTCCTCGACGCGCGCGGTGCCGGCCACTCGCTCGGCCGCGCCAAGGACGATGTCGGCGCCCTTGTCGGGCATGATGGTGCCCCACCGCGTGAGCGGCGTGGCGGGGACCGGCTCGCCTGCGGCGGCAGCCAGGCTTCCGGCCCCGTTGCCCGAAGCCGTGTCCAGCGTTGCCTTGACCCCGGCCGGCGTGGTGCCGATGATCACCCACTTATCCGTGACGGCCACGGTCAGGGCAATGTCCTTGGCCCAGTTGCCGACGAATTTATCCAGGACGCCGGGCGCCTCGATGATGAGCAACTGCGCGTCCTTGTACGCCTCCTCGCGGACGTTGATCTTCGGCGCCTTCTCATTCTGAGCCGCCAGGCCCATGAGGAGCATCGCCTTGGCGGCCAGGCCATCCTTGAACGACTTGGCGACGGCCGCACCGCCCTCCTTCACCCTGACCATGGCCAGCAGCGACGGTGCGCCGCCCGAGTCGCCCTTGAGGATGGCCAGCGCGGCCTCGGGGCCGAACGCGCCGACGATCTTGTCCATCGTCTGGCCGGGGAACCAGCCGCGGATGAACATTTCGCTGCGGCTGAGACCTTCGAGGGCCGCCGCGCCCTGGGCCGTCGCCTTGGCCTTCACGTAGTTCCAGATGGCGGCCGGATGGAACGACGACGCCACGGCGGCCACGGCCTTATCGGGCAGCGCCTGCGGGCCGGTCAGCACGACCGGGGCGGTCATGCTGATGTCGCTTTCGCCGCTGACGATCTGCCACTCGAAGTGGATGCGTCCCTTGCGGCCGCCCGGTTCCGGATACATGGCGACGGCGCCGGGGCTCTTGCGCGGCGGCGTCTCGGCCGCATAGGCCCGCATGCGCCAGTCTCCCGGCAGACCCTCGATGGCTTTCTGGAAGTGGCCCTCGGTGCCCAGCGACGGGCCGGCGGGGACCGACGGACCTTCGGCGACCATCACGTCGAGCACGCGTTCCAGCGCGTTGCCGCCGGCGCTGGTGGCGATGAACACGGCCGTGTCGCCCCCCTGGCGGACGTAGGCCATGCGGTCCAGGCGGTTGTCCTTCTGGACCTCAAAGATGGCGACGCCGCGACGCGTCGCAACCTGCTGTGCGCCGGTGGCTTCGACGAGGCGCTTGGCATTCTCGAACGTGCACTCTGTCAGGATCACGCCCCACGGCTTCTGCTGGCCCGACGGAAGGAGGACGACGGCGCTGCGGCCGCCGAGGTACGCCTTCAGCGCGTCCTCCTTGGTCATCTTCAGGTTGGCCAGGAACTGATCGAGACGCTCCTGCATTTCGAGATATCGCTGGCTCGCGTGCCAGTCCTTGAAGCCCTGGGTTTGTTTAAGGGCGTCCCAGAACTTGGACTCCAGCAGCGTCTGGCGAAGTTGGGCCGCATTGTCCGTCTCGATGACGGCCTTGGAATCGGACGGCGCGAAGTTGGCCATTTCGAGCGTGGCCGCGCCCGCGGCCCCCGCCGCGCCCGCCAGCACCAGGGCCATCGTCAGAACTCTCAGCGTTCTCATATCGACTCTCCTTTTGTCTGCCCAGCAGGTTTCGCGGTCGGCGCCGGCGGCTCAACGGCCGCTGCGGCACGCGGCGCTTCCATGGCGTCAAGGCCGATCTTGAGCGGCTCTTCCAGATCGCCCCAGATCGAAGTCAGAACGGCGTTCAGCCCCAGGGGGTCCTCCTGGTTCGTGGGGATTGGGGCAGCGGGGGCGGGTAGCGGCGTCGTCTGCGCCGCCTCGGCCAGCGGCCCCAGGAGATCGCCGAAGACCTGGGTCACCGAGACCGGCGGAACGTGCGGGCGCGCCGGCCACAGGAGCACGGCGGCCACGATGGCCGCCGCGGCAGCCGCAGGCACCCACGACCACCGGAGCGCCCAGTGTGCCCTTCGCCGGCGGACCGGTGCGATCTGCGCCACCAGCGATGCCCGCCGCGCCGGCTCTATCGCGGCCCCGGCGCCGAGATGCCCGCGCATCGTGTTCTCAAAGGCGCGGCGCCTGCGGCACGTTTCGCACCCGGCCGCGTGGGCCTCCAGGTCCCGGGGCGGCGAGAGGTCCGACGCCTCGTCCAACCACTGCAAGAATCGTTCGCATTCCGGATTCATGGTCATTCCTCGTTTGGTCTCGCTTCGAGGGCCGGCTCGGTGCGGAGTAGGATTTCTGCGCTCTGCCGCACGTGATTCCTCGCTCGGTGAAGCCACGTTTTCACGGTCCCGACGGGTGCGTCGAGGATCCGTGCGATTCCCTCGCACGACTCTCCCTGGGCGTAAAACAGGAGGACGGCGGCCCGGGGTTCTGGATCGAGGCCCTGTATGGCGGCCCAGACGGCGGCCAATTGCCGCTGCTCGTCCTCGCGATCCGCCGCAGCCTGCCACGGTTCGAGGGCCTCGGCCGAGACGTGCCCCTCGCTCAGCGGGGCCGCAGGCCGGTAGCGGCGCCACCGTTCCACCACCAGGTTCGTGGCGATGCGCGCCAGGTATCCCTCGAACCGGCCGTTCGGCACAAGTCTGGGGAGCGTGGCCAGCATCCGCGTGTAAGTCTCCTGAACGATCTCGTCGGCCTCGTCGCGCCGGCGGGTCAGCCGCATCGCCAGGGCCCAGAGATTGTCGACCGTGGTCTCGACGAGGTCGCGCCGGGCCTCGGTATCTCCCCGGGCCGCCCGTTGCACAGTGTCCCACGTGACGGCTTCGGACATCCTTGACCTTTCGTCAGGGCTCAGGTTATCACCCATTCTAATGCGCGCGGCTGGCGCTGGTTTCAAAATACGCCGGAAACAATGCGCAGGTGGGAGGTGAACAACCAAAGGCAAGGGCGACGTTTGGCCGTGAGCCGAAGGTCGAAGAGCCGCCGTGGCGACCGTCCGCGTCAGGAAAGCGACGTGGGCACGATGCTGCGGCCTTGCTGGGCGATCGGCAGGAGCACCGTGAAGGTCGATCCGTGGCCGACGCTGGACGCGACGCGGATTTCGCCGCCCGCCTGGCGGACGAGGTCGCGGGCCACGCACAGCCCCAGGCCGGTGCCTCCGGCCGAGGAATCGCCGTTTCCAGGCCGCGGCCGCGTCGTGAAGAACGGCTTGAAGATGCACTTCAGGTTCTTCGGCGGGATGCCGCAGCCGGTGTCCTGGACCCGCAGGGCGACGTAGCCGGGCGATTCGGCATCGAGCGTGACGCTGGCCGTCAGCGTGCCGCCGGCCTGGCGCATGGCGTGGCGGGCGTTGAGGATGAGGTTCAGCAGGACCTGCTCCATCCGCACCGGGACGACGCGGACGGGCGCCGAGCATTGGTACTGGCGGACGAGTTCAACGCTGCCGTTCTTAAAGTCCCAGGCGATCAGGTCAACGGCGGCGTCCATCAGGCGGTCGGCGGGGACCACCTGGCTGTGCCTCTGATGCCCCATCGCATAGCCGAGGATTCCGGCGATGATGGCGGCGGCACGCTGGCCGCAGTCAACGGCGTTCCGCAGGGCCTCGTCCTTGCGCTTGCGGCTGCGGCGTTTCAGGGCCATATCGGCGCGGCCGATGATCAGCGTCAGGATGTTATTGAAGTCGTGTACCATGCGGCAGGCGAGGTGCCCGACCGTGGCCAGGCGCTGGGCCTCGGCGAGCGATTGCTCCAAGTGCCTCGCACGGCGGTGGGCATGCTCTAACTTGCGTCTGAGCGTCTGGGGTTTGGCGGCGGGCATGCTGTCTGCCTCCGAAGTGTCTTGATACTATCCCCCCCGGAAATCCCTTGTGATTATCGACCACCGGGCGTGGCCACTTCACTTATTCGAGCCCGCCGCGGAAGCGGCGGGCTCGAATGTCACGTCAGTCGGGGATCGGATGGGACCGGCAGAAGTCGAGCACCTGCGGCCGCAGGGCGTGGGCGGCCTCGCACGGGTCATCGGCCCGAAGGATGCGGTCGATCCACCGCGCGACCTGGCGGACCTCGTCCTCCTTGGCGCCGCGCGTCGTGACCGAGGGCGTGCCGATGCGGATGCCCGACGGGTCCGCCGCCGAACGCGGGTCGAACGGGATGACGTTCCTGTTGGCCACGATGCCCGCCTCGCCGAGCCAGTTCTGGGCATGGGTCCCCGAGATGCCGCGCGGCGTGAGGTCCACCAGGTACAGGTGCGTGTCGGTCCCGCCGGAGACGATGCGGTCGCCCAGGCGGCTCATCTCGTCGGCCATCGCGCGGGCGTTGGCGACCACCCGGGCCTGGTATTTCCTGAACTCCTCTGTCATGGCCAGGGCGAAGGAGACCGCCTTGCCGGCGATGACGTGCATCAGCGGGCCGCCCTGGATGCCCGGGAAGATCGCGTGATCGATCTGTTTCGCGTATTCCGCCTTGCACAAGACAAAGCCGCCGCGCGGGCCGCGCAGGGTCTTGTGGGTCGTCCCGGTGACGAAGTCCGACACCGGCACCGGGTCGGGATGCTGCTTGCCGACCACGAGGCCGGCGAAGTGGGCCATGTCGATCATGAGCCGCGCGCCGACGCCGTGGGCGATCTCGGCCATCCGGGCGCAATCGAAGGCCCGCGGGTACGCGCTTGCGCCGCCGACGATCAGGGCGGGGCGGATTTCGCGGGCCTGGCGCTCCAGGGCGTCGTAGTCGATCTGCTCGGTCTTCGGGCTGACGCCGTAGTGCGCGATGGTGAACAGGCGCCCGCTGAAGTTGGCCCTCTTGCCGTGCGTCAGGTGCCCGCCATGGGCCAGGTCCATCGAGAGGATCGTGTCGCCCGTCTGGAGGATGGAGAAGTAGACGGCCATGTTGGCCTGGCTGCCGCTGTGGGGCTGGACGTTGATGTGCTCGCATCCGAACAGGCGCTTGCCGCGCTCGATCGCCAGTCGCTCGACCGCGTCGATGATGTTGCATCCGCCGTACCATCGGTGCGCGGGGTACCCTTCGGCGTACTTGTCGGTGAGGGTGCTGCCGACGGCCTCGCGCACGCTCCGGGGGCAGAAGTTCTCGCTGGCGATGAGGTCGAGCGTCTCCTGCTGGCGCCGGCGCTCCGACTCCAGGAGTTCCGCAAGGGCCGGGTCGTCTGTCTTCAGGGCGTCGAAGTTCATCGCGGCCTCATCTGGGGCTTCTCGGGTGCCGGGGTTTACCATCCTGCGCGAAAAGACTTCAGTACGGCCTCGAAATCCGCCTCATGCGCGGCAAACGCTTCCGGCGAGGCCGTGGCGGTCACGATGTAGGACCGGTTGTCGACCAGGACGCACAACTGGCGCTGGCGTAGCGTCTGCCCCAGCGACGACTGTTCGAACGTGAGGACCCACGCCCTGCGGCCGCCGGCCAGCGTGCGCGATTCCTGGCCGAGCAGCCTGAACCCCTTGAGCGCCTCGGCCTCGCGCCGGCAGGTGCGGGCCAGTTCCTCCAGGGTGATGGCGGCCCCGCCAATCTCTACGATGACGTTGACGTTCGGATGCGTGCCGTCGGCGGCCTGCGGCCCCATCAGGAACACGGCGGCCGTGCCGCCAGTCTCGCGGACCGTCCACCCCGGCGCCACGTTCATGGCGAAACGGTACTGGCGATTGACGTAGCCGAGTTGTGCGACGTCGGCCGGAAGGCCGCCTCCGCACCCGGCCGCCAGCGCCAGCGCCAGCACCAGCAGTGTTGCGCGTTTCGGCATCTTGTCTGGATTTCGCAGTCTCCCGCCGCTTCGGCGGCGGGCTCGGATCGCATGTTACCACACGACGAACGTGTCGAACGATTTCTTGAACGTCTTCCCCGCGGCCGCCATCTGCTGCTCCGGGGCCGTCAACATCAGCGCGTACGCCCGGTGCCCGGTGGTGGCCAGGAGCATCTTCTGAAGCAGCGGGCGCAGGCCGTGCGGGTTCTTCAGGGTGACCACGAGCGCCTCGCGGCCGTCGGCCAGGCGGGTCTTCTCGGGCGGCGTGGCCTCCAGGTCGGCCTGGAACTCCTGGGAATCCTTGACGGCCTGGGCGACCCACGCATCGAGGGCCATGCCTTCGCGGTCGACCACGACGACGTGTGCGACGGGCCCGCCGCGTTTCTCCGGGCGGTCCTCTTTCTGGGCTGCGGCTGGCGTCTCGGCCTTCGCCGGCGCCTGCTCGATGATCTCCAGGGCCACGTCGCCGCCCAGGTCTCGCCAGGTCCAGCCCTCGGGCACGTCGAGGGCGAAGCCGAGTGCCGGCCGCACCACGTCTCTTCCGGCGGCCTGCGGCGGCGGCTTGGCCTCGCACCCCGCCGCCACAACCGCGAGGCAGGCCGTCATGCACGCCAGCGCGTGGCGAGTTGCCTTGAGGGTCACCTGGCGCGCTCCTGTTTCCTTTTCTCGAGCCTCAGATACAGCGGGAACATCGGGTAGGTGTACTCATAGGCGCCGGGGTGCTTGCGTCGCATGACCCCCAGTCTCACCATGCGGGTGAAGAAGTTGTCGAGTGTCTTGGCGTCTTCGTTGGGCAAAGACGTGTGTAGTTGACTGCGTAGGATCTCCCCGGGGAAGTAGGTTTTCGCCACAGTGTGAAACAGGATGCGCCGGTAAGTCTCGCTCTGAACTTCGTTGTAGACTTGCGACGAGAAGTACTTCTCTCCAACCCTTCTGGCGGCCGTGACAAGGCCAAGCGCGGCATCGGCCTCATCGATCTTTGCGTCCTTGTTCTCCCAGAACGTGGCGTCGCCGATTTCGTGCATCATGACGGGATACCCGCCGCTCTGGTCGGCCATGAGAAACTCGGCTTCTTTGGTGATGGAGAGGTTAACTCTTGTGAACGCATTTCGAAAGAACTCCATCGCGTCCGCGTTGGTCATCGGCCTCAGGAGGATGCGTTCGAAGATACGCCCGACGGATTCGTTGGCCTGGATCAGGTCCGACAGCCTCTGCTCCAGTCCCACCAGGATCAGGAATACCGGGATATGCTTGGCGCCAAGGTCCTCCCAGAAACTCTTTATGAAACTCGCGAAGTCCGCCTGGGAAGTAACACCGTTGACCTCGTCCAGGATGATCATCACGCCTTTCTTTCTTTCCTGCATGATCTTCCAAAGGTCGGCCACCACATCCGGCATATTCAGACGAAGGTCCTTCAAGTCCTCGGCACGGCGTTTGAGTTTCACACTCAGGCGGAATCCGGGCAGGGGAACGGAGATGTCATCTATATAGCGCCCCAGCAGTTGCTTGGCCTTTTCGACTCGGCTCTCCTCTGTTATGTCGGCCGTCAAGTTCTGGACGACAACCTTGCAGATATCGGTGACATCCCTGCATGCCCCACAAGTGTTGTAGGCGGACATGAACTTCACATCCGCGGGTATCATCGGGTTGTCCTGAATGACGAGGAATTCACAGAAGCGCGCCAATGAACTCTTGCCGAGGCCCCTCTCGCCGCAGATGAAAACGGCCTGGGGTTTTCCGCTCGCGGTCTGCATGATGCAGCGACGCAGCCTCTGGAGTTCTTCGGCACGGCCCGTGAAGACTTCCGGGGGCGCGGGCTGGCCGGGCGTAAACGGGCTATTCTCTTTCGGTTGCGAATTGCCGGTTTGGGTCATATGACCCGCCTCCCTTTGGCCCGCTGAGCATGCTATTTCGCCTCCGTCCGCGCGGCGGCGCGGCGATGAAGTTCGGCCGCGACGAACGCCTCCAGGTCGCCGTCCAGGACGTCCTGCGACCGGGAAGTCTCGTACTCGGTCCGGTGATCCTTGACGAGCGTGTACGGCTGGAGGACGTACGAGCGGATCTGGTTGCCCCAGGCGATTTCGCCCTTCTGCCCGTAGAGTTTGGCGATTTCCTTGTCGCGCTGCTGCTGCTGGAGCCGCCTCAGGCGTGCCCGGAGCATCTCCATGGCGATCGCGCGGTTCTGGTGCTGCGACCGCTCGTTCTGGCACTGGACGACGATGCCGGTGGGCAAATGAGTCAGCCGCACGGCGCTTGAGGTCTTGTTGACGTGCTGGCCGCCGGCCCCGCCCGCGCGGAAGAAGTCGATCTTCAGTTCCTCTTCCTTGATCTCGACTTCCCCGGTGTCGGGGACCTCGGGCAGGCAATCGACGCTGGCGAACGACGTGTGCCGCCGCGCCGCCGCGTCGAACGGGCTGATCCGCACCAGGCGGTGGACGCCAACCTCGGCCGACAGGTACCCGTACGCGTAGGGCCCCACGACGCGGGCGGCGACGCTGCGCAGGCCGGCCTCTTCCCCCTCGACGCTGTCGACTATGGTCATGGTCCAGCCGGCCCGCTCGATGTACCGCGAGTACATCCTGAGGAGCATTGCGACCCAGTCGCACGACTCGGTCCCGCCGGCGCCGGCGTGGATCGAGAGGTAACAGTTCTTCGGGTCGTCGGGCCGCGCCAAGAGGGCCATGAACTGGAGCCGGTCGAGGCGTTTCTCGGCCTCCGCAAGGTCACGGCCGATCTGCTCGACTGCGCCGCTGTCATTTTCCTGGGCCGCCAGTTCAGCCAGGACGCGGGCGTCTTCGAGCATCCGCACGATCTGGTCAACCGGATCGACGATCGCCTTGAGGCCCTTGAGTTCCTGGACCGTGGCCTGAGCCGCCGTCTGATCGTTCCAGAACCCCGGGGCCGCCATCTTCTTCTCGACTGCGGCCAGGGCCCGCTGTTTGTCGGCTACGTCAAAGAGAGTCCCGGAGCGTGGTCAGACGCTCGCTGAGGGCCCCCAACTTCTCTTGCACGGAATTATCCATGATGGCGCTCACCCTTCGGCCGCTTTTCCCCTTCCGGCCCGGCCGCGTTCGATGATTATAGGCAGGGACGGGCGGGAGTCAATTGCACAATGCGGAATGCGGAATTCGGAGTGCGGAGCAGACGGGAACCAGCAGCGACTTTCGCCTTTCAATAGCGGGGAGCCGAAGGCGACAGCGTGTTGCCGTGCCGCAGACTTACGCCTCGTCGCGCCGCAATCGCCAGTAGTCGGTGCCGGACCTGGTCTCCCGCACGAGGCGGTAGACGCCCTGGGCCTTGGCGCCGTGGAGGCGCACGGCGATCTCATCGATGAAGTCGCATACGGTGGCGCCGGGCCGGGCGGGGGTCTCGAGGGGGCAGTTCGGCTCGAGCCACTCCATCGTTCCGCCGTCGTGGATCCTGCACCAGCCGCGCCCGCCGGAGATCTCCCCCTCGTATTCCAGGTAGGCCAGCCGATGGCTCGGTATCTGCCGCACCAGGCACGGCAGGTGCCCAACGTCGTCGGGCGCGACGCCCGACGAAAACGTCGCCAGGGCCTCGCCGCATTCCAGCATCACGTCGTAGTGCCAGTCCTCGGCGCTGCGGAAATGCTGCTGAACGACGAACCGGAGCATGGCTGCCCCCGAGCAAAGCGACCTACCCTATTCTACCATGAACGCCCGCGATGCTCATTTTGCATTTGGCACTCCGCATTCCGCCTTCAAACGCGACCCGCCAGCGGCGCGGCTGAATGGCATCAGCCGTTATCAATGTAATCCTGGTTCAACCCCTGTTCCCTATTCCCTGGTCCCTGTTGCCGCCTTTGCCTTGGTCGTTCATTTCGCATTTCGCATTTCGAACTTCGCATTTCTGTCGAGCCGCTTCTTCAACCTGTTTTTCAGCCCGCGCGAGATCGGCGACCGGTCGATCTTCAGGGCGATGGCATCGGCCCCGTGGCCGGACTTCTTCAGCGCATTGACGAGGACCAGGGCGAACCAGTAATTGCAGAGTTCCTGGAGGCCGTACGTCACAAGGCCGATGGCCGCCAGCACGACGATGCCGCCCCCCGTCCCCAGCGCGCCGCCCATCAGCGCCACGCCTTCCTCCAGCGACCGCGGGCGCGCGGAGAAACCGTAGTCGATGTCCATCCCCAGGTTCGGCCCCCCGCTCAGGAACCATCCGACGCCCAGGGCGCACAGGACGAACACCATCGCCGTGACGATCGAGAATGCCTTATCCACCAGCAGGCCCCAGGCAACGCCATTTCAGTATATATCGGCCGGGCGCCGGTCTCGTGAAAGAAAAAGCCTCGCGCCGTTTCCGGCGCGAGGCGTTCGGCCCGCCGGCCGAGTATTACTGCCGGCCGCCGTGCCTCAGGATGAGCCTGGCGGCCTCGGCGGCATCCAGGTCCAGGCCACCCAGGGCTTCGCCTGCGGCATCGCGGATTTCATCGTCCTTCTCGGCGGCCATCGCCTGGAGTGCCCCGACCTGTCCGCCTTCCAGTTTGTTGCCGACCGATCTGGCCGCCCGGGCCAGGGCCTGAAGGGCCGCCACGCGAACCGGCTTGGTGCGTTTCGCATCGATGCCGACGTTGGCCATGTCGCGGAGGACCTCGCCGTCGGCGATCTCCGCCAGGGCGCCGAGGGCCGCGATCGACAGTTCATCCGGCCGGTTCGTCAGGGCGTCGACGAGCGATTGCCGCGCCCGCTGGGCCGAGTAGATGCGGCTGCACGCCGCAATCTCTTTCAAGAGGTTGGCCGCCTTCAGGCTCGCCTCGCGAGCGGCCTTCGCATCCAGGACCACCGACCCGGCCGTTTTCTTGAGGGCGTCGATCGCCTGCGTCAGCGGCTCGACGTCGATCGTCGGGTCCACCGACTTCACATACGGTATCTTCGATTCCAGCCACGAGGCCTTTACCGGGTCGTCCGCATACGACATGACCACGATGGGGGTCATGGCCGTCTGGTAGTCGCTCCTCATGATGCTGACGACGTCGGCGTGGCTCGGGTCCTTGGTGCGGCTGGAGACGAGGACGGCGTCGATGCGCGGCATGGCGCGGGCCGCCGAGATGGCCTGGTTGCCCGTCGCGGCGGTCGTGACGCTCCAGCCGGCGTCCTTGAGTTTCGCCTGGAGGCGGTTGCGGTTGTCGGCCTCCGGCTCCGCCAGAAGGATGCTCTTGGGGGCCTCCAGGTTAAGGGCCTCGCCGATCGACGGGACGACTTTCCCCGCGCCGGTGAACGGCTTCGTCGGGCGGATGGCCGCCAGGGCGAACGCCGCCGAGAACCGGACACGCTGGTCCGGATACGTCAGCGCCATCACCAGCGGCGAGCCCACGTCGCCCTGCCCGTAGAGCGTCAGGAAATCCTGGTTGGCCACGTCACCCAGCGCCTTGCACGCCCGCACGGCCACAGCCGTGTTATGGTCCCTCAGCGCCCGGTCCAGCACGCCGTAAAGATGCTGCTCGCCGGCCGCCTGGGCGAAGAAGTCCAGAGACGGCATGTTCTTCGGCAGGAACGGGTCGGCGTCGCGGGCCAACTTATCGCCCAGGTCCGCCTCCATCTGCATCATCGCCGAAAGCCACAACGAGACGGCCTCAAGGGCCGACGGGTCAACCTTCAGCGCGTCCGCACACGCCCGCCCGGCCAGGATCAGGCGGACGGCCTTCGACGGCGCCGCACGGTACAGCAGGCCCGTCCCCGGGACCCAGTCGAAGATGTCCGTGGTGGGCGACCGCGAGTCCGCCACCGTGACCTTGCCGGCGTAGTACCTTGCGGCCAGGTCCAGGTAGAGGGTCTTGGCGGGGGTGCTGAGGATGGGTTCGCCGCCGGCGGGGGTCTTCAGGATGGCCGCCGTGGCCGCCGCCTTGATCGCATCGGTCGACTTCGCGTTCTCGATCAGGCCCTTCAGCGCCGGCAGCGCGTACGGAGAGCCGATGCTGCCAAGCATCTGGAGGATCGTTTCCTTGAGTCTGTCGTTCGGCGTTTCAAGGGCGCGCACCAGCGGCAGGACGACAGGTTGGCCAAGGTCCGTCAGGGCACGCTGCACGAACGGGGCCAGGTCTTTCTGGCCGGGGTCCTGGAGGATGGCCAGGGCCTGCGGCACGACGTACGGGCCGCTATACCGCAGTTCCTGCATCGCCAGGAAGTACGGGCGCGGGCCTTGGCCGAGCCTCAGCAGGTTGGCCTGGATGCGGGCCGTGTCGGTCTTCTTAACCTTGGCGCCTTCGTCGGCCAGGGCCAGGATCTTGGCCGCCACGTCGGCCGTGTCCGATACGCGGACCATCTTGACGATCAGGTCGTAGCCGGTCCGGGGCGACTCCGTCAGCGCAAGGACCACGGGGGGTTCCGGCTTGGCGTCGAGCACTTTCCCGCCGAGTTCCTTGGCCAGGTCGAATCGAGCCAACTCGAAATAGTGGACCATCATCCGCCAGTTCTTCTGGAGATCGGCTGGGGCGACCGTGATAGGCAGCCCCGCAGCGCCGTAGCCTGTGGCGGCGGCTTCCTCGGCGGTGGGGGTGGCAGGCTCCGTCGGGGTCTCGGCCGCAGGCTTCTCAGCCGGCGTAGCCGGCGCGGCCGCAGGCTTCTCAGCCGGCTCAGCCGGCGCGGCCGGCGCCGCCGGGGCTGCCGACGCCGCCGGGGCTGCCGGCGCCGCAGGAGCCGCATCTTCGGCCCAGACCACGCCGGCCGCCACCACGATGGCCGCCAGCGCCAGGATTCCGACTACCCACTGGTTGCGGCGAAGTACGACATCCCGCATGAGCATCTGGCCTCTCCTTCTTCATGCCAAGGCGAGTAACCGTTGGTCAGCCGACCCATGCCGGACACCTCAGCGTCCGACTCCAGCAACATCCCCCCGCCCTGCGCGCACACGCCCGCGACCGCCAGGGCTGAACTCGGCGCGATTATAGGTGGGCCTGTGGGGGTGTCAACAAAATTGTAACCGCCTGACCGAGCCGCCACCGTGAGGGAGCGGGGCGCCATGTAGGGTGGGTCCTCTGGACCCACGCGGCCTTTGGAGATTCTTGGCGGCCCATCCGCGTGCGTGCGGAGCACGCACCCTACAACTTCCGCGCCGCGACCGTGAGGGAGATGGCCGCAATGTAGGGTGGGTCCTCTGGACCCACTCGGCGTTTGGGGATTCTCGGCGGCCCATCACTGGGCGCGGAAGCGACCGACGAGCAGCGTGCGTGCGGAGCACGCACCCTACAACTGGGGCAGCCATGTAGGGTGGGTCCTCTGGACCCACGCGGCCTTTGGGGATTCTCGGCGGCCCATCACTGGGCGCGGAAGCGACCGACGAGCAGCGTGCGTGCGGAGCACGCACCCTACAACTGGCGCTTGCCGCACCGATGAACCTCGAGGACGGCAACGCGGGCCTCTGAATCTCGGCGTTCTCCATCAACGTGGCGGGGCAATCTTTCTTTCGCCCCGGCGGGGCGATGGACTGTAGCCACGGGTGGAGCGGCGCGGCCGCGCAGCGGCCCGACGCGGAACCCGTGGAAAGAAAGGACGTAAGCGGTTATTCTTTATCCTCTTCTCGCCCCGGAGGGGCGAAGGAGATTACCGAGGCGACGAACGGACACCTATGCCCGGCACCTACTCCCAGATTCTCCTGCATATTGTCTTCTCGACCAAGCACCGCGAGCCGTGGATCAGGCCCGAAATCGCTGAACGTCTGTATCCGTATATCGGCGGCATCGTCCGGGCCGAAAAGGGCGTCCTCTGCGGCATCGGCGGCATCGCAGATCACCTTCACATGTACCTGCGATGGCGGCCGGACGAGCCGGTATCAAACCTGATGCGCACCGTGAAAGCCCGTTCGTCGAAGTGGGTGCATGACACCTTTCCCGCGCTCGGCCCGTTTGCGTGGCAGGAGGGGTACAGCGTCTTCTCCGTCAGCAAGTCCCAGGAAGAGGTCGTGAAGAAGTACATCGAGGGACAAGCCGCGCATCACAAGAAGGAGGACTTCAGGTCCGAACTTCTGCGACTGCTCCGCGCCCACGGCGTCGAGTTCGACGAGCGGTACGCGTTCGACTGATCCGTCGCCCGTCCCGGCGATTCCTCCGCCCCTTCGGGGCGGGTGTATTGAAAGAACGCTCCCACGGGTTGCGCTCCGCCCGCCTTGCGGCGGGCTGCGCTTCACCCGTGGCTACATCCCGCGGCCCCGGTGGGGCCGTCGTGTTTGTTCACAGATGCTACTGGCACATGCACGGGTGCAAGCGGGGTCGCAGCACGCCCGTGACTGACGCCGCATTCTGGCGAACCAAGCGTGAGAGCAACCTCAAGCGAGACCGCAAAAATGTCAACGCGCTGCGGCGCGCAGGATGGAGGGTCGTAGTGGTTTGGGAGTGTGAACTGAGATCGAGCAAGATATGGAGGGTTATTGAACGGCTTCTGGCGATCCGAGAATGCAACGAGCCCGTTCCTGGGTCGAGGCGTGGCGGTCCTCGAAGGCCCTCTTTTCCCTTGTCTCGCCCCAGAAGACCTCGTAATTGCGGATAGTGTAGCATCCTTACCGCGGTCGAAGAGCCTGTCCGAAAAACCGCGGGTCAGGCATATATGCAACCAAAGCCAGCCGTTGGGCTTTGGTTGGCATGTCGCTTCAGCCCCGGGAAGGAGAACCGCAAAAACTTTACTGAGGCAAACGCAAAAGCGCGTTTGCCTCAATAAATATGCCTGACCCTCGGTTTTTCGGACAGCC
>Ga0315280_10002909_pt1 | contig 27004 bp, 22 predicted proteins | sample YL17G06_40_MG_FD_203697 | JGI IMG/M metagenome (GOLD analysis project Ga0315280, IMG submission 203697) | Sediment microbial communities from Yellowstone Lake, YNP, Wyoming, USA - YL17G06_40 | ecosystem: Environmental > Aquatic > Freshwater > Lake > Sediment | place: USA: Wyoming | collected... | reverse complement strand
TGGCTCTGTTCGGACAGTCTCTTGAATCCGATCCACAATGGATTGGGTAAAATGTCGACCGCAAACATACATGAACCCCTTATAGCATCTTCCACCCCCGGTGTCAAGTGTGTGCTAAGATCAGCCCATCGAAGGGGGAGGGGATGATAGGGGAAATTTGAAATATTTCTTCTAAGTCTTTAGTGTCCATACAATTATGGACTGATTAGTAAAAGGGGTGAACTGATGGACAAATTAACAAGGGCGGTGAAGGACCTTACATTAAAGTTGGGAGCGAGCATAGTGGGTATCGGTTCTGCTGAAGCAATGAATAGAGAGGCAAGGGAGATGCAGAAGCCTGATCAAAGTCTTCCTGACACAAAGGCTATAATTTCTTTTGGAATTAGGATGCTTCACTCCATCTTCAAGACCCCTAACATTAGGATTTCCCGAGCCAGCTATGTATATCTTCACGAAGAACTGGACAATATCGCTTGGAAAGTGACGGCCTTTGGGGAGGAAAGGGGATTTAATGCTATCTTAATACCCTCGGCTGTCCCTGTGGAGATGATGGAAAGGGGTGGAGTATTAGGTGATATTTCCCATCGCCATGCAGCAGTGCAGGCTGGACTAGTAGAGCGATTCCAAAATACAATTACAAACCATAAACGGTAGCCGCAGGCTATAGCCTGCGAGAATGGCGCAACCTGAAGGTTGCGGCTACAAAGTTTGTTGATACGTTAATTTGGAATCGATCTACTAGGTCGAATAGGGTTAAGTCACAACTTCTTGCACCCTCAATTCGGTGCTCGGGTCCGCCTGGGAAGTGTATTGACAACGGCCCCCCTTGTTCCAGACGAACCTTTAAAAGAAGAGGTATGCTTAGGGGAAAAATGTAAGAAGTGTATAGAATCCTGCCCGGGAAAAGCTCTATTTAGGGACAAGTTTGAAGTAAAGGCTTGTTTATCTTACCCAAAAATTTCCCCTCCCCCGGTGGGAGGGGATTCACCCTGTTAGATAGAATGTTTGCTGAATAACAGGGCTGAATAGACAATCTTATCCAACAGGGTAAAGGGGAGGGGGATTAAATTCTTTATTCACCCCCACCTTTACCCTGTGGAGTAGCAGAACTTACTCCACAGGGCAAGCCCTCCCCCATCAAGGGGGAGGGAAATAAGGAACAGATTCGTCAATAGCCTTTATTTCGGTCGACCAGGCCGATCAGAGGGTCACTCCTCACCCACCTTTCATAGTTTCTAATAAATTCTTCACAGATCTCTTCTGGGATATTGATGCCAGAAATGTGAGGAGTAATGACCACATTCTTCAAACTCCAGAGTTCGCTCTCAATGAGCAGGGGTTCCGTCTCAAAGACATCAAGCACTGCTCTTATTTTTCCAGTCTTGAGGACTTTTATCAATGCCCTTTCATCGATTGTCTTTCCCCTCCCGATACTGAAAAAAACAGCCCCCTCCTTCATCAAACCAAATTCCCTCTCTCCCACAAGGCGATAAGTCTCGGGAGTGAGCGGAAGGGCAGCGACCAGGTAATCGACGAAAGGAATCATTCCTCCCAGATCTCCAGGTCCAAACACCTGATCCACATTTTCCACCGGTCCTGGAATTCTTTTTACTCCGAGGACATTCATCCCGAACTGTTTCCCTCTTTTCGAAATTTCCCTTCCCACGGAGCCCAAACCCAAAACCCCCAACACCTTGCCCCTTAGCCGCTTGGGTCTCACCCGATCCCAAACCTTTTTCTTTTGATCCTTCAAATGGTTGCCTATATTCCGACTGAAATAGAGAAGATAAGCGAAGACATATTCAGCCATCATCTCACCATAAACCGTTGCCTTGGTGAGGATCACACTCTCAGGAAGACAAGGGTTTTTCACGAGGTCTTCATTCCCTGCTCCCATCGATGAAAACCATTGTAACCGCTTTGCTCGCTTCAGCAATTTGCCAGGGATTTGCCACGCAAGGATAATTTCAGCCTCTTCCACAAAATCAAGTGCTTCTTTTGGACGAGCAGCCGAGTGGATTTTCAACTGGGGCAATTTTTTCGAAAGGATCTCTTCATAAATTTTGGAATCTGAGTGGTAAATAAGGAGTTTGTGCGGGATTTGCGATAGCATATATTGTTTTCCCTTTATATATTAAGTTGAAATGAAAAATCAATGTCAATTGACAAACCCCGTCGCTCCCAATAAAATGAAATCCTCATTACTTACCATAGGTAAGTAATGAAAAAGGAGAATTAAATGATCAAGCCTTGGAAATGCATTCGATCACAACCTGCTCAATCCTTTCGTGTCTTTTCTGTACGGACGGATACAACGATCTCCCCTCGAACGGGGATCGAACACGACTTCTACGTTATCGAATCGAGGGACTGGGTCAACATCATCCCTCTCACCGTGGATCATCAGGTGGTGATGGTCAGGCAATACCGCCATGGATCCAGAGAAGTCACCCTTGAGATACCCGGAGGATTAGTGGACTCTGAAGATACGCCTGAAAAGGCAGCGGTTCGGGAATTATTGGAGGAGACGGGTTATCAGGCCGAAGAATATGTGAAGATCGGTGTGGTCAATCCCAACCCAGCGATCTTCAACAACCGTTGTTATACTTTTCTTGCCCGAAACGTCACAAAGGTCCAGGTTCCTATGCCAGACCAGACCGAAGATATTGAGGTCGTGCTCATTCCGTTGGCGAATATTCCAGAATTGATCCGAAAAGAAAAGATCGACCACGCCATCGTTATTACGGCATTCTGCCATTATTTTCTCCAACACGTAGAAGATCTGGGAAGACCTTGACGCCTATCAGTATCCTTCTCATTCTGATCTCTGCCTTCCTCCATTCCTCATGGAATTTTTTCGCCAAGCGGGGCAACTGGCCGATCGAATTCTATTTCTGGGTTTTTCTCTGTTCGTCTCTTCTTTACCTTCCTTTCTTTTTCGGTTTCGGGGTCTTCCCATCTCTTTTCTTTCAAACTCCTCTCTGGGCCTGGTCATTGAATTTCGTCTCCGGTTTAATCCAGACGATCTACTTTATCTGTCTGATTGTGGCTTACCGGGAAGGAGACCTCTCTCTGGTCTATCCGATTTCCCGTTCTGCCCCTCTTTTCACTGTCCTTTGGGCAATCCCCTTTATCGGAGAAATCCTTTCCTTAATGGGGGCCTTCGGGATTGGTCTGGTGTTATTAGGTATTTTTGTGATCTCCGTAAAGAATATTCAGTTGAAAGGAACTCTTATTCAATCCAAACATTTTCCATCCTGGCCCTATCTTTTAGCTTTTATCGCCGCCCTGTCAGGGTCCATCTATTCCGTAGTGGATAAAGTAGTCGTCAAAAGTCTCCATCCGGTTTTTTACACATGGCTCATCAACGTCTGGATGTGCATGAACGTAGGGATTTATCTATTCTTTCATCGAGAGGCACCGATTTTAAAGGTTTGGCAGGAATCCAAGAAGGAGATTTTTACTATTATCCTCCTTCAAAACATAGGCTATGGCTGCTTTCTCATGGCTTTGACGATGAGCAAGGTGAGTTATGTGGTGGCCTTTCGCCAGGTGAGCGCGCTCTTTGGTGCCGGGATGGGAATTCTCTTTCTTAAGGAAAGCCAATGGAAGACCCGGATGACTGGGGCCTTGATTCTTACGATGGGCTTGATTCTGATCGGGTTGGCCAAATAATTTAATTTCAGATTTAGATTTCAGATTTTAGATTTGGATTTTCAATCCGCAATTCTTCTCTGGCTCAGCAATTCCTTGATCATACCTATCGCTTGAAAAGCGGACTCCGCATAACCGTCAGCTCCGATCTTATCGGCCCACTCTTTAGTGACCGGTCCTCCTCCAATGATCACCAAGTACTTCTTGCGCTGGTTCAACTCCTTGAGAATGTCAATCACCTCTTTCTGAGCTGGCATGGTCGTGGTCATCAGGGAAGAGAGGCCGATCACATCGGCCTTCACTTTTTCAGCCGCTTCAATAAATTTTAAGGAGGGATTATCGACTCCTATATCGACCACCTCAAATCCATAAGCCTCCAGAACAATGGCTACAATATTCTTACCAATACCGTGGACATCACCATTCACTGTACCGATGAGGACAGTCCCCAATTTGGCAACCTGTTTTTTCTGAGCCTCCATCGCAGGCTTCAAGACCCCAATGGCAATATTAAACGCATCCGCAGCAATCAGCAGGTCCGGGAGAAAAACCTCTCCTTTCTCAAATCGTTCCCCAAGAGTGATCATCCCTTTTGAAAGCCCCTGTTCAACAGCTTTCAAAGGATCCATTTTACTAATGAGGACTTCCTTGGCATATTCTTTAGCCTTATCCTCATCGCCTTCAATGATCGCCATCGATAAATTTTCTAAAATCTCCTGCTGTTCCATTGATCTTCTTCCTCCATCAGTGCTGATACGGTTATTTAAAGGGAATTCCCATCCGGGCCAATTCTTCTTTCACCTCAGCATAGAGCCGGACATAATCTTCCCCCGGTTTTCCAGTCGTGACATCATAGCATTCTTGATATCTGCTTCCTGTAGGCGCCCTCTCGATCTGGGATTCATATTTTTCCAGAAGACGGATCACCATCTCATTAGCCTGCTGTCGATTGATTTGAGTCGCTGCCTTAGCCATCTCAACCCCAAATTTGCACTCCATGGGGGTAAAACCATCCGTCTTTACAGCCTTGGCTGGATGGGGTGTCTGAACCGACGGGGCTCCCGACGTAATGGCAGAGAGCAGATAAGCTGCTGCTTCATAAAAATACATCTTTGTATTGGGCCCACCGGCTATGTAACCAAGCCATATCACCGGCATGGGAATGTTCCGGCTCGCCGCCTGACAACTGGCAGAAACAGCCCAGAGAACATCCCGAGTGCTGGAACAGCCGTATCTGAAATGAACTGGGAAGCTAAGCTGGTAGTTCCCTTTCTGAACCAGAAGCCCCATCAGGATGTAGGCAGTGCTGACTACGGCCGTTCCCGGTGCCCCCCCACAATAACCTCCCAATATTGGGCTCGATTCAGCCCCAATGTTGGCTCCCCAGTTGAGAAGATAGGCCACCTTGTTCATTGTTCCAAAGTCAATTTTCATCTCTGAGATCGCCCCACACAACCAGCCATCTGTTGGCCGAAGCCCAAATTGTGGGGCGCTTGCCGCAATCGTCGCCACGGCGGCCGCAGCCGTGGAGATGAGGTTCATGATGGGCAATCCTGGTCGCCCCGCCTGCCGCAGCGCCTCCCGACCGATCTTGATGCTTCGAATCGCCGCATAGAGTTCCGCAGGAGAACCAGCCATCACCTGAATCCCCCGAATGTTGTCAAGAGCCGGGATGCTGATCGAGTTTGTCTCGGCAATCGATCCATAGGATTCGATTTGATGAGTAGCCATCTCCTCGGAGGTCGTCACAATTCCCGTTCCCACATGGAGCCAGGGAACTTTTCGATCATCAGGCTTTCTCATCCCAAATACCCCAGCCTCCTTGCCTTCACCGGCAAAGCATTTGCCCGGTGCCTCTCTCACCGCTTCCAGAATCTCTGCTTGGGTGAACTGGATGATCCGGTTGGTGTTCTGACAATAAACCCCGGTCTGACTCAAAAAATCCACAGCGGCTTCGTAGAGGTGGTCTACCATCTCACCCTCAGAAGGCACGGGAGTTTCTCTGTCATACTGGATCCCGTAGGCCTTTACCACGTTCTTCAGCCTCGGGATAAAGACCTTCATGTCAAAATCCCTTTCACTCATGATGGGCCCTTTGATGGCCCGTTCGTACACATCCAAAAAATCAAGCATCTCCATTTTCTCCGTTCTATTCTTTAAGGCCTTCTTTCATGGTGAGTCATGATGACCAATTTCTGGAAGATTGGGGAACTTGACCGGGCAGATTTCTAATCTCTGATCAGAAGATGGATGTTCTCAGGCATAGATAGATAAACCTTCGCCCCGGGTCTAAAAAACGTCTCCCGAGGATTGGGTTGATCAATAATAAACTTTTCTCCTTTTACCATGACCGTATATTTGGCCAGGGAGCCAACATACATGCCGATCTCCACCTCTCCCTGGAAGGTGTTATTCCCCGTCAACGGCTCGGATCCGGAAATATTGATGGTTTCAGGCCGGATGACCAGTTTCACTCGATCTCCCACATTGATGTTCCTTTCAGGTACAATATAGAACTCTCCAATGGCGGTGGATACCGTCGCCTTTCCGAAACCGATATCTACTATCTCCACCCTTCCATCCAGGAAATTGACATATCCCACAAAGCCGGCGATGAACTCATTGGTAGGCCGTTCATAGATTTCGATGGGGGATCCAACCTGCTGGATGGCCCCCTCCTTCATCACAACGATCCGGTCCGAGATGCTCATGGCTTCAAACTGATCGTGCGTTACAAAGATGGTAGTGATCTTCAATCGTTCCTGCAATTTCCGGATTTCTCCACGCATGGTAAGCCTCAGGTTCGCATCCAGGTTTGAAAGAGGTTCATCCAAAAGTAAAACTTTCGGTTCAAGGCTCAGGGCTCGGGCCAAAGCAACCCGCTGTTGCTGGCCGCCGCTCAATTTGTCGATCATCCTTCCTCCGAGTCCTTCTAACTGAACCAGTTTCAGCAATTCCTCCACTCTCTCTTGAATCTTATTTTTTTTCCATTTCTTAATCTTTAACCCATAGCTGATATTTTCAGCCACAGTCATATGAGGGAACAGCGCATAATTCTGAAAACAGATTCTGGTATCCCTCAAATTAGGAGGAAGATGGTCAATTCTCTGTCCATCCAGAATCACTTCTCCGGTATCGAGGTTTGTAAACCCACCGATAATCCTTAAAAGAGTGGTCTTCCCACACCCACTGGGACCAACAAAAGTCACCAGCTCACCCTTTCTTACTCCCATTGAAATACCTTTTAAAACTGCAAGGCGATCATAAAATTTATGAATATTTTCAAGAACCAGCATAAAAGGATAAGTATTCATTCTATAGGACTCCCTTTTTCCGGGATATATCGAATCCTGTCTTTTTGGTTAAATAGTTGAGGATCATCATACAGATAATGACAATGACCACTAATTTCATAGTGGTTGCGGATGCCACCCCTATTTCGCCATAGACCGCTGCATCAAAGATCTTTACAGCAGCCAGTTCAAAGCCTGGACTGACAAGAAAAACTACGGCACTCAGGGAAACGATGGTCGTCATAAAGGTGTAAATAAATCCGGCGATAAAAGCAGGAAACATGATAGGCAATACAATCCTGTAGAAGGTGGTCATGAAATTTGCCCCCAAGTCGGAAGAGGCCTCTTCAATTTCTATGTTAATCTGATGGAGCTTGCTGATCCCTGCCTCCACCCCCACCGCCAGAAAACGAAATACACAGTTTAGGGCCAGGATCATGATTCCTCCAGTCAGTTTGATAGGAGGGGCATTAAAAGCCAAAAGGTAGCCAATCCCAATGACTGTCCCGGGCAATGCAAATCCAGAGAGGGAGACCATCTCGATAAAGTTCCTTCCAAAAAACTTCCCCCGCACGATCACATAGGCCAGCAGCGTCCCAATGATCGCGCCGATGAAGGCAGCGATCAAGGAAACTTGGATGCTGTTATAAATCGCCCGGTTGGAATCAAAATTCAGGATATGATTGAAAACGATCTCGTTTTTCACTCCCAGAATCTTGGTAAAGGAAGCCATCAGGACAACTCCGAAGGAGATGAGGATGGCGAATACCGCAGCAAAACCGATCACAAGGAAAGGGATCTTAACGAGGAGGGTCATCTTCCGGGGCTCAGAGGCCACAGGTTTACCGCCGATGGTCGTAAATTTTTTTCCGGTAAGTAAATAGTTGTGTAAGAAAAAGATGATGATGCACGGGACGATCAAGATAACCGATAAGACACTTCCCATTTCAAAATCAGCCTCCCCGATGATCATGGTGTAGGTATCCGGTGCCAGGAATGGAGTCCGCCCCCCCAAAATGGCAGCATTTCCAAATTCGGCAATGGTCATGACAAAAACGAGAAGACCGGCTTTGAGAATTCCTGGAGTGAGCAATGGGATGGTTATGGTTCGGATGATCCTCCCCTCCGAGGCCCCTAAATCGTAAGCACTCTCTTCCAGATTCGGATTTAGTGACATGAGGGTATTTTCAATCATCAAATAGGCTAAGGGAATAAACGCAAGGGTTTGGGCTATCACCACACCCGTGAAACCATAGATGCTCCAGTTGAATCCAAAGGCTTTGGTCAATATCCCATTCCGGCCAAATAGAATGATCAGTGAAATCGCAAAGAGGTAGGGGGGAGCAATCAATGGCATCATGGAAATAATTTTAAGAGGCTTACGAAGGATGAGGGGACCGCGGGTCGTAAGGTACGCCAGACAAAACCCGACGACGAGGGATATGATCGTGTTGATAAAGCCAAGCAGCAACGTATTCTGAAGAGACCGGAAATAATACCCTTTTGTAAAAAATTTTAAATAGTAGCCAAGTGTCAATCCCTGGGGACCTTTGACGCTCTTGATCAGGACGGCGAGAATGGGGTAGAGGAGAAAGATGGCAAGAAGCAGAAATAAAAGCGCTGCAAAGATGTTAATCAGTTCTGCATTGACAAAGGTCTTGAGTCTCTCCCAGAAAGTAGATTGGGGAACGGAGTAGCTTTCTGCTTTTGCCATCTTCCCTTGCCTTCGAGGGTCCTTCTATTTGAATTCCGTTCTAAACTTCTCTTTCCAGACATCGTTCCATTTGGGTCGATTCTCGGCAGCCCATCCGAGGTCTAATTTGATGTATTTCGGTGTGGTTTTTCCATAAAGGGCATTTGGAGCTGGCCGGGGAGTCATGTAGCCAATTCCGGCCATCATCTCGCTAAATTCTTGGGTCCCCAAGACATCAATGATCTTTTTACAGGCGTCCATCATCTTTGTTCCACTGAGAATCAGGGCAAAGGTCCCGTCGTACCCGATCCCCTCTTCCGGGATGCTCCAGAGCAAAGGATAGCCCTCATCGATTCTCTTCTTCACGTTTTCATCCGATGTGATCCCCAGTAAAAACTCACCCCTCCCGACTAAATCGGTAGGTGCGTTCCCACTTCGGGTATAATGATGGATATTCTTGTCGAGGGCGGCAAGAAATTTCCATCCCTTCTCCTCTCCATGGAGAGCTAAGAAAGCATATCGAATCATATTGGCGGTTCCTGAACTTAGTGGAGAAGGCATGACGATCTGGTCTTTCCATTTAGGGTCCGTCAATTCATTCCAGCTCTTCGGCATCGTATACCCTTTTTCTTTCAATTTATCTCTATTTCCCACGAGCACGAATGAGAAATTAGCAATATTAAACCAGTTTTTATCTGAATCGATAAACTCAGAGGTAACGCCTTTCCAACCTGCTGAATCATAGGGGACAGACCATTTGTTTTTCTTAGCCATAAAGGCTAAGGGCGAACCGCAACCGACGATGAGATCGGCGTTAAAGTTTGGTGCCTCTGACTTCACCTTCGCTTCAATCTCTCCAAAAGACTGGAAGGTCTGGAGAATCTGGATCCCTGTTTTCTCTTTGACAAAGTTAACAATTTTGACATTGTTTTCCGGAGATGTCCCCATGTAAGCCTTGACCGTTTGTGCATAGACCTGACCCACCATCAACGCAGCCAAAAAGACAGATACGGAGATTGCTAAAACCAATTTCCCTTTCATAAATTTCCCTCCTTTCAAATTTCTAAATGCGAATTTTTTAAAATCTCCTCAATTTACGTCGTTTCTTATATCGCCATGCACCTCCTTTCCTCTTTTACTCTACCAATACTGCAAGAAAAGTCAACCCGATCCTGAAGCCCTGGAACCCTGGCATCCTTCTTCATACATAGAGGCATTCCAACAATCGATAAGGTAGTCAGGAAAACAAAAGCCAATAAAAACCCTAAAATATCCTAACCTCATCCACCAAGAAAATCACGGTGGTGCGCCAGATGGCATCAATACCGGAGTAACATCCCATTCGTTCTTCAATATTAACTTTTCAAGAAACAGGCCACAGAGTGATCTTTCGTAATCTCGACCAGCTCCGGATTTTTTTTCTCACAGATATCCATTTTCCATGGACATCGGGGAAAAAAACGACAGCCCGCCGGGGGATCGATAGGACTCGTCGTCTCCCCCCTGAGGGAAAAGGGCGGCTTCTTCTGTTCTATTTCAGGATCGGGCAGCGGTATGGCCGAAAGCAGAGTCCTGGTGTAGGGATGCTGGCTGGAGCAATACAATATCTCGGAGGGTGCCATCTCTACAATTTTTCCAAGATAGAGAACAACGATCTGGTCACTGATAAATTCCACGACGCTTAAATCATGGGCAATGAATAGGCACGTCAGGTGAAACTCCTCCTGGAGTTCCTTGAACAGATTTAACACCTGGGACTGGATGGAAACATCCAGGGCCGATACGGGCTCATCCGCCACGAGAAATTCTGGATCCACGGCAAGGGCCCTCGCTATCCCGATTCGCTGCAGCTGTCCTCCAGAGAACTCGTGGGGGTAACGGTTCATATCGGAGGCTCGCATTCCAACGCGCTCCAATAGATAGGTTGCTCGCTTCTCCCGTTCTCCGTCATAAAGCCCTTGGACTTTCATCGGGAACGTAAGGACACTCCCAACCGTCATACGGGGATTCAACGACGCATACGGATCTTGAAATACAATCTGCATCCTCCGGCGCATCCTACGCATCTGGGCCTTTTTAAGTTCTTGCAGTTTGATCCCCCCAAAGGAAATCATGCCCGCCGTTGGGGGTAATAGTCTCAAAATGAGCCGACCAATCGTCGTCTTCCCACAGCCGGATTCCCCGACAAGACCCAAGACCTCACCCCTTCGAATTCCAAAACTTACCCCGTCCACGGCTTTCAACAGTCTACGGCCGGAAACAGGAAAGTATTTGCAGAGCTCCCTGACTTCGACCAGAGGATTCCCTTCACTCATCTCTTCTCACCCTTGATCGGATAATAGCACCTCACCTTGTGCCCCTCACGAAGCTCCCTCAACCCTGGGATCTCCTCTTCACACCTTGGCCCTGAATAGTAACAGCGGGGTTCAAAGGCACATCCAGTGGGTAGTCGATTTAACTGAGGGGGCTGCCCCTCGATCAATTCCAAACGATTCCGCTTCGCCCCCAGACGGGGCAGGGATCTCAATAGGCCTTCTGTATAGGGGTGGGCTGGCTCCTTAAATAGGGTCATTATATCCGTGTACTCAACGATACGACCCGCATACATCACTGCGACACGTTGACACATGTTGGCCACCACTCCCATGTCGTGCGTAATCAGGAGGATAGCTGTCTCCCGTTCATGGCAAAGCTGCTTCATCAGATTCAACACCTGGGCCTGGACCGTCACGTCCAGGGCCGTTGTCGGTTCATCGGCGATCAATAAGGCTGGCTCGCAAGCCAGCGCCATGGCGATCATGGCGCGTTGACGCATGCCACCGCTCATCTCATGCGGATAATGTTCGGCCCTCTCCTCTGCAGAAGGAATTTCCGTAGCCTTGAGCATCCTAACCGTTTCCTTTTGACTCTCGATCCGGCCAAGACCTTTATGATCCCTGAACACCTCCGAAATTTGATAGCCGACCTTGAGCACCGGATTCAACGAGGTCAAAGGATCTTGGAAGATCATGGAGATTCTCTTGCCCCGGATCCTCCGGATCTCACCGTCGCTCAATGTACACAGATCCGTGCCGAGGAATTCAATCCTCCCATCGATAATTTTTCCGGGAGGAGAAGCGACCAACCGGAGAATGGACAAGGCTGTCACGCTCTTCCCGCAGCCGGACTCTCCCACCAGCCCAAGGACTTCTCCCCTCATCACTTCAAAATCAACGCCGTCCACGGCTTTGATGGTCCCTTCTGAGGTGAAGAAGTAAGTCCTAAGCCCCGACACCTTAAGAATCGTCTCGTTGTTCTCTGTCAGATCCATACACAACGTCCGGAGCGGCGGCTTGTCTCCTGAGTGTCTCAGGAATTTGCCTGCAAAAACATATTTGGTGCCCTCAGGGTATTGCCGGCGAACGGATCTCCTGTCAATGATATCGCTTGATGTGACAGATCAGCATGTGTTTTCTTCCTCCCATGCTCTCACAAAAATCATCCTGTGAGCAGATACGAAGGAGGAAACCCTATCAGATTCATTCCTGTCTGTCCGCGAGGTCGTTTCTCTTTCACCTTTGAGACATACGGGGATCAAGGGCATTTCTCAAACCATCCCCAATAAGATTAAAAGCAAGAACACCAAAGATGATGGCAATTCCTGGAAAAATGGCCAGCCAGGGAGCCAGCTCCATAAACCTCTGGCTTTCGTTTAGCATCAGTCCCCATGAAGGCGTCGGAGGCTGAGTTCCCAGACCCAGGAAGCTTAGGGCAGCCTCGGTCTGTATCGCAAGGGAGAGGAAAAAGGTGGCCTGGACGATCACAGGAGCCATGACGTTGGGTAAGATAAAGTAGAACATAATGCTCGCATCCTTCGCACCTACAGACCTCACTCCCTCCACAAAGTCCTTTTCTTTCACCGACAAAACCGTGCCTCGTGTTACTCGAGCAACTTGGGCGCTGAAGATGAATCCGATGGTAAACAGGAGATTGATGACGCTGGGACCGGCAATCGCCACAACGACGAGAGCCAGCAAGAAAGCGGGAAAGGCAAACACGACATCCAACAACCTCATAATGATACTATCAACCAAACGCCCGTAGTATCCGGACACCAGTCCAACAAAGACCCCTACGAGGAGAGCGATGCCTACAGACCCAAAGGAGATCAACATAGAGGTTCGGGTTCCGTACATGAGTCGGCTGAGTTGATCTCTTCCAAACCGATCCGTTCCCAATCGGAATTCGCTGGAGGGAGGCCTCAGTTGGTCTTTCGGAGAGGTCTTCAGGGGATCGTGGGGAACGAGTAACGGGCAGAAGACAGCAACGGTTAGAATAAACAAGACCATCAGACTACCAACGATGGCGGCCTTGTCACGCTTGAACCCTCGCCAGATCAACAAGGAAGGCCTGAGTATTTTCTCTTCGTCTTTTACAGCCGATTCCTTCGTGTCCCTCATGCCAATCTTTCCTTTGTGTCTATACATCCCGTTTTTTTCATGGATCCACCTATCCAACTAACCGTTTACCCTTAGTACTTGATCCGAGGATCAAGCCACGCATAGAGGATGTCTACCAACAGGTTCACGGTGAGATAAATCGCTGAGAGCAGGAGAATGATCGCCTGGATAATGTTGAAGTCACGCTTCATGATTCCTTCCAAGAGGAGCCGGCCCACCCCGGGGAGTACAAAAACCTCCTCTGTCAACACAAAGCCGCCGATCATCGAGCCGATCTGCAGACCAATGATCGTGACAACAGGGATGAGAGAATTTTTTGTGAGGTGACGGAAGAAGACTAATTTCTCTGTAAGCCCTTTCGCACGGGCAGTTCTTACGTAGTCCTGTCTCATCTGCTCGAGGAAAGAGGACCGGGTCATCCGGATGACATAGGCAAGGGCAGCAAGGCCCAAGACAAAGCCTGGGATAATCATCCCCTCGAGGTTGCCCCAAGGGTTCTCGGAGAAGGGAATATATTCGAGGACAGGAAGCCAGGGAAACACCAGGGAGCCCAGAAGGACAAAGATCGTGGCCAACCAGAAATTCGGAATGCAGTAACCAAGGATAGCGAGGACCCGAATCCCATAATCGTAGCCCGTATACTGGAAAGCTGCTGAAAGCATACCAAAGAAGATGCCAACGATCACGACAAAAGCGAAGGCAATGATCATCAGTTCGAAGTTAACGGGTAACCGCCGGAGGATCTGGTCCATCACGGGTAGGCCTGAGGCGTAGGATTTACCGAAGTCTCCTCTCACCACCCTCGAGAGCCAAACCAAGTACTGGATGTAGACCGGCTTATCCAGGCCCATCTCAACAATGAGGGCTGCCTCTTGTTCAGGGCTCATGGCCACCTCGCCTGCCATGATCTGGACGATATTCCCAGGGACGAGATGAATGAAGGAGAAACAGATGATGGAAACCCCAAGAAGCACAGGGATGTAGAGCAAAAGCCGCATGAGGATGTAACGTTTCATGTCACCGTATTAACCTCTACTTGCTCAGCTGGGTCTTACGCAGTTATTAATCGGTCCATAATTGTGTAGACACTCAGGACCGCATTCCTTTCTTCCACAAGCAAAAACCGTTCACCCTGAGCCTGTCCTTCGACTTCGCTCAGGACGTTCGGAAAAAACCGATCCTGGTGAGCCTGTCGAACCACAAGCTCAGCACGAACGGTTATGTCTATTCAATTATGGACTCATTAGTAAATCCGCGAAGTACTCTGCAGGGAATGATATCCTTTCACATCATCCTGTATCACCTCAAACCGGGTCGACCCCACCTGGGGAGCGATGAAAGCCCCCTCCTCTGCCAAAAGATACTGAATCTTCTTCCAGATCTCAATCCATTTCTTCACGTCAACTGTCACACGGCTTTTATCCAAAAGTCTGTCAATTTCCTTTCTCTCCCCACGAGAGCATTCGCATTAACTCAGACTTCCAGGATAATCTCTCCAGATGCTCTCTTCCAGGTTCAAAAAGGAACTGGCAGGGTACCTCTCTTTCCAATATCGGGCACATTCGCTCCCTGTAGGGTTCCAGATCGCCGGGAACCCTTTGATGTGAAGGAGGAATCTCTCGAACATTTCGATACGATTGCCCCATGCGATGAGATGGGGGTGTACGACCATAGTGAAACATCTCCCCCGCCGATACGTAGCTTCGAACTCCTGTCTCCAGTTTTCGAAGAGCGTCATGGCATTCTCAAGTCCGCTGCCCATTCCCGGGGCCGGAAACATGAGGAAAAAAAGATCATCGAAATGGTAGTAATACGGTAATGTCAAAATATGACGCTTGGTATGAATGTCTACGACCCAGTAATGGGGGATATCATCGGCCATGCCATTTCCAAGGTACTCGTAGCCCCCGTCAATTAAAAGCTGAATCGTGTTGGGACTGATCTGTCCCCCGGGATAGCGGTCTTGCTGTCTGGGTAAAGAAAACCATCCCTCAGGCTTCTTCCCACACGTCCGGGTGAGGATGTGGGTGGTTAGGTCAAGCCTCCTTTTCTCCTCATTGACCTCCAGGCCGCTCACGTCTTCGTGCAGGTAGCCATGAGCCGCCACTTCATGGCCCCTCTCGATCATTTCGCGGACCATCTCAGGGTAGATTTCTGCCATGATCGCAGGCACAGCAAACGTGGCCCGGAGTTTGTAGCTTTCAAAAAGTTCGAGGACCCTCTCCACGCCTATCTTTGCTCCGAAGATCGCCTGAGGTTTCGTCAGGTCCTTTGACGCAATCCCGTCGTTCCCTCCTTGCACGCTGTAATCCACGATGAGGGTAACGGCGCATTGGAAATTCTCCGGCCACGCCACCTCTTTGTCTCCCAAACCGATCTCATCCGTGATGGTATAGCCATCTTTCCAAGGCATACATTCTCCTCCTTCATTTTCTATCTTTCATCTTTTCTGGGGGGATACCTGTCGATACAGTACCGAGCCAGTTCTTCACACGTGCAGAACCATACCCCAGGTCTCTGTTTCATCTCCATGATGAGTCTGTCGATCATCGCAACCCTCAAGGAGCGTCCAGACACGAAACCATGGAGGATGATGTTCATGTACCTCCCCATCCGATACAACTGCCTGAAAGCCGACAGCCAGAGCTCATACACTTTCCCCGGATCTGCCAGACGTTGCCCGGCATTTCCACTCCCGTACCACCCAAAGTGAAAATACATGGCGTCATCAAGGACATAATGGAACGGAAGGTTGAGCATCCAACCCTTCCCATCGTCGGCGAGAACGTAGTAGGGGATATCATTGGTGTCATCATTCGACGTGTAAATGTAGCCCTCCTTCTTTAAGGAAGATATCTTGTGGTCGCTTCTCGTTCCAACAGGCATTTTGCCACAAAGCTTCTCAATAGCCACCGTGGCCTTTTGAAGATGGTCTTTCTCCAAATCCGGCTCTGATGGGACGCGATGCTCCCACATATGGTTCGCCACCTCATGACCTCTCTTCGCCGCTTCTTTGAGTGCTTCAGGATAGAGCTCGCAAACACGGCCTGGGGTGAAGATGGTGAGCTTGATTCCGTATCGATCAAAAAGATCCATAAGACGCCAAATCCCGACCCTTCCCCCAAATTCGCCCTGGGTCAATTCCATCGGCGGTTCATTCTTCAACTTCCGGTTGACCTGGGCATCAAAATCGATCGTGAAGTTGACCGCAAGCCTCATCCCTCTGGGGTATTCAAAGCTCTCTATGGGTAGATATTTGGAATGAATGTTACACAGTATGGCTTCTTTTTCTGCCTGAGCCATCATTGATTTTCCCTCTCTTTAGGATTCTCGTAAGCTCAATTCCTTCTGAAAAAGCCTTTTCCCTTCTAAAATAACCCTCTGGGTTACGCGTGCCCGCTCTACTCCTCTTGATACACAGTCTCTCCCCCGATAATGGTTCGCTCCACTTTAATGTTCCGGATCTCCCATGGGTCTACCTCACACGGATTCTCGGAGAGGATTACAAAGTCCGCCAATTTTCCCACTTCAATGGATCCTTTGATCTTCTCCTCAAAAGAGGCATAGGCTGCGTTAATCGTATACGCCCGGATGGCCTCCATAGGGGTGATCCGCTCTTCCGGTCCCAAGAGTATCCCAGCGCGGGTCTTCCGGTTCACTGCACACCAGATTCCGAAGAGCGGCTCAGCGCCAAAGAGGGGATCACCAATCGCCGCAATGGGAGCGTCCGAATGGGCAATGGTTACCACGCCAGCTTGGATGGACGACTTCATCGGATCGATCCGTCTGGCCCGCTCCATGCCGATATAGGTTGAAATATGTCGATCCGCCCAGTACCAAGTGTGATGGGGATAGAAAGAACCGATGATGCCGAGTTGGCTCATCCGGCGAAGTCCATCAGAGGTCACACATTGACAGTGTTCGATCCGGTGTCTTGGATCTTTCCTCGGGAACTTCCACATGGCATACTGGATCGCATCGATCGCCACATCGATCCCATAATCTCCCTGAGCGTGAACCGCCACCTGATATCCTTTCTGATGAGCCTCAAGAACGAGATCGTTGATCTCATTTGGAGACATCTGAAGCACCCCTCTCGGGTTCTTCCGCGTGTAATCCGAGTCCAAAGTGATATAAGGTTCATAAAAGGCACACGTGAAAACCTGAATGGAACCATCGGTACATGTCTTTACCGGTCCGAGCCGCAGCCGCTCGTTCCCGAAGCCCGTTCGGAGTCCCAAGTCCTTCTCAAGATAGTAGTGGGCATAAGGCCAATCACGAATCATCAGATAAACGCGGGTCTTCAATTGTCCTTCCTCTATCGCCTCCTGGTATGCCCGATAGGTGTCAGGATGCGTCGTGGCGCCTGCGTCGTGAGTGGACGTAATCCCAGCCGTCGCATAAAGCCTGCCTGCGTTGATGACCCCTTCCTTCATCTGATCCTTTGTTGGGATGGGCAGAAGGGCCTCGACCGGTTTGAAGGCTGCCTTTTCCCGCAGGACTCCTGTAAGACGTCCGGTTATCGGATCCCTATCGATATGCCCCCCCTCCGGTTGAGGCGTGGACTCCGTCATTCCGGCCAACTGAAGGGCCCTGCTATTGACCACGCAACTGTGGCCTGACCGATGCTTGATGAAGAGAGGATGATCCGGTACGACGGAATCGAGTTCCCCCCGCGTTGGCCAACGTTTCTCTTCTAGGCCACTATCCTCAATGCCATAAGCAAGAATCCATTCCCCCTTCGGAGTTTCAGCGGCCTTCTTGCGAAGCCTTTCCAAGAGATGATGGATATTTTTGTTCGGAGGCGTCTTGGCATCCACCCAACCCAACCAGACCCCATAAAGCATGAAATGGGTATGGGGTTCAATAAACCCGGGCAACACGGTTTGACCCTTTAGCCAAATGACCTCCGTCTTATCTCCAATCAAAGGGGCAATCTCATCTGCAGTCCCTACCCCAACGATTCTTCCTCCAAAAACGGCAACGGCTTCGGCAACTTCCTCTTTTGAATTTACCGTGATGATCTTGCCACCTGAGATCACGAAATCAGCGCTCAATCCCGGCATAATCAACCTCCTTGACCTTCCGCCGATCGTTTGCCTCATTCAAGAGTGTTTTAAAGAAGACGCACTCTCCCTCTTAGAACGATCCTGGAATGGATTAGAACAAAATGGAATTAAACGCGAAGGTACCCCAAAGATTTTTGTTTTTCAAGATGCGATTACAAAATGTTAATTCCCTTCGGCTAAAAAGCTTGCCCAAAAGAAAACATGATCTTCGAGTTTTCGTCTTGGTATTGACAGAATGAGGTTCTTATATTTGTATTCATTGCCTGTGCGTGACCGATCCGTCACCAAAAATGAGGGGCAGGTCTGGGAGGTATTTTTCATGTTCGTCGATCTACCGTAGGGTCATGGTTGGAAATTCGGGGTCACATCTTCACGGGCTGTTGCCCAAATCGTATTTTATGCTTCGACAAGCTCAGCATGAACGGAAAAGTTGTATGATTTCAACACACCACCGTTCGGCCTGAGCCTGTCGAAGGGCAAACGGTGCGTTTCGGCAACAGTCCGTTCATTTGTCAATTGATGCAAATAGTGAGTTCTCACGCCGTATCTATGTTCGTAGAGTTTTCTAAGATCTAATGACATATGAAGATGTGACCCCATCTCCCGCAACTCCTCATCCCCCGCACCTGACAGACCTCCCCAAAAAATCCTTTTAAGATATTGATGTCCTGCCAATTTTAAGAACTAATATCGCTTTCCTCGTAAAAAGATCTGCCCATTAATTCAGTACTTCTTTGAATTCACTTATCCAACCATGCTTGCCTTAAGTAAATCCGAGAAACGTTGGATAAGAAATGATAGTCCTTTACATAATCTCGGATCACCTCAAATCGGGGTGGACCGGCTTGGAGCCAAAGTATGGGAATATCCTCGGCCATAATATACTGCAGTCTCTTCCAAATTTCGATCCTTTTTTTCACATCTACGGTCTCCCGACTCTCATCCAGGAGTTTGTCCACCTCAGGGTTCTTATAACGACCATAGTTGCCCTTTGAGGCACTGTGAAAGAAGGGACGGATATAAACATCGGGGTCTATGTCCCAAACCCCACCCATCTGAAGCATTTGAAAGTCACCCGACTGCCACCGATTCAAATGGATTCCCCATTCTACTTGCTGGATATTCATCTTAATCCCCACATCCTTAAGATTGCTCTGGATCATCTGCGAACCGGGCATGTAATCAGGGCTGTGAGCTGAGGTTATATGGGTGAACTCGAATCCGTTTGGATAGCCTGCCTCGGCGAGGAGCTGCTTGGCCAATCGCAGGTCTCGCTTATAGAAGGGCAGCTTGGCCACCTCTTCTTGAGACAGTGCATAAGGGACCGAGGCAGGAGGAATACAAGACGTGATCTCTCCCAGCCCCATGAGTACGGTCTTGATCATCGCCTCCCGGTCAATGGCACACGATACCGCCTGGCGAAGTTTCTTGTTACTAAATGGGAACCGATCGTGGCTCAGCCAGACTCGCATCTGTCGGGCTGGAGGAGGAATGATGACTTTAAGCTCTTTCGCTTTCCGAGCCATGTCTGCCATCTGGGCCTCCTTCACCCAGCCGATATCCACAGAACCTCTTCGCAGTGCTGCCAGCCTCGAGGACTCGTCCTTGATCACCTTGAAGATCAGTCTATCCACAACCGGAAGGCCTTTATCCCAATAATCGGAGTGTGGCTCAAATACGGTGTAGTCGTCAGGCACATACTCTTTCACTTTGAAAGGACCGGTCCCACAGGTAACCACTTTTAGATCGCCGTGTTTCTCGGCAACCTCTCGAGGCACGATCGCAGCAAATTGGTTATACGCGATGGTTGCCGGGAGAGTTGGGTAGGGTGAAGACATTGTAAACTTAATCGTGTAATTGTCTACTACATCAATGGATTTCACCGGCTCGTAGTAAGCCGGGTAGGCGCTCGTTTTTGGGTTTTTAAGTCGTTCAAAACTATATTTGACGTCACTTGCAACCATTTCTCGACCATTATGGAATTTCACACCCTTACGCAGATGGAAGATTAATGTCAACGGATCCCGTTGCTCCCAGGAAGTGGCCAGGGAAGGCTCAATCTCCATCTTGTAATTGAACCGGAGCAAACTTTCATAGACAAGCTCATAATGGTTCCACGATGAAAATGCAAGTGAAATGTGGGGATCCCAACCAAGAGGACCCGCATCGATTCCCACTGTGATCGTCCCCCCCCTCTTGATCTCTGCGGTGAAAACCTCTCCATATAACCCCAACACAAAAATACTAATTAGTAACAAAGCAGACAATACAAGCTTGATTGTTTTTAACATTGCTCTACCTCCTTTCCATCTCTGCACCCTTCGTTGGAAATTTGGAATTTGGGGTCGCAACTTCATTTGTCAATTGACACAAATAATGAGTTCTCACGCTGTATCTATATACGTTGGGTTTTCTAAGAGCTAATGACATATGGAGATGTTCCCCCATCCCCCGCTATAAATTCCCCCTCCTTTCAAAGTTTAAATACCTAATTTTAAAAGTCCTTCTTGATCACCTCCCTTCTGAAGGTATACTACCAATATTACATAAAAAGTCAACCCAACCCCAAAAGCCCTAAACCTGTTTCATAACGATGTTCGAAATGGTATGGGCCGTCTCATCTCTGGGGTGGGTAGCCCTGAAGTACTTTCCGACTGATCTCGAGAATCTTTTCTATATCTTCATCTGAATGGGCTAAGGAAAGATACAACTTTGTCCCCATTGGATTCAGAAAGATCCCGTTCTTAAATAATTCCAGAACAAATTTCCTTGCCTTTTCTCGATCAGCCCCGAAGGCCGTCCTATAATCGACGACGGGTTTTTCAGTAAATAGAACTTGACAGAGAGGTCCATCCCCTAATACCTGACCAGAAATTCCTAATTCTTTGAGAAGAACTTTAAATCCGTTTCTCAGTTTCTTCCCAATAGCATGGAGCTTTTTATAGGTTCCTTGTTTACGCAGCTCTTTCAAAGTAGCAAGGCTGGCCGCTGCGGAGACGGGATTCCCTGCAAGGGTAGAAGCAAACCAGACATATCGGTCTTTGCCCAAATTCGATTCGGTACAGAGGTCGAGAATATCTGCCCTTCCACAGATGGCACCGATGGGATATCCACCTCCCATCGCCTTTCCAAAGGCTGCAAGATCTGGAGTGACACCATAGTATTCTTGAGCACCTCCATAAGCAAGGCGGAATCCGGTAACCACTTCATCAAAGATAAGAAGGATCCCTCTCTCCTGGGTCATCTTTCGGATTCCTTCCAAAAATCCTTGGACAGGAGGGGTGCACCGCTGTAAAGGCTCCATGATAACACACGCGATCTCTTCCCCATATTGATCAACAATCCTTTGGGTGGTTTTCAAATCGTTATAAGGGGCAATGAGAACCTCTTCTTGAATCTTTTTGGAGGTGCCTGCAGAGGTGGGTTCGGGAGTGGGAAAAGGGAGTAGCTTTTGTGGAAAAAGGCTCATGATGCCCACATCATGAGCTCCATGATAGGCCCCTTCAAATTTTAAGACCCTCGACCTCCCTGTATAGGCTTTGGCAAATCGGAGGGCATAAAAAGTGGCCTCTGTCCCCGATGCGGCAAATCGGATTTTTTCAGCGCATGGAATCGCTTTCACCAGCTCCTGTGCTAACTCCAGAGCAGGTTCGTTCACATAGGAAAAACTGGATCCTTTTTCGATCTGCTTTCTCACCGCTTCTGTCACTGCTGGGTGAGCATGTCCAAGGATCACAGAACCCCAGGAGAGGGAACAGTCAATAAATTCCTTTCCAAACACATCATATAGCTTCGATCCCTTGCCGTAGGAAAGGACAGTGGAAAACTCCCTTGGTAAGTTAAATTCTCCAAAAGAACCACCCGGGAAGAAAAGAAAGGAAAGCTCGACAGGCTCCATTATATTTTTCCCTCCTAAATTTTATGGAAGACCTTAGGGAACGAACTTTACGCCTTCCCATTTTCATAGAAAGGATGAGTGGAAAGGAAATATAAAATAGCCTTACTTTAAAATAGCCTCATCTACTAAATTTACTGCTTTGTCTATTTTGTTTAACCCTTCCATCAATTGCCCTTCAGTGATACACAGCGGGGGTGCAATGAAGATGATATTCCACCTGGAGTATCCTGAAACCCCGTTTTCCTTCAATTGATTCAGCACCGCAGCAATCGCCGGATCTTTCTTCTCGTAATGAGCAACCGTCCAAGGAACGAGAGGCTCACGGGTCTTTTTATTCTTTACAAACTCGATGGCAGCAAAGAGCCCTACCCCCCGAACATCACCGATGCTGGGATGTTTTGCCTTCATCTTTTCCAGTTCCGCCATTAACTTCAAGCCCAAAACCCGTGAATTTTCAATCAACCCTTCTTCCTGATAGACCTGGATGGTGGCGATGGCCGCCGCACAGGAGATGGGGTTTCCATACTGTGTTAACCCTCCGTAATACATATGATCATCGAGATATTCTGCGATCTCTTCATTGACCACCGTAGCCCCTAAAGGCAATGTGGCCGAATTGATCCCCTTGGCAAGGGTCATGATATCGGGAACCACATTCCAATGATCGCAGGCAAACCACTTTCCGGTCCTTCCAAAGCCGGTCATCACTTCATCGGTGATCAAGAGGATTCGATACTCATCGCAGATCTGCCGCAGGCGCTGCATATAACCGTCTGGAGGAACGATTCGACAGTTACTTCCTGTAATAGGTTCCACAATGATCGCAGCAATCTGTTTCGGCCCTTCCACTTCGATCACTTCCCGAATCTGATCGGCACAGAAGACATTGCATTCAGGGTAGGTCTGACCAAAAAAACATCGGTAGCAAAAAGGGTCCCAGATATGAATCACCCCAGGGATGCTGGGTTCATTCGGGAGCCTTCTCGGGTCTCCTGTAATCGCCATCGCACCGTAAGTCGCCCCATGGAAAGATCGCCATCGGGAGATGATCTTCTGCCTTCCCGTAAAAGCCTTAGCAATTTTTATTGCATTCTCATTGGCCACACCTCCCCCACAGGAGAGGAAGCTCTTGACTAAATCTCCAGGGGTGATCTCAGCTAAAATCCGGCATAACTCTGCACGGGTTTCATTGGCCATTCCAGGAGCGACATAGCAGAGTTTCTCCGCCTGTTCACAAATGGCCGCAATGATCTTGGGATGCTGGTGACCTGCATTGACATTAAACAACTGCGAAGCGAAGTCCAGATATCTTTTTCCCTTATCATCCCAAAAGACCGCTCCTTCGCCCCCGGCAAGAATAAAAGGTTTGAAGTCCTTTTGCGCCATCCAGCTATGCAACACATATTTTTTTTCATTCTCTGCCACTCTCAAAGGATCCATCTTTTTCTCCTTTCTTGTGATTTCTGAAAAAGTTCACAAATCACTGATTTCACCGATTATTAAACGATTACACAGATAAGGAATACATTAAGAATAGAGCAAATCTGTTTAATCAAGAACCCTTCACATAGCTTCTTAGAACTCTCTTCTTATTAAAATTCTCGTTCGATCAACTCCGGAAGATCGGCCACACTGGGAATCACATGGGTATGCCAGTACTTCCCCCAATCGGTCACAGGACGAGGACCACTGAGAACCCCGATCACACCTCGGCAGCCGGCATTGCGACCTTCCAACATGTCCGCTGGTGTATCTCCGATCTTGATCACCTCATGAACGCTCTGGATATTGAGCTGTGTCATGGCATAAAAGATCATAAAAGGTGCGGGCCGTCCAATCTCCCCAGGGATATGTTCCACATTCACGGGAATATCAACCAATCCATTTTTAACCCACCCTAAGCCTTCCATAATGGCATCGGTAATAATTCGATGAAACCCTGTGTCGGTAGCCACTTTAATCCCGTGTTCGTGGCACCACCGGAAAGTTCCCGACGCTCCAGGGACTTCCTTGCACTGCTTTCTGTAATACTCGAGCATGATTTCCTGATACCGGTCAAATACCTTTTTGGCCAGTTCGTAGGTCTCAGGATCTTTAATCTTTTCGAAATCTTCAATATTGATTTTCTTCCCCCTTTCTCGCGCGATAAGAAACTGGTAAAGATGAATCTTGTTTGTCCCCATGTTGATGAGGATCTCCTCAGGAGTGGTCTTCAATTTGAACTCCTGAGCCGCTTGATACAGGCAATCCCTCACCCCTGTATCGTCATAGACTGTTGTTCCAGAAAGGTCAAACATCACCATGCTAATCTTTCCCATTGGTTATCCTCCTTAAATGAATCTGGATAATTTTCTATATGGTCCCACTGATTAAAAAATTCTTCAATTACTTATTCTGATTCTCATTTTATATCAGGCTCTTGAATTTTATAGGGTTTGGCTCTATATTAAGCAATGTAATAAATTTTATAATTTGGATAACCAAAAGTTATAGAAAATGAATTTTAATCAGTTAAAGGCCTTCTACTTTGCCGTGAAATATAGAACCTATAGCGCTGCAGCGGAAGCGCTGTATATCACCCAGCCAGCTGTGACAAAACAGGTTCAACAGCTTGAGACTACCTATGGAATAAAGTTCCTCAACCGATTTGGAAAAAAAATGGTGCTCACAGATGCCGGGGAGGTTCTTTATGATTTTGCAGATAAAATCTTTCAGATGGAGAGCCAAGCCGAAGAGAGCCTTCGTGATTATCAGCAACGTAAAAGCGGGCGTCTCCGAATTCATTCCAGTGAAAGTTTTGGGGCCTACTATCTCCCCTTCATCATCAACATCTTTAGAAAAAAATATCCAAACATTCACATTTCTGTAAATATCTTCCCCAATCAGGAAGTGATCGAAAACACGATTAAACTGGAAAATGACCTGGGGTTTATCTCTTATCACTTTGAACACAAAAAATTGATTATTCAGGATGTTTTAGAGGATAGACTTGTCCTGATCGTTCCCCCCCCTCATCCCTTTGCCCGGAAAAAGATCCTTGAACCCCATAAACTGGATGGACAGCCAATCATCATGCATGAAAAAGGATCCGCAACTCGAGATATCGTTGATGCATTTATCAGCAGAAATAACCTTTCTGTTTTTATAGCCCTCGAGCTCTCTAATAACGAAGCCATCAAGAGGGCTGTTGAAGCAGGGGCCGGTATCTCCTTGATTTCAGAACATGTCGTGAGTGAGGAGGTCAAGAGGAGAAAGCTAAAATCGATCTCTCTTGCTGACCCCACCATGAAACGCAAGTTTTATCTCATCCACCACAAGGATAAATACCTCTCCCATCCCTTTCAAATGTTTCTTTATATGGTCAATCAATGGGCATCGGAGTATCAGAAAGGCCATTCCAGCGTTCGCCCGCTTCTCCATCCCTCCTTAAACTCATGAAGGTTAACCCTATTAATCCTTTCCCCACTTTTTGAAGTAATCTCCAAAGAGTTCTTCATCAGGGGGGATGTATTCTTTCACAGGAACCGATAGCCAGGTATAATTGAGGAAATTCCTGTAATTAATATTTTCACTGATCATGTTGCCAGCCCAGGTTCCACAACCCAGACTTTCCGTCCAAATCTGACCATTGTACCAGCTTCCCGTGTTGACCAGACAGTGGGGCATATTGCATTCCACTCTTCCCACTTTCGCTCTGAGGGCAAGCTCCTCCATTCGCTCCTGGCGGTTGCTGTGGAGGGAAACGGAATGGCCAATGCCTGAGAACTCAAGGATCTTTTCAAGACGGTTGAGCATTTCATTCCAATCATTCCATTTCCATACCGTCAGAACAAGGCTTAACTTTTCTCCAGAGAACCTGTCTTCAGGGCCAATCTTCTCGCCCATCACCATCAAAAACTTCGTCCCGGCAGGGGGTTTGATCCCGGCGGCCTCCGCGATGATGGGGACCGATCTGCCAAAGATGTCTCTATTGATTGTCTTTCCGTCAGGCCAGAGCGCTTTTCTCACTTTTTCGCGTTCCTCGGTCGTACAAAGATATCCACCCTCTTTTTTCAAGAGGTCCATGAATTTATCATAAATAGGCTCGTAAATAGCAACCGCATTTTCAGAAGAACACGACGTGGAGTTATTGGCAGTCTTAGAGCGCATGATTTTGTTGGCTGCGGCAGGCAGATCCGCTGTTTCATCCACAATCGAAACAACATTACCAGCTCCTACTGTATGGGCAGGCTTACCAGCCGCATAAACCACCTTGATCAAGGCAGCTCCACCAGTTGCCATGACAAAATCGACGTTCTTCATCAATTCCTGTGTCTTTTCATTCGAGGGGTATTGGATACATTGAAACAGATCCTCTGGAACACCCACCTTTTTGAGCGCCTTCCGAGCGATTTCAACCGCCATATAGGAACATTGCTTGGTCCTTGGATGGGGGGAGCAGATCATCGCATTTCTTGTCTTTAAAAGACTGAGGCCGATGGTACAAACTGTACCCTCAGGATTGGTCATGGGAACAACATTAGCCACCACACCCATGGGTTTGGCATAGATCTTCAAACCTCTTTTTTTATCTTCTCTTACCAGCCCACAGGTCTTCACCCCTTTGAATTCGTTGATGGTCCCTCGCACCTTGCTTCTGATTTTATTAATCTTATCTTCATAGACACCGATGAGGCCTTCATCCACAGCGGACTTGGCCATGGCTTTGACATTTTCGTCTTTTTGCCATTCCCAGGCCACAGCTGCACACATCTCATCCACCTTCTCCTGGGGCCAGTACTCGACGATTTCAAAGGCCTTCTTTGCCCTCCGGTACATCTCCTGAACATTATCATTATGGTCTTGTGGCATCTCTATCTAACCTCCTTTTCTTTCCCTCACCCCATCCCCCTCCCCTGTTGAGACTGTGTCGCAATTCATTTTTTGTCACCCTGAACTCGTTTCAGGGTCTCGTAACT
>Ga0315280_10002908_pt1 | contig 27010 bp, 27 predicted proteins | sample YL17G06_40_MG_FD_203697 | JGI IMG/M metagenome (GOLD analysis project Ga0315280, IMG submission 203697) | Sediment microbial communities from Yellowstone Lake, YNP, Wyoming, USA - YL17G06_40 | ecosystem: Environmental > Aquatic > Freshwater > Lake > Sediment | place: USA: Wyoming | collected... | reverse complement strand
GTTATTTTAGGCTGGGGAAAACCCTTTATGAACTCTCTTCTCGTGTAAGCTTGTCCTTTTACGGCTCTGTAGTTTTTTGCTTTCATGGTAGTTCCCTTTAGCATACCTTAAGCCGCCGTATTTAAACGTAACCACCCTTTCTGGTTGGCCTGTGTTTTTGGATACAACAACGGTAAAAAAAAAGAGAGGCGCGCGCTTCTTTTCGAGTTTTCATTATTGAGAAACGTTTAAGAAGCGGGGCGTAACCCATCTAAAACCAGAAACATGATAAAAAGAAGATTGTTGACGGTTCTATTCACTGCAACAGTTCTTATGCTCGTCTTTTTCGTTGGTAATGCGAAAGCAAGCAGAAATAGGGTTTTTGTCATAGGCCCCAAACAAGAAGCTGCGGAGTATGTTAATCTTTGGGGTTCCGGTAACGCCAGTGGTGTTTTGTCAGTTGCTCTGGGCCCTATAGAAGACTATGAAGGAATGAACGTTAAAGAATACTTAAGGGCCGTGCGTAGTCTGTCAGTTGGTTCCGGTCGCATTGATTTTTTGATACGAGACCCTGACGGAGTAATCATTCAAGAATTCTTGAATGTCTCCACTACTCCCTTCAGCTTCACAGCGAACAAGACTGGCAACTATTCGCTTTGCATGGATAACTTCGGAGCCTCCAACGTCACCGCAGAACTCGATTACGGCATCGAGCTAATATTCTATGGCACTTCAACAATGAGAGTTAGCACCTCTGCTTCGATGTCCACACAGATCGCACCTACCGTCTTTCATTCACCTCCCCATGGCGGAGAAGACGATGGCGGAACAAGCTACGTCGTCGAACCATACATTAACTTTCAAGGTGCTACGTGGATGCTAAGAATGATCGACGCTGCCAGCTCATTTTTGCCCCTGCGCAGTTTGGATTTGACAAATTGCGCTGCAATTGGAATGGTGTTGGTAGGTGTCGTGGGCATTGCGGTTTGTGGGCGTAGGCATCCCTCTAACTTGGGCAAGCAACGTAGCTCGTGTGCCATAGTAGAGATGAAATAATAACTGCTTTCATACGAAGGTTTAATTCTGAATTATTGCCAAATAAGGATGAAATGAACATAAAACAATCGCTCAGGAACATCGATAAAGTTCTCACGAACGCAATCGGTCATTTTTTTAAAGGGTATTGGCCAACTTCAGACGAGATTGGAAAGGATGAAGTAAAGAGTTTGGCGAACAGGCTCAAAGCAGGCTCGTACAAAGAGACCTTGACAAACATATTGGAATGGCAAGAAAGAAACATGGAATTCTGGACTGAAAGACAGCCAATATTGCCCTTATTGGGGTATATTTGCCTGATATTTGTGGCAGCGGTAGTAATATTTTCTGCAGGTTTCTTTATCAGCATTCCCCTTCTGATTTGGCTAAATATTCAGATAATAATGTGGTTTACTCAGACAGCATGGTGGTTTCTTATGATATCGATTGTGATGCTGGCAAGCAGCACTTTGGCGATACTTGCAACAATGATATCTATTCTTCGTTCCAATAGAAAATTCAAATGGAAGGAAATCCCAAGGGGTCTGAAGAACGTAATCTGGCCAAGTATTTCGATGAATTTCCTTCTTGAAAAGAAGCTGGGCGTATGCAGAGATTATGCGAAAATGGCAGCTTGTCTGCTGTCAAATATCTATCCAGATGCAGAGATCTATTTTGCTAGTGCTCCATATCATGTAGCAACAGGAATCAATATTGAGAATAGACTATACATGCTAGACCAACGTTTACCTATATTGACAAAAGACAGATGGAATGACTACAGAAAGCCCAGAAAATCAAATGGGATAGAAAGATTCGACCCTGCAAAAGAGACTCTGCAGAAAGCTGATAGGAAGGTTTCTCTGCAGACAAGGGGCAAGTCTGAGCCAGATACTGAAAACTTGGCCAAGAAAATGACTGAACTCCTGAACATAAAACAACAACCTGATAGCAAAGCAATTCCACTTCAGGAACCAATATTAATACTATGGAAAAATGGTGCTATTCTCTATGAAGAAAATGAAATGACCGATTATTCTCTTGCAAGGTATCTCGAAACGAAGATTTCGAGTGAACTGATAAGAAAAAACCAAATAACAAGAATTGAGATAAGCCGTCACAAAGATGACCTAACGTTTCAAATTCACTCTAGTCAGAATAAATAATGGTAGTGCGCGTTTGTTCTTATTTGATGGTTATCTTAACATTTTGCTGGCTCAGATTGAACGACGCAAGTCTGTTGGAGCAAATAGGTTATAGATGCTAACCCCAATCTGACGTCTTCGCCAGTCATTTCATACGTGGAAGGGTGACCCGTTTTGTTCCTAAACCACTTCAGAGAAAACAATTGATGTACCATTGCCTCTTCAGGCATATTATCATTCTTTCTCGACGCACTGAGCAATCTACCCAATTTCCCATCCCAAGAAAGGTCCAACTTTTGCGTCGAGTCTCCGAATTTTCTAATGAACAGTTGATCTGTCAACCATTCAGCAACCAAACCGACATTTCTAAAACTTGAAGAAAAATCTCCTTGTTCGTAACTTGCGATTGCAGAAACTAATTCTCCAAAGATTTTCTGAGGAAGTTTCTTTTTTAATCCAAGAACGGACCGTCTGACGTAGAATGCTAGGTGAGTCACATATGACTTCTCTGCACCTTCCACGATCCCAGCGGAGAACCCACCTTTACAAAGTTCACAGACAACTATCCCCATATCCTTGTCTCCCGCGAAAACTCGAAAGAACTTGTCCTCTTCACGGAGCTTCTTTCGTCCGCAATACTGGCATGGTTCTTTCGCCTCCACTTCTATGAAGGTGATCTTGTCAGACATGAATCTAACCTTTGAGAGTAGTAACACTTGCAGGGACAGTATAAGCATACCTAAAAACGCGCGCTTTCATCATTCTCTTAATTTGGAGAAATGTTAAAGCTTTTCATCGCAAATGTGTTTTGTGAGGTAGGACCTTGACCATTGACGATGAATTGATTCTGGAACTTATTAAACCTGACCCAGATGGAAGGATAGGGGAAGAAAGTCTTATCGTTGCCATAACCGGAACCAAAGCTATAATCTATAAATTGGAAGAATCTACTCACTACTTCAAGAACTACGGTTCGGAAGAGTATCCAGAAACTGAAATTGTGAAAATTACTCCAGACATAACAATTTGGAGAAAACCTGAGAAAGGCCTGAAGGCGGCTCTCCATGGTGTGATGAAGGAAATGGTAGTTGGACCTGAAATCGGAATCGCTATCGAATTGGAAAATGATATACAGTGGGATTTCCAATGTTCACTTCAACAAATAAAGAAATACAAAGGAAAGTTTGAAGATACCAGAATAATCATTCCTGCAGACTTTAGGCGTTTTGCCCCACTTTTTAAAAATGAAGGCTTCAGAGTTTATCTTTGGACCGCAAATAGACGATGGCAATGTTTGAAGTGTGGAACTGAAACCGTGAAAGAGGGACCAGTTACACCAATATGTTCAAATCAAAAATGCCAGAATCATAGCCAAAACGACTTTAGATTGATTGGATTGAAAGATGCAAAAATTGAAGAGTTTTAGCGCCGCTAATGTAAAATTAGGGATTGAGAAAGATTTACCCCGTCGTGTTGAATTCTTGCGTATTTGATAATTCGCCTTTCCCATCATTATATTTAACATATATACTAATCTCATTCGACCTTGAGCTTCCAATTGCTATAGACTGTGCTTTGCTCGGGTCGGTCCATATATAGGTATTAATGTACATGGTAAGATGGAATGGTTTAGGTTCGTTCTTTGAAATAGTATCATTGTTCCATCCACATACTTTGGAGGGGTCGAGATACGTCATTGTGATGGTATATTTTCCGTCTGAAATGTTATAGACCATCGAGAGTTCCATTTCTTCGATGATCGCCGTTCTTGACCCTTCATTAGAAAGAGTTCCATTCACTGTCAGATAGGCACCATTCGTTACGAAAGTCCAGTTTTGGTCAAGCGCCGGATTGAACAGTATGCTTACATCTGCCCTTGTACTGGCAACTTGAAGGTTGTACAAGCTGCTTTGAAGGTTGTAGAGAGAAAGTTGGAGCCATGCTGCATAAAAACTCAGGCTGATAGTAATCAATATATTAAGAACTGGCAGCCATTTCGTTAACCATTTCTGCCACGTCATACTCTTTGCCAAGTAACTAATCTCATAGGTTTCATAATTGTATTTCTACGCGTGCCCTTTGGCCGAATTCTGCCCAGAAATGCCGGCTCTGGGACCACCGACAGCGTACCCCCCCCATCGGTTTTCCGGCGGCTCCCATGCTGACAACTTAAGAAGGCAAGCTCGGCAGCCTAGCCGAAACAGTGCGGAAGTACCTACTTGTTAACATGGGGCTGCGAAGGAAGGATGTTAGCGCTCGCGCCGGAACGACTACTGGGCTAAGTGCGTAACTGCCAGCCGATTTAGAAAAGGGACAGATCGCCTTGGTGGATTTAGAGAAAGAGTAATGGAACAGCTGCAGGGCGAACTGTCTACTGTCGGGTCGGGAAAGAGCTAGGCCTGAAAAAAAAGAAATAAACTTTTTCACTTTTCGTGACCGACAAGGGACAGATCGTAAATCCAGCTTGATACGAAGCCGCCTATTGTAAAGCGACCAGCGGAACTGTCGGTCAGCTATTCTAGCTGAAAAGGGCCCTACCGTAACCTCAAAGTCAAAGTGAGACGAAGGCAGCAAAGTTCTCAATGGCTGCCGATAGGTACGGTTGAACTGACCAGAGAAACCGAGTCCTGTTCTAGAAAAGCGACTAGAATTGTAGACCTTGTGTACCACTGTTCCAGAGCCTTCAGTCGCCCAGAGGTCAGTCGGCTCCCTACCGTCTCGGAAGCTGGTACACAAGGTCAGCTATTTAAGCTGGATTTCTAGAGCAGGGTTCGGTTTAGCTGGTCAGTTGAACTTTTCTGAAACCTCAACACGTTGACGATGGGAAGCTAGATTAGTAAGCCGATTAGCACAAGTCAGCTCTCCACTACTCTGCTCTTACTATCACTGTCTACGACTTCTCTCATGTCAAAGTCACAGCAAAAAGAGAAAAAGAGTGATCTGTGCCATTCGGCTTACCAAATGCTCATCGTAGCACGATGTTAGTAGCTGGACTTTGGGATTAGTAAGCCGATTCTACAAGGGGGGGAGCCTTACTCTTTCTATTACTATTCTCTAAAATTTTTGTAAAATAAATAGGAAATAGAGGTAGGTTAGCAGTATCGGCTTACTAAATGGAGTTAGCTCGAATTTAGAAATGCACTTGGCTCCATTGAGAAGTGAAATCGAGCTTCTGGAGCCTCAAAGCTCACTAGCAGCTTTTTAACATAGGAGCGAGCTTCCGACATAGGGTAAACAGGGCTCGCAGCAGCCCCATTTATCCAGGTCAGGGCTGTCCTGAAGCTTTCTGGCGCAATCTCTGAAGTTCTGTGTCTAGCTTCGCAATTTCAGCTTCGTAGCCTTCAAAGGCTTTGACCTCAACTGGATAAGCCTCGATCATCTCTTTGACGATGGCCAGCGCGAGTTCCTTAGGAATGTATATTCCCTCGTCAATCTTATACGATGGAAACTCATGATCCCTGAGGTAATCCCTGAGGCTTCCACTAGTCCATCCGGGGCAATAAGTCCTTGGATAATCACTTAAAAGTTCTATTTCCCGTTCCCTTCCCTTATAGAGCACTAAATCTCTATCTTTAGCCTCTAAGTGATAGTCCTCAGTGCCGAGCAGCTTCGCGACGTTGGAATAGTAGTCAAGGCCCTTCTCTTTGATATCTCTGGTCCTCACATAGCCATAGCCGCTCTGCAGCTTTGCTATCTCAGCTTCCAATGCGGTTATCTTTCTCGCCAGCAAAAAAGAACCTGCGCCTTCCGCATGCTCCTCAGCCAAGCCTCTTTCAACCCATGCGCGCATCAACTCAGCAGCGTTGCTAATCTTTCGCAAGCACGCGACCTGGTCCCGCCGCAGCTTTGTGCTGTACGTGACCATGGCTTCGCCGTAGAGTGGCTTCCTAGCTCTGACTTTTACCATTAACTTTCCACCGGAGTTCAACTGATCAGAGAATCCAATCCCTATTTCTAGAACAGGGCTTAAATCTTATCTCTTGTGGGACAAGCTCCGAGAGCCTCCAGCCGTCCCGCGGTCAGCGGTCGCGTCACCGTCTCGGGAGTTGTCCAACACGAGAAGAAATTTAAGCTGCATTTCTGATTTCCAACTCGGATTCTTTGGGCAGTTCAACTTTTTCGTTTCGATTTGTTATTGTTCTGGTTTGATAGTCGTAGCCTTCCGCAGAGTCGCAACGGCTCCGCACCGTGCTGTTAAGTCGTTGACTAGCTCTGCATCATCAATATTCTTAAAGACTGCAACGCTCGTAATGGCAGTTACATCGCTGAGCGCGCGCTCCCGGAAACTGCCACTAAAGAATTATAGATCATTGTACTAACCAGCAAAAGAGCCTTATGAGAATTAGTCAGTGGGCAATTATAACAATAATAGGAATTGCATTGATAATTGTTCATGGTCTTTGGAGCGATATTTTCAAGGTCGATTATTTTACACTGATAATTTTCCTTATTCTATCCATCCCATTTCTTTCACAATTCTTGAAAAGAGCAAAAGTTCCAGGAGCAGAATTTGAATTCAGAGAAGAAATTGAAAGTACCAAGAAAGTTGTTCAGCAATCCGTCGAGAAAGCTAAGTCTAAGACTGAGGGCAAATCAAAACCGTTGCCATTTGAAACCTTCAACCTACAAATGGTAAAGAAGCTGTTAGATTCTGATCATGTATTGGCCCTAGCATCGTTGCGAATTGAGATAGAAAGAAAGCTAAGATTAGCACTAAAATCTTTCAAACTTCCTATCAGAACAAGAGATGCACTCTCTGATATTATTGAAGCTCTGATGAAGGAAGGCGTATTGTCCTCTGAACAGGTCACTGCTTTGCGCAAGATTATGGATATGTGTAACAAAGCAATTCATGGCTATTACGTATCAGAAGACGAAGCAAGAGAGATTATTCATTTAACGGACGACCTAAACAAGAGTTTCCCTGTTGGATACTCGATAGATTTCTCTCCAAATGAAAACTATAAAAAACAAGACTTGGTTTGCGAGTGGGAACACTGCATTGAGCATATGCCTCTTAAGCAAAGAACAAATAAATCGTGCCCGATCTTCGGTCATGATTGTCCCGGAGGAGCTGATAAAGTATCTAAATGTGAGAAGAGTCAATGAATGCTTTCTCACTTCTAGTTAGCGCGCGCTGTTAGCGCGTCCTACGTTTCTTAGGATCGCGAGTCTTTCTTCCGTTCGTCCACCGCATCCCCTCTTCGGCGCTTTACCTTTATCCCTTTGTACCCTCCTACAGTTTTCGCTTCTTCAGACGCCCATGCTGATGCTGCACACCATTCTTTCATTTCCTGGGGCGTACGAATTTTGATAAAATTCGCAATCTCATTGAATGTAGTCTTGACAAGACATTCCGCGTTCGATTTTTCTTTCGGGTCGATTACCAAGAATAGCTCATGTACACCATTCATGTAAGCATACTTGAGTTTTCTGAGTGCTTTGTCAAGATTTCCATGTTTTTGGATTTCAAACACGTGGGAGGGTGCGAGTGCGCCTTCATATTCCTTCCACGCAACATCATATTTACAACGGCCGATTGGAAATTCTTCTTCGCTGATATAACCAAGAACATGCCCAAGTTCAAAGATGAGATCTTGGATCTCGCCATGTTCCCAAGGTTCTGCATACTCGTCTTTTCTTTCGACATTACTTTTTCCCGCTGCAGTCAGACCGTACTTTAGCCCGTCTTTGATTAAGTAGCCTAAACTCTCGAGCCAATCGATCCGAATTCTGCATTGTGTTGAAGTCGTCCATTTTGCTTCAATCTTCTTTTTCAGAAAGGAAAAGATTTCATTCATCGTCAAAGGATCTTTAACGAGCATCTTGAGAATGTCAGAAATTCCTTTGTAGTTCTGATCTAATTGCTGGTAAACAATACTATTAGCTCTCTTGGCCAGAAACTCTTCACCGAGCTGATTCACTGAGAATTTGCCTTCACTTTCTTCAGTCAACTTTAAGCTTTTGACTGTGCGTACGTAGCTGGGATTGCCTTTCTTACTACGAGAACCATATCGATCGTAGAACCACTGTACAATTTGTTGTTGAGTCGGGTGTTCCAGTTTAATGTACTCCAAGCATTTCCGAAGAGTTTCAACGTACTTCTTGTTTCCATCCGGCAGATATCCTAAGGTACTTAGCTTGTTCAAATGCGTTTACCAAGCATACATATTCTCACTTAGGAAAAAGGCTTTTGTTGCGCGCGCTCTAGCAGGCACAAACTACGAGTTCAGAAAAATCGTTCTGGACAACGGTTTGGTGGAGTGTGAGAAAACTGGGAAGAGAAGCACGAGAATGCGTGTGACAGAGAAAGGCCGGATGTTCCTGACACATTACCGCGTCTGCAACGAGCTTTTGCCCTCTTAAAACTCACCATCATTTTCTTGGTTCATAGTCTTTGCACGTTTCGTATTCTCTTGGACTGTCGCAAAAACGCGTCTGCTTGTTGCACCACGAAACAAAGTGTGCTCTATGTCTGCATCGAGTTCTGGCCATAATCACCTTGCGTACGCGCTAAGCATTTATTTTTTCTCTGCCACATCCGAACGAACAGCCACTCTACAAGCGGAGAGGATATATGTTCCGAAAGGAAGTGAGTTCTGTTCGCTTCTAGTCTATAACTATGTTCTTTTGCCTAAAACATTGTAGGCAATACATAATAGAGAATTTGCGCAAGTAATACACAGATACTGACAAAGAGAAGAGGACTGAGAGCAAGTGAGAGAGAAATACGTTGCGCCTAGCCTAAACGCAAAAGCATTTCATTGCCCGCATTGTGAAGTGCACGCACATCAATACTGGTTCGAAGGAGCTAGGTTCGTCAAAGGGCAAAGATTTGACGTGTTAAAAGATAATAAAAAATTAACCATTAGTATTTGTGAACATTGCGGAGAGTACTCTTTGTGGCTAGATGAGGCCATGTTATATCCAGTCTCGTCAATTGCTCCAATACCCGTCGAAGATATGCCGCAAGAGGTAAAAGACGACTACATTGAGGCAAAAAGTATAGTCAACATGTCACCAAGAGCAGCTTCTGCTCTGCTCAGACTAGGGCTTCAGAAACTCATGGTTTCATTGGGAGAGAAAGGAGAGGACTTGAATACCGATATTGGAAACCTAGTAAAGAAAGGGTTGCCCACAACAGTACAACAAGCTCTAGACTGCGTTCGAGTTATTGGCAACAATGCGGTCCACCCTGGCGAGCTGGATTTAAAAGACGATCAACAGACAGCCAGCGGTTTATTCGGTTTGGTTAATATGATTGTGAATGTTATGATCACTCAACCAAAAGAAGTCAGTTCTTTATATGAGAAAATTCCCAAAGGCGCAAAAGCCGCGATTGTGAAAAGAGACAGATGAGCGCGCTGACCTTGTCGATAGAGTAGTTGCGCGCGCTTATCGAGCCGTCAGGGTTCTTCTCGATCTTTAGAACGATTCCCTTCTGCCAGACCACGAGAACGTCAAGTAAGTCTCATTAGGCTAAGCTAGGTGGCGGTGGTTGATTGTTTTTTGACGTGCGTTTTCTGCGACGGAGTGCAACTGCCAGAGCTAAAATCACTAAAAGTAGTGCGACAATAACACCTACGATTATCAACAGAGTCCCTAAGTCCATGCCAAAGATTGCCGGTAAGCCTACATCATACGTCAGGTTTACTGTTTTTGAGCTCAACAATGAAAAAGTGTTGCCGAAATGAAAAGTGTATGCTCCAGATGCTTGTGCCGTAAAATCGAAGCTTCTTCCTTGAGAAACTCTACCTAGATTGAGAATTGTTGTGCCTTGGGGGTCTGTTATCCAAAAATCAATGTCATTACCACTACCGCCACTTATTGCCAAAGACCCGGTAAATTTCTGTCCGCTATCTAAGTTGAATATCAGCATTTGTTCAGTTAATGGACTGACTTGGATGACTTTGACCTGAGAAGCGCTCGCTAGAGATAATGCAAGAACCAAGAATAAGATTGTGACTGTTTCTAGAGACGAGATGAGTTTCTTTTCACTCATTTCTTAATCCCCGGGGTGTCTTCTGTTCTTGGGCTGAGTGCTCGCTTTTGCTTCGCTGAAGTTAAGAACGATGTTGTCGCCAACAAGATGGAAACTATGCCGCAGATTATGATCACTAATCCCAAGGTAAACAGTGTAGGATTGGCCGAAATTATATGATACGAGATGAATGTTCCAGACCAAGGAAAGATGTTGCTTGATACAATGCTGTTCCAAGTCGCATTGTCACTGTCTGCGACAAGCTCGAATGCAACATCATTATTGTTAGAGGGTCTATAATCTATTGGCAACTCGCTAGCCGTTATTATCTCTGTTGGGTTATTCCCTGGCAGGTTTGCTTTCGCTCCACCGTCCCATACCAAGTAATGGAAGCTTCCTATCGTGCCGTTGAAATTATCGGGTGTTTTGATAGGCAGTATTTCTATGGTATCACCATATGGTATGTTAATAACGTCAGTAGTTCCAGCGCCTAGGTACGTCTTATTGGTTGAGTAATCTGTAAAATAGTATGTCCCGAAAGAAAACTCTCGCTCCGTCTTTGTTTCTTCACGCCTTTCTGTGCCATAAAACGAAACGAAACTCCCGCTAACTAGCAAAACAATTCCAATTACTGTTAGAGTCAAGGCTTGCCTTTGCATGCAGTTACTTCTCCTAAAGTCCCTTAGCCATTCCGTGCCTTTGAGTCTAATGTCTGTAACGTGTATATCTATATTCTTCAAAGCTGTTTAAAGCTTCTGAAAGTAGACTTAAAGCGACTTATCACGCATAGGGGATCAGCGCGCGTTAATGTTGTCAGCATTGGGCCCAGCAGGAGCATTCAATACTGTCCATTCTCTTTTTCGACCTTCGCTTTTCTGGAGTGTTCCCTCACCGCGCGAGTCCCGTAAGACCTCTCCATGAACAACGTCTGGGACTTGTAGCGCGCGCTAGCTTTGAAACTATTAGGGGGGGGTTGATGAAACAGGGCTAGAAACAAGTTGCGCACAACCCTCTACTATTTCCTTATCTTTCATCTCTAGAATAATATTGGATTATATTTTAGAGAGATAAGAGTAGTAGTAGAGAGAGGGTTGTGTGCAAAAAGGAAAGCAATGGAAATCAGAAAAGAAGCTTAGTCCTTGTGGTTAGTCTTTATTGTCGTCTTCATCATAATCCAGGCCTTCATAGTAGTCATCCTCTTGATCGCCAAGCTCTGCCTCAATTCCATGCGCTTTCAACTGATCCCTCTTGCGCATTGCAGCAGCGTAAGCCTTACGGACACGATGCTCAGCTTCTTGCTCCTCTGAAACTACCGTTTCTATTTCTGCATTTAGTTCTTCAACTTCATTCTCATTGACTTTTCCATCTCTAGGATGATCTTTTAAGGTATCTCTTTTAAACTGTAAAAGACTCAGAATCTCGCTGAGTTTCTTATCTTCATTATGAGCTTTCTTTAGCTCTTCTTTCAGCTTCACAAAGTCTTCAGCGCTCTCAGCAATCATCGCGTCATCAAATAACTTTCTCACGAGCGCAGGTGCGTCTGCTTTGCTCCGGAGCCAGTTAATCTGCTCGATTGAAAGCGTAAGAGAATAAGTATAAAACCGCTTTTCTTTATGGCTTGGTATTCTAAATCTCCATCTTACCATGTTCTTCAAGTGTCTCCTATCGTTTTGGATACTCTCTTTTCTTTTTCTTATTTAATAAATAATCAACCTATTCTGATACCTTGAGCTTTTAACCATGGGACAATGTGTTTGTAAGCCTGATCGTACGAGATACCCAGCTCAGAAGCGACATCCTGAACGGTGTAATGCTTGTCACTCTGGAAGAGCCTCATTATGTCGCCCCGTGTCAACCCATGCCATATTACTTCATCAGGATTTCCCCCATACTTATCAACTAAAGACTCTTTCTGCTCAACCTCTCGTTCTTTTTCAACCCTGCTGATGTACGAACACAGAACAGCGTTAGGCAGCTCGCCAGCAGGGGAAAGACCCAGAACTTCGTTAAAGTATTCTTTAACCTCAGGTGGCAACTCTGCTAGAGCTTTCTCCCACTCTTCTTCCTCTCCTGCATAGCCTGAGTCTCCGAAGTGCAAGTCAAGCCACCTGTCTTCTAGCTCTGAGAACTTATCAGTGTAGCGAGCCACGAAGTAACGTCGTTTCTGCCATAGCCTCTCCATCTCCTTCGTCCACTCTGCTTGAGGCTTAGCAGGTTCTGGGGCTTCAGCATGCTCAACTGGCTTCTCTTCTGCAACCATGGCCTTTCTAACAAGGTCAGAGACGAACGCGCTCGTATTCTGTTGCTTGCTGAGGAAATCGGCAATGTCATCACTAACCGAGATGGAAATCACCCGTTTTGTGCTTCTGAACCACAATCTTCTCATGTTCTAACACCTGATTAATTATTAATTAAGGAAAAAATAAAAGAACTATCCGAAGTAATAGGTAGCACTTCGCCTTCCAGCCGCTTCCCACCGTCATTGTTCCGGTTTGATGGTCACAGCCTTCCACGCGCGTTACGCTAATGAGCTGCAAAAAAGGACACTCTGAACTTCACGTTCCATCGGCCAATGCGAAGCATACTAGAACTTCCGATACCGTATTTTACCGCCGCGCTTGCCAGAATGGGATTTAAAGATTTCTGAGGCTTTCTTTTCCTCATCTATTTCTGACAAGGGCATGATTTCTAGAAAGTTGGCTAACTCAGGATGACCTCTGTTAAGAATCCGTTTAGCTTTGGGTATAAGCTCCTCAGTGGTGTACAAAACGAGACGGTAGACATGTTTGGTTCTTGCATAAGCAAGTCTTGTTAGCGCTTTTTCGAGATCACTTTCTCTCAACTGTATTTCAAAGGCGATGACGGGGATGTCTTCATTCTTTTGTATCCAAACCACATCCAATCGGTAATCGTCCAATGAGTATTCAGGGAAGCTTCTGTGCTCATAGTTCTCTCCAGCTTCCACCAACTTGCCCTGAAGCATTTTATGCAAGGCTGCATTTTCATCCTCTGGTGCGCCGGTCATTGTTCCAGGACTCTTATCAACGACATTATAAAGTGGTCCATTCTTAACCACGTAGCCAAGGCTCAGTAACCAATTGAACCTCACATTGTATTGCCATCTCAAATCCCAATGGATACCACGCTTCGCTAGTGAAGCAATAATCTCATCCCGAGAGAGAGGGAATTTCTCAGACAGTACTTCCATCGTTTCCTTAATCCCTAGATAAATATCGCCAAGCGCGTTATACACAATATCCAAGAACTGTGAATCTTGAAATCTCGCACCTGAAACAGTCAATTTGAACTTATTCTCCCTTACGGTAATCAAGCCGAGATTTCTAAGCATATAGATGCAATCATTAATGCGACCTTTGCTTTTTAAGTCAAAAGACTCAGATGCCCATTCTACAAATTCCTCTTGGCTAGGTCTGCGCTGCTTCACGAAATCTAGAAACCTCTTCATAGAACTCGCATATTCACTTTCTCCTCCTGGAAAATAGCCCAAATGCCGAAGTTTCTTCACACGTATGCTGGAATTTTTATCCAATTTTCTTATATTCTCTTCTTTGTTTTTTCCTTTGTTTCTGTTTAATGTTAAGATTCTTTCCATTCTAACAATCCTCCTATTTTTTGAGTGCCCATCCCCGCTCTTCTCCAGGTCTCATCGAGCACTCACCAGTGTTTAAGAGCGGTCAAAAAATCGAAAATTGCGGTGTCTGCGCTATGCAGATTATGCTTCTAGCAAAAAAAGTTCACACTGCAAGCCACTCGCTGGCGGCCCCGAATGCGGCTCAGACGCCGCTAGAAGTAATGAGAGGAACGTCTTGCTTAAATGTTTTGATGTGCGCGCTGAAAATCGTTACGGAAGCGATTCGTTGGAAGGGAATGTACCAGGAACGAGTAATTGCAACGGTTTATCAACTAAAACTGAGTTTGAACAATTGTTTAAGCACTTTCTCGACGACTCCACGGTAGTCTTCAATCTGAGTGTCGTCCATAGCAACAGTTACACGTTCGTGTATTAGTTTGCAACGAAGTCTATAATAGTAATCGATTTTTTTCCACATCTTGTCGTCAATGCTAACGTATTTTTTGATTTCATTGTGAACATCGTTTCTATTATTGAATAATTTAAGTAGGCTAGCGTCAGTATAGATCTGCCCAGAGTCGTTAACGAGAAATTCCTTGAATGCAATTTCTAAGACGCTGTCCAGAAGGACGAGGCAAATACGGTTTTTCTGTTCCAATTTCTGATTGAAAACCATGTCGACTGCGATTATACCCTCATAAAGTCCTGTGGTCCATGGTTTCTCTTTTGCCATTTTTCGATTTGCTTGCTTGACCAAATCGCCATATCGTGGCTTTGACTTAGGTAATGGCGGAAGATACGATTTCTTTGCTTCTGGAAAATCAGCAATCTTGACCTCTACCATCTTTCCCGTGGGATATTTGAACACTTTTTCTGGCCAATCGCCTTCTAGTCTGCGAGAAAGAGACGAGTAATCCTTTACGACCTGAACAAGCCAATTGCGGAGCGCAATGAATACTTGATGATTAGGATTTATTCCGGACTTACTGCTATTCCACGGCATCAATTGCACTTGTCCTCTTAGTGAAACGATAACTCTAGCCAATGAAATGCTAGGATGCGGCAGACCAGCTAATCCTCTTGTGAATCCGACATCATAGCTTTTGAGACCACGCACAATCAAGCGGTCATTACAATAGAAGTAAACTCCGTACTCGCCACCTGCTGGACTTGATTCCATACTAAGACCAGCAATGACCTCGACTTCTACCTTTTTGCCGTCTTCAGTCAATAGGTCGCCAACGTATTTGCGCGGTTCATATCCTGGCGGGTAAGCCCAATTATCAAAGCTGCGAGGTTGCAGCTGGTCTGAACCGATTCTGATAGCAACATTTCTGTCCTTCAAGAAGCATGCATATGTAGATTGAAGATGTTCTTTGAGTTGAGCTATAGCTTCATCTGTTATTCTCATTCGAAGCTTCTGCAATTCAATTGTAGTGGTACCTTCTGGGATTTCATCTACTTCATAAACGGGTAATTCCCAGTCTTCAACTTGGAGCCAACTGTCATCAAATTCCACTAGGTAAGTCTTGTCTTTTCCATGACGAGTAGTGATCTTTATGTCCTGCGCCAAGGCAACGACAGCTCTTTTAGTTCCTACCCCAAAGATACCAATGACTTCATCAGTCGGTAAATTACTGGTTTGTCCAGGGCCAACAATAACGCGCATATCATCCTTCTTTACACCACCAGCGTTATCAGAAATTAGAATTGTCTGTTGATTCTTTTCAAGGTCCACCTGAACGTTTATGGGCATATTCTTCCTATTCTTAACCCAAATGTCAAGAGCATTGTCAATAAGTTCACATATTGAGCGATTCAGGTCATAATCAGCGATTATCGACAAGAAGAGTCTCTTGGAAGGAACAGCATCTATTCGATCTACCTCTTTTTTCATCAACAATCGCCCTGCCGCATGGCTTGCATATTCTAGTTATCAGCTTATTCTATAGAACGGATATTTATTAGCGCGCGCTTCCTCCGCTCTTCAAGATTTAAGCAACTCTTAAGAGTCTTTTGCCACGTATGTTTCTCTTAGTGATACACCCTTGAGAAGAACTTCAATCGCATCAATTATGCTTCTGATTCTTTCGTCAATCAGCATCCTTCTTTTTGCTTGGCGACCGTCCCAAGCTTTGGCCTTATTTGCTGGTGCCGTCTTGGCATCATCGTTGGGCCTATACTTCAAGATATATGAGGAAAGCATCTATGCGCCGCGATTAGATATTTCATCAAAAGTGCCAGTAATTAATGATTTTGATCTGCGGGTTCCACTAACTACCATATCTGCAAGATACCATTGTAATGTTCTAATGATTAGGAACACAGGGTTGCGTGCTGCTGAAGGTTGCAAGGCTGATTTAAAAATCGGTGAAAGTCTGCTACGAATATGCTGGACTGTTCCTGAGGAGAGGCCTTCTGCAACCATCAATGCACAAAGCGAAGAGCCTTTGGATGTGTGCGCGGTTTTGAGTAAGTCAAACTCGCAAAATCCAACTCTTCTAAGGAGAATCGCTCCTATTGAAACAGGGTGGAAAGATCCGCCCAGAAATCTCGGTCAGGAGGAGATTAAAGGAGAACTTATCATAAGTGCGAAAAACGCCAGCCCAAAAATCATCAGGATAAAGATTCTTCCATTTGAAAAGGCCTTGGATGGAAAAGTTATTCTTGTTATTGACAAATAATTGTGTGCGACCGTTCGACATGCAAGCCCTAACAGTTCGGAAGAAATTAGGAATTGCTAATCCTTCTAGAAATAAGCTGAACAGTGCGCAGGACGTCGTCTCGGTATGATCTTGTTTTAACTTCCTGAGCTAGTTCGCTCAATATGTCGGCCATTTTCCACACGTCGATTCCATACAGGTTTTTCGCTTTTTCAATTACGCTTTCATCTTCAACGGCCCAAACCACCAGCACTTTCCTGTACTCTCCGGTGCCAAAGATTTCCCTGACTGCCTTGACCACGGTGGGATTCATGAACTTAATCTCGTTAAGCGTGTCCATGCCCCTGCGGTGTTTCCGGCCGTTCTTTGTCTGAGTGTCAACCAGCCTCAGCCGGAAGGCTTTCTCGATGGTGACGCGAACCTCAATGTGATATTTCGCTCCTGAAATCGGGTTGACTGCGAGCAGGTCAATTTCCTTGCCGCCTTCCAGCATCACGTTTGTCATCGTGAAGCACTTTTTGACAAGTTGCATGTAGCGCTCTACGATGTGAACTTCGGGTTCCACCTTAGGCTGGCCCCGCCATATGCTGCGATGTTTCAGCATAAAAGGTTAGTGCATCAACTTAGTAATCGAATATAGTAACATAACCGCACAAATATGATTCGACAACCAGGGTTTAGTTTGGCACGCACCGGTATCGGGACAATTATCGGCAGAAAATCTGTAAGCAAGGGAAGAGAATATGCGAGGATTTGGATTTACGTACCCACAAAGGTAAGTGAGGACACGGCCTTTCCATTCAAAATAGGCATGCCGTGTTTGGTTGAAATCAAAGAAAAAGGAGACCAGCTTGTTGTAAAACCAGTATCAGACAGAGAAGCCATAAAACTCGGTTGGCGAAAACGGATGAGGGGAAAGCAAAGCGCCACCAATGCTCGCGGGCGTGAACTAGAATGATGTCAAGGTAAAATACTCGAACTTCACATAAGCACCAAGCAGCCAAGATGGAGCGATTCGATCATTGGCAGAAGAAATCATGAGAGATTTGTATTCTTGTCGAATATGCCAAAGCACTTGTCTAGAGGACCTGATATGTTGTCCATTTCCAGAACCCTTAATTGGAAACTGGAAAGCAAGTTTTGCAATCGTTGGAATAAACCCAGGACCAAGCTCAGGCAATTTTGAAGATTTGAATCAGTATATCGCTTATTACTCAAACTCCAAGGAGTGTGGTTTAATTTTAGATCCAGAAAAACGTTGGCAAATAGGGTATGTCAAGGCATACACACTCCTCTTCTCAAGACCTGGAAACACAGAATTAGCTATTGACGATTTCAACGAGAATGCGGTGATACTTAACGTGATAAAATGCTCGACCGCAGATGCAAGCAAAATTAGAGGTCAGCGTCTTGAGATGGCAAAAGCCAATTGTATCGATTACCTAGCAAGACAACTTGAAATCATAAAACCCAAGGTAATTCTCACGCATGGAAAACCCTCTTGTTTGGCAATGATAGATGTACTAAAGAACGAAACGAAATTTACGATTGTTTCCACATCCTCTGACAAGAGTATTAACACCTTGGCTGAAGAAATGCGGCGCCCATATTCTATGGATGAAATCTCAAAAGAATACATTGAGGCAAAAAGTGAAAACGGACATAGAACTCTATTTTTGTTCAATAAGCATCTTTCATATTGTGGACCAGCCGCGAAGAGCTTGGACAAGAAGCTTGAAGAGAAAAGGAAAAAAATCGATGACGTTCTTCATGATTAGTAATCAGCGGATTTTTGTGATTGGAATAGTGCGAAAGTCATCGAATACAGGCCAAGTGCCAGCTCAAACAAGTTAAGAGTGAAAGCGTGAACGTGCCCAAACATTACGTCAACGTTAAGATTCCCGTTGAACTCGCTGACGAAGTCGATAAAATTCTTGAAAAGAAGCTCCTGGGATACCGCAGTCGAGCCGAGTTCGTTGCAGAGGCGGTTAGAGACAAGCTCATTCAAGTTAAGAAGTAGGTGTTTTATTTTTTCAAAGCAGTTTTGGTTAGTCTAACGTGCTACAAATTTCGCGGTCGGTCGATAACTCGATTTTGGCAACAGAATTTGCACGTTACGCCTTTCTTCTCGCTCCGCAATAAGGACAGAAAATTGACGTTTGAGGCATAAGCGAACCACAATAAGCGCAGGGAATCAGCACAATTTCTTTGATGACCGTCTCTTTTTCTTTTAATGTTCGCGGTACGGTGATGTGCGCGTGCCGAGTTCGCGCTTCGTCAGCCATTCTTCGCAGTTCATCTTTCTTGATCCATGTGCCGAGTAATTCCTTACCCTTTCCATCATCAGCTTTAACCTCAAGTCTCGCCTTGTTCACACCGGTGAAACCTAGTTTAACATGCCATCTCGCTCCGCAAGACCTGCAAGAAACAATCGTTTTAGTGAGTGGAGCATGATAGGTCTGTATACTTCGACTGCCACATAATGGGCAACAGATGAAGCATTCACGGAGGTGCTGTTCATCGATTCTCCTACCAATGCGTGCGCCAATTTCTGCGCCATAGCCATAATAGGACACGATAATTCACCGAACAGTGACTACTTACTAACTTATCTGATGGTCTTTATGCTGTTTATGTTTATCGTCTTGCGGACGCTTCACTTTAACCCTAGGTTCTCTCCATTTTTGCAGAATGTTGTATTGACAAACTCTTTTTAACCGTCAAAACTCGCCTCTCCTATTGTGGCGAATCTTACTTCCACTAGGCGGATTAAATGTCTGATGATTGTTTAGCCAGATCTTGCAGCATGTGCGGCAATCGCATTCAAGGCGCAAACTACCATTGCCCAGTATGCAAGATTTGCATCTGCTTCGGTTGCGGAGTGAAAATGATAAGCAAAGAAAACTACCCTCTCAAGTGCCCAAAGTGTGGCGCAAAACTTCAATAACAGCGCGCGCGTTTTATCCTTTTCATCAGCTTCCCACCACTTGTCATTGTTCGGGTTTCCGCGCGCTAAGCGACTCTAACCAGAAGAAAGCTGAAATCGTGATTTGCATGCAGCCAGTATTCTTTCTAGGACCTCTTCGATCGGATGAACAATCTTCGCTTCGTACTCGCTTCCTAAAAACCCAGTACAGCCTAGCCATGAACAAGGTTAGAGGACTAAAGAACGTCACCGTCTACGCTCTATACAGCATACTCAGCTTGGTCTTAACAAGAGAAGCCGCAGAAAACATTGGAAGAACCGACAAAGCCGTCTCACCAACATACTTCAACACGTAATTTAGGGACAAGGCAGCGCGCCTAACTCAATGGCTAGTGTTCAAGTTTCCAACAGTGAGGCTCAGGCGTTATTACTCTACTATTTCTCTTGCATGAAATTCGTAGTTCTACAAGTCTTCTGGTAATTGTTAAATTCCCGTCCGCAATAATTGTGAGTGGTGTTTAAATGCCTACAAATCTCCGACACGACCCCGATTACTTGATGCAACTGATAAATTACGCTTTAGAGTTTCGTGATGCTAAGAAGCTGCCAGAGGCTACTTGGACTGACAATATAATTGAGTATTTTCTATATCTTACTTTAGATGCGATAGAGGATTCAGAACTGGCCAAGTCTCTAGTTAAAGACTTACCTGGGCTTGAACTAAGACTTATGGATCTTGTGGCCAAGGCTAAGGTAAAGGGGCAAGACTATGGGGATCCCTTCATGTTATGGTGGATCACATGGACTCAGAAGAAACTTCTGTTGCTTAGGCATCGCATAGCCTCTGGGGACGAGAAGGTTAGCCGAGAAGACTTTATGAGAAGGTGGCAATACACGGCAGAGAAATTGAGGCTCTAAACGTTGGTGGCCTCAGACAATGCATTAGAATGAGCTTGGACCCGAGCGTGAAGTGGAGTCCGGAGGGACCTTTGGAAAAGTGCTCATTGTAGAGTTCTGGATACCGGGAGTTCCAGCTCCTTATTCCACTCGTGGAGAACGTCTGTGGAAGGAGGCTATAATGCAAGTAGTTCCTAAAAACAAGGGATTTGCTGGGGAAAAAGGAGTTGATCTGCAGTTCCACCTTCCAAGAACTGACGTGAATCATTGGGTTCCAGACCTAGACAATCTGTGTGAGCCTGCCTTCTCCGTTTTGGTAAACAAGCTTGGCTGGTTCAGGGGGAAACGTCCGAATATATGGTGGTGGAGAGCCAGCAAGATACATAAAGAGAAAACTGGGTGTAAGGTGCGGCTGTTTTCAGGTGCGTCTCCTCAATTCGGATGGAGTCGGGATCAATCGATTGTAGATGCAGTATCTGAAGGCTCTTTTTCACTGCTGCGATCCTTGTTACCTAGCCAACATCCATATGCTTCAGGGCGGTACTGCCTGCTCCTGCAGTTCGGAGATCCATCTTTAAATCTCGGGGAGATCGCGACTGGGGGCGTGAAGTCTGCTATTGACTGCCTTTTTCCTCATCCACTGGATAGGTGGATCATCGATCTCCAAGTTGAGAAAGGCATCGTTGGAGTGCCTAAAACAGGAGTCAAGGTGAAGCTTTGGCACACATGCTATAGGGTTACGCCTTAAGAAAGAAAAAAGGGGAGATTGAGCGAAACCCTCTCTCGGCAGAATTAGTATAAATTAGACTCTAGAGTTTGGTAGCGCGCTGGCTTGTCCCTAAAATGGTTAAAAATGGTGTTTATTCTTCTTTTGTCTATTGGCGTTTGATTTGGGCTTGCTTGGTGAGCAACTCTTGACCGTGCTGAAAAATGGCAACTAATGGATTCCAACGAAACTGAAAGAAAGTAGAGTTGTCCATAACCCGTTGAGGCTGCATCTAGCCCTTTTGGAGCGTCAAGGCATGCAACAGGGCTAAAAACAGATGCACACATCAAGCCTGTCCCCAAACCAGAAAATAAGAATTAAGACCATTTAAGACCAATTTCGGGACAGGGCAGCGCGCTGAAAAGGAAGCGTCTGATACAGGTTCAGCTCTGATAAGCTTCCTTTCCATTCTCCATCTTCGAAGGCGCCTCAGATTCACCCCAAACATCAAAAGCAAAACGAGTTAGAACCCACTTCCAGCCTCGATTCTCGAACAGTTTCTCCTCAATCTCGCGTGTTAGACGCGTGTTCACGCAGAGGAGTCGACGGCTCACCTCGCAGTATTTCGCGCGCCAGGTCTACACGCTCCGACAAAATCCAAGACTTAATGAGAAAGAAGTTCATTAGAGTATTGAGAGCCTGTTTATGAGCAGGCGTAGACGGTTTGACAGACTCGAATGTCAGGGTTGCATTTACAAAAGCAGCACGTACTGCTGGCGACAATGCCCGTACAACATCTGGAGGAAGGAAGAATACTAAATCGCTCGCTGAGCGAACGCGACGATTTTGCTCTCTTGCACACGAGCTTGCATCAACGTCTTAGCCTGCTTAGTCTGTCCTATGGAAACCAAGGCAAACCGATTCTATATATATACTTGGTTTTCTCAATTCTCCATAGGACTGCTCGATGGTCAAGGCTGTTGCGGAAGTGGGTTGTTTCTTCGCAGCTGAGGGCCAGATTGTGTTATCATCGGCGCACGGTGTACGTGCACAGCTGCTAAAGAAAAATGAATTAAGAAGAGCCGCTTTTCCCAAAGTTTTCTGCGACTATTATTATGTCTAGGATGTTTGTTTTGCCGTCCCGGTTGACGTCGGCGTCAGCGTTCCAATTTGTGTCCCCTTGCTGCAATCCGAAGTAGTTTCCGAATTGGATCGCGTCCAAGATGTCAACCTTTCCGTCGCCGTCTATGTCGCCTAGGATTCTGACTTTTATGGCTCCGTCGTCTAACGTGTTGTCTGTGAGATTGTTGTCCGCTGGTATGGTTGCGACTGCCGTTAGCGTGTAGTTGTGGCAGTAGGGTACGCCGGTAGTGTTCCACACGAAAGCGACTGTCTCATTCTGGCCTAGAGACAGGGGCACGTTTTGTGCGCCTATTATCTTGTTGGCGGTTATGTTGTAGTAGAGGGTGACGGTCACGTTCTCGTCGAAGTCTCCCTCGTTCAGAATGGTGACATTCATGTTAGCGCTGAATCCTTGGTAGACCCACGTGCGGTCAATCGTTATGTTTGTTACTGCAACATCGTGGACGCGGGTCACGTAGTTGCCAGTCACGTTCCCAGCGCCACTTACGGTAATTGAGTCTGACTGCAGAGTCGACAAGCCTGTTGTAGATGCACAATCGTACTCCTTTGCACCCGAGCCGACAAGGAGTGGCGACTGGAACGCAAATGTGTGAGTTGAGCCGTTGTACCACCAGAATGATGCCGGAAGTGTGCTGATGTCATAGTTCGATCCGTCTATGGCGACCACGGTTCCAGTGAAGTCTGAGCCAACACCCGTCTGATCAAAGGTGATGTTGTACTGAGTGAGGATACCGCTAGCAAATCCTCCGGGGACGTTCGGTGAAATCATGTAGACGAGATACGAAACATTCCCAGGCAAGTTCAGCGGTGTCTGGATCTCAAATGTGGAGGAATTATCTTGCGTCATCGCAAACTGGGAACCGTTGATTGTAAGGAATGCATTCGTGACTGACGCCAGAGAACCGTTGCTTAGCAGTCCTGTGGCGACAAAATCATAAACGTTTCCAGTCTCGCTTATGGACAAAGCCGGCTCTAGGTAGACCTGTTGTACCAGCGTGCCGTCAGGAGCAACATTGACTGGTATTGTAATGGAAGTTCCTCCGAGAACCATTCCAGCGTAACCGATGGCTGTCACATTCTGGTTTGAGCTTAGTATTTGAAGGTTGTACGGAACTGAAGCGTTCCCGCCCACGGCGTTGAGGCAGACCGTGTAATTCATACTCTGGGTCTCGTTGAGCAAAACCAACCATTCGCCGGCCTCCGGAATCAGTAAACCCTCAGGACTAGCATATATGATGTCGCTAGAACTGGAGTTGTAGCCTAGCACAAGTTGACCTCCCATGTTATAGACTGAAGGAATAACCGTGGTTCCATTCGGATCAACAAAGTCGACGATCACGCCCACACACGTCGAAAAGAACTGGTACAGCCAGTTGTCATTCAGAAACGACAAGGAAGGGAGATAAGGTAAAATCTCCAACCCCAGGTCCAGTGCATCAAAGCCAGTCCTTACATCATCAGGTACATCAATAAGAGCACTCGCTGCTGCCTCAGTTGAATGAAAGAGCAAGTGAATTGACTTCTTCACGATTCCACCTGCAGTCGTGATGGTTGAAAATGTGTCAGCTATATGAACCACATCCAGCAGAGTGTAGCTTCCCAATTGACCCTCCTGATCCATATCGGAAGTAATCACGCTGACACTAACGTCCCCAACAATTTCGACTATTCCCTTGAAGAGATCCGCCCCATTCTTGATCAAATCCACGGCGTCCATTTTCAGACACGTTCCGAGCGTACTTGCAATCGCGTTCAGCAAGTCAAATACGCCTTTGCGGCTGTCTGCAACTTGGCTATAAGTGAGCGCCAAAACAAAGCTCCCCTCTGGTGTCGTGGAGATGTTTTGTGCACTGAAGAGGAGGTTTGCACCGTTCATGAGAGGAATTGGAAATGAAAGTGGTCCTTGAATATTGGTGCCAAACAAAGTATTCAGTATCTGCAGGAATGGAAACTCGAGGATAAGCACGCGTGCAGGATTGTAGCCGCTTGGCGCAGTTATACCAAGGAATTGGCTCAGGGCCCGAGCGAATGTTGCCTGATTCGCCGAGGGCGACGGATCTATGGTATAAATACTCACTGGAGGCAGGCTGTTTAAGCTGTCGACGCTGATTGGGTTGAAAGGATGAAATAGATTGTACGCCTGTACACAGGGCCACAAGTACTGTGAAAGGCTTAGGCTCAGGGACTTGATACTGAATTGAGGACACGTGTTCCAACTGGTAGCAGGTTCACTTGGTGGGCAGAAAATCACGATTGTGTTTGCACTCGCTCCACTCGCCTCGACGGATACCGTGGACACAACAGGAGACATTGTCGAACTGCTGGGGCTCAAGGTGACAGCAGCTTTGCCTTGACTATCTGTGTGCGCGCTGGACGAAGATAATATCCCCAGCGACGACGTGAAATACACAATCACTCCTGATATAGGGTTTCCCAGCTGATCGGAAACTGTCGCAACAATGTTTGTTGATTGCCCAGGGGTTTCGAAGACGATTGCGGGATCCGCGGATACGTGGATGCAAGCGTAAACAGGTCCTGGACCAAGGCCATGTTGTCCTCCAGCATCTGTCACGAGGTCGTCGATTATCCAATAGTTTCCTGTGTCATGGATGATGACGTATGCCATGTTTGGCGCCTGAACAGTTAGTCTCGTGAAGGAGTAGGTACCAACGTTGCCAACAGCCCATCCGCTCGTTGCAACAAGATTGCCATTGGAATCATAAGCACCAATGCAAAGCCCAGAATACGTGCTTGTCAGGACACTTAAGTAGCTGGCACTTCCATTTACAAAGTCGATTCGTCCTTCACCCATATTCGGACCTAGCCAAGCGCAAAAATACCCATTAACAACATACTGTCCGTAGTTGACTGATGGGTCGGTTAGCGATCGGCCATTGTATTTACCAGTTCTAACGTCTGAATAAACCCAATCGTATCCTAATGTGGTCGTGAATCTCAAACCTGGCAGAGTGCTCCTGATGACTTGACCGTCTGTCCCCTCTTCAAAGTTTATGAAACCATAACCCGGGGGAACTGGATTGTTATAGACTCCTGCTTCAACAGAGCCAGAGCCAGACTGTGCTTTCGCACGAGGTATCATGACTGAAAACATTGGAATGCACAGAATGCAGATAATCAACACCACAACTATTCTCTTCAATTCTTCTCTGCCCTTCCTCTTTCTGAGTATTCCAAGAGGTGTATTTATATGATTTATGGAATCGCCTTCTATAACACCAAAAAACGTCTCTCACAGAAAAATGCATCGTATGAAATGCAACGGCAGAATATCCGATGATCAGCGCGTACTTCAGTGAAAGCTTTGACGAAAACTCGCTAAGCGATTTATCATGTGAGTCACACAAAAAAGGAAAATCAAGAAACAGACGTACTCATAGATATTTGCCGCGCGCCCATAACAGTGTAGAAAGTTTCGTTTATCATAGCGCGCGCTCTCTGCGGACGTTTAAGCTTCAGCAGGGAGACTCTTTGAAGCTCGGAAAACTACTAGGGAGGGGAGGTCACCGGACGCGCTTAACGATGACCTCGCCATTTGAGAGTTCTTTAATTATGTCCCAACCATCTTTGAGGTGCGCTAAGAGCTGGGCCTCAGGTATCTGGGAGAACTCTTCGCAATGCTCGCCGTCCGGGCAGTCGTGCGCTATTCCCTTCTCGACCAGCTCTTCCAGAGCACGCGCTTCGTCTTCTGGTGTTGAGACTTTCTTCCTCGTGAAAATCCTTCTAACATCATCCTCAGTATAACCCTGGGCTTTCGCGAGTATTTTAAGAGCTTCCTTCTTTGCGAGCAGTTTAACTTCTTCCTCGCTCGTCTCTTTCTTGAAGCACGTCTCAGCCATCGCGCGCTTATAGTCTTCCCGCAGGCTGTCCGGGCTAACGTAGGCACCTTCGCTTATCTTCTTTCCAACGATTTGTTTCCACTTTGACTCACTCATAAACGAACTCAGGTGGTCTATGAGGAACTTTCGCAGGCAGTGGAACCTAACCTGCTTATTTCCCGTAACGATGCCAGCTTTGCTTACGAGGCGCTGCAAGATTCTTGTCAGTTGTCTTTCCCTCTCATAGTTGAGGACTCTACTGTCAGGCTTCGTGAGTCCTTCTCTAGTCATGCGCTCCAGCATTAGCTTAATCACCGGGAGCGCGTCACTGTCGATAAACGGGAAAGCTTTGACGTCTTCTTTCTGAGTTACGATTTCGCCGATGCTTATCGGGACTTCTCGGTTTATGTATGGCTCCAAGTCGCCGCGGGTAAGCCGTAAGAAGTCTCCCGCTCTTAGCCCGAACGATTTGCCAGCGGTTAGAACGTATTTCTCAGTCAAGTCGCCCACGTCGTACATCCTCTGCAGGTCGCCGAGGGCAAAGCGATAATCCTCACGCTTGGCTCTACCCTCGCCTAAGCGTGCCTTTTCGCTCCTCCGGAATTGCAGTTGGACGCGGTGGTAAGCGAAGAATGAGCGCGCTGCTGTAACCCAGACTTTCGCTGAGTTAGGTGAGAAACCTTTGTCAATCGCTGCTTGCTTGACAGCTAAGACCTTTTTCTCCCAGCGGAAATCTTTGTCGTTTTTGCGGTCAGCCAAGATTTCGTCGCCAGTCATGCCTGCGAAGTCTAAGAAGTAGCCCCAGACTGTTTTGTAACTAAATCCTGTGCTCTTCTTTTGGGCCTCAAGCCACTCGGTTGTTGCCGCGTCTTTTGAAAAATCTTTCTTCGTTTTCTCACCTCCTTACTTCGTTTCTTACGATCTTATAGGCAGTGGCTTATTTAAATCTGTGGCTTAAAGTGCCCTTAAAAGGAAGAAACTTAAACATTTAACAGTCAAAGCAGAACATACTTCTATAAATGATTGATTTGTTTTCTGGTTCACTGATACGTATTTTGAGTCCACTTTGCCCCTGTGGTGTGTTTCTCTGCCGCTCTAAAACACGAC
>Ga0315280_10002907_pt1 | contig 27031 bp, 39 predicted proteins | sample YL17G06_40_MG_FD_203697 | JGI IMG/M metagenome (GOLD analysis project Ga0315280, IMG submission 203697) | Sediment microbial communities from Yellowstone Lake, YNP, Wyoming, USA - YL17G06_40 | ecosystem: Environmental > Aquatic > Freshwater > Lake > Sediment | place: USA: Wyoming | collected... | reverse complement strand
GACGGAGCTAGACGAGCGGCTTCGAGAACCTTGAGTAGCTTATCTTCTGGTACAGGCTTATCCTCATAATCCCGAATACTCTGTCTTCTCTTTATTGCTTCCTTCAGTTCCATTCCCACTCCTCTTTCAGTTGATTGTCGTGCTGGGATGTAACCAAGCGTATTATATCATGACCGTCATCTCAGTGCCCGGCAAGACAGGAGACAAAAGAGGCTTTTGTTCAATGACCACTTGAATGGCTTTACCTTCGGTGTTTTCCAAGGTCATGCCAAAGCCGGTCATACCACGAGCGGTGTTCATCACCAGCAATCTTTCGATACTTAGCTGTGGTGTTAAAGCTGGTATGTCCCAGGTGTTCCTGAAGCAACCTTAACCCGTCACCCGAATTATCCAGCTTCATTGCATGTACACTAAAAGCATCTCTGAGGCGATGCGGACTAACCCCTCTTACCCTGCCGGTCTCTGGATTGACCAAGTCTGGAAGTCCAGCCCTTTTAGCGCAATCCCTTACTATTTGCCAGGCTCGATGCCGATTGATACAGAATATCGGCCGGGTATCACCGGCAGAAACAGGCTTGTTCCTTGCAACATACTCTTTCAGCAAATTAAGGGTGTTCTCATCAACAGGCAATATCCTGATTCTCCTTTGTTCCCTCTCACTACTAATAACCCGCCCAATTTCTATGCCGCATCCCGGACAAAAGTGATGCCTTCTGGCCAGTCTGGATTTGCAGTAAGGACACGACAACATAGAACGCGTTTTGAGATGTAATATTGTGATGGTTGTCCGTTCGAAGTCTACATCGCCTACCGTAATGGCGATGGCTTCAGATATCCGGCAGCCCAGACGGAAAAGAAGCCTGATTAGGAGCTTATCCCGCACAGAAACGGCACCTTTCTCCATCAATTCCACGTCGTGAGGATCAAGATAGGTTTTCATGCTGTGTCACTGTCTTCTCACTTCACCGAGACGGATTAGTGTTTTTCTGACTGAGCTGTAGTGTGGATTAAGTCCGTATTCTTCTCTAAGAATACGAGCAATCGCACGATAGCCATATTCCTTCCGGTAGAGCTCTACTACGACTCCTTCCAGTTCCGCAGGTATCGCTCTCGGCCTACCGGGTTTTCTGGTTCTTTTCGGTCCTACTCCGAGTGTTTCCATTAGTCCCCCAAACTACCCCGTAGTGGAATAGTTGTAGAAAGCCTCTCATCGGGGGTAGCACGACAATCGCCAGTCCTATTACCTAATCCGAAAACAAAAACGATTGGAACTATAATTCTAAACTTTATCACCACTATCTTTGCTCTCTGCTTTGTTCAATGCGTTTTTCATATGCACACGGGCAATTATTCTGGCAAGTACCCTCAGTCCCCGGTGATGGTACTCATCCAATGGCAACACATTCGATGATATCGTCTCTATTTGACCCTGATTCGGCTTCTCTGCTGGAACTGTCATTTTGAGCTCAGTTCTCAGTTTAAACGATGGCTGATCGGCTCCTCAAGGCAAAAAGAAACGCTAATATATATTGACAATTACAGCAAATTTCACTATAATTCACTATAAGGATTGAATAATTGCACCAAAAGCAGGAGTTGCTATTATGCCCAAAAAGTTTTTGCCGCATCAAAAAAAGAAGTGGTTAGAACTAAGCGAGTCTGGCAAGAGTGAAAAATGGATCGCCAGAGACGCCGGATGCGACCCAAGAACGGTTAAAAAGGGTATTGAGGAAGCTCGGCGAGAGCGAAATGTTGCCATCGCTCAGATCGAGCTGGTAAAGGAAGCTTTGCGAGATCATAAAGACCAATTACTGGCCGTTATCGATGACATTAAATCTCTGCTGGTGATGCCGCCTGAAAATATCGAGATCCGCATAGATAAAGACGGAACTCCGGCCCCAATACCGCTATCGGGAGCCATTATAAGACCTGATGAATCAGGCGGACTAATGCTACTGGTACGGGCTGAAGAAAGAGTCGAATGGGAATTACTCCAGGAACACCTAAAAGGTGACAAAATCTGGAAGATATTCAAACAATGGAAAGAATCAATACTCGCATGTATACAGGCGATGATTGATTTAAAACTGGGTGCAGAAAGGCTAATCAAGGCTAGAACTCAACTTGAATTAGTCGATGAGATCCCCCGGAGTGCTGAGATAGGTTGTATATATCCGGCGGTCATACAGCTGTTCTGGGAGGTTGCTCTACGACGTTCGCTGGGCATCAAAGACGGGACGAATATTGAAGGGCGTATGATAGCATCGCCTGATGGATACGTTAGAAACGGACCGGGAGGCACTGAACTAGCTTATGCTCCCAATTCTCAAGAGGACTGCAAGAATAAACTGCTGGATGCTTTAAGAGAACTCTACGGGTCACCTGAAGCTAAGCGGGTGTCAATCTCATACAAAGAAGCTCAAGAACTTACTGAAAAAGCAAAGCGAAATTGGGAAGAAATATCTCTACTGCGACTGGTGCCAGGAAGCTGTAGAGTTTGTCGACGCCTGGGAGTGTAAAAAATGAAATAGGGAGGTCAATCATGAAAGTCGCTTTATATGCCAGGGTATCTTCGGAAAAGCAGGATATCGATCTATCCATATCGGCTCAACTCAGAGCCCTGAGGGAATACGCGACTAGAAACGGTCATCAGATAGTAAGAGAATTTGTCGATGAGGCGGAGACCGGCAGGACGACAGCCCGCCCGGCTTTCCGGGAGATGATTGCCTTGACACGGCGTCCTAACAAACCTTTCGAGCAAATCCTTGTCTGGAAATACTCACGGTTTGCCCGCAGCCGGGAGGATTCCATTATCTACAAGGCGATGCTGAAGAAGGCCGGAGTAACGGTGGTCTCGATCAACGAACCGTTCGATGACACACCGACCGGCAGGCTTCTGGAGGCTATCATCGAAAGCCTCGATGAATTCTACTCGGATAATCTTGGCGAAGAAGTGACCAGGGGCATGAGAGAAAGTGCCGCTCGTGGTTTTTATCTATCAAGCCGACCACCCTACGGTTATCGTAAAGTAAGGGTTAAAGATGGTAGCAAAGAACGCACTAAACTTGAGCCTGATCCTGACCAGGCAAGTATTGTCGCTGGTATTTTCGATAACGTGATTAACGGGAAAGGACTGACCGAGATAGTCCGAGAGCTCAATCAGAAGGGCATCCCCGGCCCGAAAGGTAAAGGATGGGGAAAGACCGGCGTCTATATCATACTAACTAACGAGATATACACAGGAGTGTTTGTCTGGGGTAAGAATAGTAAACGGGGTAATGAGCCGGTACGTACGGAGAACGTCTGTCCACCCATTATCGACAGGGAGACTTTCCTGACAGTGCAAACCCTGATGAAAGAACGTGCGCCAGTAAGAGTGCATCCAAGGAGGGCCTCCAGTCCCTTCCTGCTCAGCGGCATAGCCTTCTGCGGCTACTGTGGCAAAGCACTCGTCGGTAAATACGCCAAGAGCGGCCAGTTTGCTTATTATGTCTGTGGCACGCTTGACAAGAAGGGCAGCGGGGCATGCCAAGCCCAGTACCTGAACGCCGATAAATTCGAAACCCTTGTCGTTTGTAAAATAAGGGAACGCATTTTAACTAGGGAGAATCTGATAAAACTAGTCAAGTTGGTCCATGAGGAGATGGACTCGGCAACAAAGTCTTATCAAGACGAACTAGAAATGGTATGTAATGCGGTAATTGATGTCAACCACCGCCTGGAGCGGCTGTATGATGCTATCGAGACAGGCAAGCTAAACCTTGCTGATCTGGTACCGAGGATCCATGAGCTGAGGAGTCGTCAGGAGCAGCTGCAGTTGAGGAGGATTGAGATTGAGAACCAGATGTCTGATAGGCGTGTTGAGCTCGCCGACCTGGAGACTATTTCCGGCTATGTTGATGATCTGCAGGAGTTACTCAAAGAAGGCTCGCTGGTGGAGAGAAGGGCTTTCATCCGGAGCTTTGTGAGAGAGGTGAAGGTGACCGGTAACGAGGTGGTCTTGAATTACACAGTGCCGATGTTGCCGGACGGTGTCACTATCGAGAAAGAAGGAGTTCTACCTACCGTACAGTATGGTGGGCGGTAGAGGACTTGAACCTCTGACCTCCAGTGTGTAAAACTGATGCTCTAACCAACTGAGCTAACCGCCCCAGTGGTGCGCTTGGCGGGTCTTGAACCCACAACCTCAGCCTCCGCAGGGCTGCGCTCTATCCTGTTGAGCTACAAGCGCCCAAAAGCCTACAAATGTGCCGAAGGGGAGATTTGAACTCCCACATCCTTACGGACACTACGCCCTGAACGTAGCGCGTCTGCCATTCCGCCACTTCGGCATAGCTACAACGGGATTATATCCAGTTCATAGTTAGGCGTCAAGGGAATAAAAAGGGGGTCAGGGGGATGGGGTTAATTCTACCTGAACTATCGCTTGGTATATTGAGGCGCCTTGCGTGCCCGCTTGAGCCCGGCTTTTTTCCGCTCTTTGACCCGCGAGTCCCTGGTCAGCAGCTTGTGCTGGCGCAGTACCGTCTTGAGGCTCTCATCAGCCGTTAACAGGGCGCGGGCAATACCGTGAGAGATGGCGCCACCCTGCCCTGATATGCCGCCCCCCTCCACCTTAACCACGGCATTATACTTGCCCAGGTTTTCGGTAACCAAAAGCGGCTTCAGGATTATGCGGCGGTGCTCAGGGTAGGGGAATAGCTTCTCATAGGGGGTGCCATTGACAATAATCTCACCCGTACCCGGCATCAACTTTACCCGAGCTACTGCCGTCTTGCGCCGGCCGGTGCCATAAAAATATCTTTTCTTCTCGGTTTGAACCACCTAATTCTCAGCCCCCTTTGCCCTGGCCTTGGTCTGAGCCGGGTGAGGATGAGCCTCACCAGCATAGACCTTGAGCCGTTTCATCATGCCGTCCCGGAGACGATTTTTGGGCAACATCCCCTTGACCGCGTATTCAATCACCCGGGTGGGCTCAGTCTGTGATAGTTTCTCCAGACTGGTGCTTTTGAGTCCCCCGGGATATCCGGAATGTCTATAGTATAGCTTTTGCTGGCTCTTATTGCCAGTAACCTGTACCTTCTCGGCGTTGGTAATGACAACAAAATCACCGCTGTCCAGATGGCGGGTGAATATTGGCTTGTGCTTGCCCATGAGCAAGCCCGCCGCCTCGGTGGCGACCCTGCCCAGGACCCTGCCCGAGGCATCAATTGAATGCCACTGGCGCTTAATCTCGGAGGCTTTAGTGCTGTAGGTCTTCATTATTCCTCCCCAGGTGATTGGGGTAATTTATCCGGGTAAGGTATAGCCCGCAGGCGGGGGCGGTTGGTCCCGCCGTCCCCGGCTTTTTGGCCTCAATTATACTATTAAATTCGGCAGCGCTCATCTTGCCCAGGGCAACCCTGATTAGACAACCAACCGTATTTCGCACCTGATGGGGCAGGTAAGAGTTAGCCACCATATTGAAGATGACCACCTCCCCCTCCCTTTTGAAGCTGGCTTTGGAGACACGCTTCAGCGTGCTCCCTACCCTCCCGTTAGAATGAGCGAATGAGGCAAGGTCATACTCGCCGATAAGAGACTCGGCTGCCCGATTGGCGGCTTCAATATCCAGGGGGCGGGCGACAAAGTAAGAAGAGCCCTCTCTAATTGGCGAGCGGGTGGGGCTATTCAATATGTAGTAGCTGTATTCCCGGCTAGTGGCATCACGCCTGACATTAAATGAATCATCCACTCTGTATGCCGCCTTCACCGCGATATCCCGGGGTAGATAGTAGTTTAGCCCCTTTATGAATTTCTGGGCGGGCAGGGAGGAATCGGTCCTGAAGCTCACTACCTGCCCGATAGCATGGACTCCAGCGTCGGTGCGGCTGGCCGCCATCACCCGGCACCTCTCCCCGGTAAGCCTCTTTATGGCTCTCTCCAGTTCCCGCTGGATGGAGGACAAGCCAGCCTGCCACTGGAAGCCGTGGTAGTTTGTGCCGTCATACTCTAGGGTCAATACAATCTTGCTCGTCTTCATACCAGCTCAATTTGAGTCATCGGCGCCCCATCGCCCAGTCTCGGTCCTAACTTGATGATGCGGGTATATCCGCCCCGGCGCTCAGCATACCTCGGAGCAAGCTCGGTAAACACCTTCTCCGTTACCTTCTCATCTAGGATAAATGAGAGCGCCTGGCGGCGGGAGGGGAGCCCCCCCTTCTTACCCAGGGTAATCATCTGCTCCGCAAGGCTGCGTATTTCCTTAGCCTTGGCTTCGCTGGTGGTAATCTTCTCGTAGTTTAGCAGGTCGGTCACCAGGTTGCGGTAAAGCGCCTTGCGGTGGGCGGAAGACCGCCCCAGTTTTCTGCCGGCTACCTTGTGCCTCATGTTGCTTGCTCCTCCGCCTCACCTTCTTCCTCACTGAGAGGAGAAAGGGATAGGCCCAGTGCCTCCAGTCGCTCCCTTACCTCCTGCATGGACTTCTGCCCGAAATTATGCAACGAGAGTAGTTCCTCCTCTGCTTTGCTTATCAGTTCGCCCACGGTGTTGATGCCACCCCGCCTCAGGCAATTCATGGTGCGCACCGAGAGCTCCAGCTGTTCCACCGGCATATTATATTTTTCATCGGGGATGGAGGCGCGAACAAGCTGCTTTTCCGCCTCAATGCGGGAAACCTTGGCATAGTCAATAAATGGGGTTAACTGCTCGGTCAAAATGCGGGCGCTCTGGCTGATGGCTTCTGCCGGTGAGATGGTGCCATCGGTCCATACCTCCAGCTCCAGCCGCTCATGGCTTGTCTCCCGACTGACATGGGTTGGCTCAACGGTAAAATTAACCTTGCGTATCGGGGCGAAGAGGGCATCTACCGGGATTGCCCCTATCGGCAGGTTATCGCTGGACTCAGCCTCCCGATAGCCTTCGCCCAGTCCAACATCAAACTCAACATAGAGCTTGGCTTCAGGCGAATCCAGGGTAGCCAGAAAAAGCTCAGGGTTGGCAATTTCAAAGTCGGTTGACGGCTCAATGTCAGCCGCCGTAACTCGCCCCTCCCCCTTCACCTTCAGTATCAGCTTACCCGGTTGGCCGGAAAGGGGTTTTAACCGCAGCGCCTTAACATTGAGTAGAAACTCGGTGACGTCTTCCTTGACAAAGGGGATGGCGGAGAATTCGTGTTGAATTCCCTCAACCGTAACCCGGGTCACTGCCGCCCCGGGAAGGTAGCCAAGGAGAGCTCGCCGCAGGGCGTTGCCCAGGGTAACGCCAAAGCCCTTTTCCAGGGGCTCAGCCCGGAAGCGTCCGAAGTTATCCTCACTTTCAATACACTCAATCTTAGCTACCGCTAGATGGGACAAGGTGCCACCTCCTCAACTTATCGCGAGTAGTACTCAACTATGCTCGGCAACTCAAATTTAGCCTCGATGTCAGCCGGGGTGGGGAGGGATATAACCTGACCGACACCCTTCTCTATGTCCAGGCTCAGCCAGCCTGGAATAACCTTACTCTCAATGCCTTGAACCATTTGCTCATAATAACCGGTCTTGGTGCTGGCTTCCTTCCAGCTGATGGTGTCGCCCTCCTTGACCAGATAGGAGGGGATATCCACCTTTCGCCCATTAATCAGAATATGCCCGTGCTGCACCAGCTGGCGACCCTGCGAGCGGGAGTCGGCAAAGCCCAGTCGATAGACTATATTGTCCAGCCGCCTTTCCAGCAGCACCAGTAGATTTTCCCCGGTGATGCCTGCCTGCCTCTCAGCCGCTTCGAAAAATCGCCGGAACTGTTTTTCCAGGATTCCATAGCTGTAGCGGGCTTTCTGCTTCTCCCGGAGTTGCACCCCCCGGTCGGAAAGCCGCCGACGCCGGCTGGGCTGCTGCCCCGGTGGTTTCCCCCGCCGCTCCAGGGCACACTTAGGGCCGAAGCACCGGCTACCCTTGAGCATTAATTTATCGCCGCTACGCCGGCATAACCGACAAACCGCTGCTGTATATCTTGCCATCTGCCTACACCCGCCTCCTCTTACGTGGGCGACAACCATCGTGGGGGACGGGGGTCACATCCCTGATGCCGGTGATAGCCAGCCCTGAAGCCTGGAGGGAGCGAATAGCCGCCTCCCGTCCGCCGCCCGCCCCCTTGACATAGACCTCCACCTGGCGCAGCCCGTGCTCCATCCCTTTTCTGGCGGCATCGCGGGCTGCCAGTTGAGCGGCATAGGGGGTGCCCTTGCGCGAACCCTTAAAGCCGGCGGTACCTGAGCTTCCCCAGGCGATAACATTGCCCTGGGGGTCGGTGAGGGTCACGATGATGTTATTAAAGGTAGCCTGGATGTAAGCCCTCCCCGTGGGGATAGCCTTACGTTCCCGCTTTCTTGTCCGGGTTTTCTTCTTTTCTGGCACTCAGCCTCCTTATGATATCCTTACTTCTTGGCTACGCCTCGCCTCTGCCCTCTACCGGCTACTGTTTTACGGGGGCCACGCTTGGTGCGGGCGTTGGTCCTGGTCCTCTGCCCCCTGGCCGGCAGACCACGGCGGTGCCTTGAGCCCCGATAGCTGCCAATCTCAATCAGGCGCTTGATGTTGAGGTCAATCTCCTTCCTCAGCTCACCCTCAACATTATGCCCCCGGTCAATAATCTCCCGGATGCGATTGACCTCCTCCTCAGCCAGTTCGCTTACCTTGGTCGCCGGGTTAACACTGGCTTGTTCCAGAATCCGCCGGCTTAAGGTAGGACCAATGCCATGGATATACTGCAGTGAGACTGCAATCTGCTTATTTTTGGGTATATCTACCCCGGCGATACGCGCCATCTACATCCTCCTTGTTATCCCTGTCTCTGCTTATGTTTCGGGTTGGAACAGATGACCCTGACCACACCGCGTCGCTTTATTATCTTACACTTTTCGCATCTAACCTTAACTGAAGCCTTTACTTTCATAGCCTGCTCTCCTGTTACTTAAACCGGTAGGTAATCCTCCCCCGGGTCAGGTCATAAGGAGAAAGCTCGACCAAAACCCGGTCACCGGATAATATTCTAATATAGTGCAATCTTATCTTGCCCGAAATGTGAGCCAGCACCTTGTGCCCGTCAGCCAGCTCAACACGGAACATGCCGTTAGGTAGCGGCTCAACGACCGTCCCCTCAACCTCAATAGCCTCCTTCTTAGGCATAAACTCCTTCCCTTGCCGTGAGCACCTCGGCTTCACCATCAGTGATGGCGATGGTATGCTCAAAGTGGGCGGATAGGCTCCCGTCGGCGGTTAGCACCGTCCAGTGGTCATCGCCAAGCCGGATGCGCCAGTCACCCGCATTTACCATCGGCTCAAGGGCAAGGGTCATGCCTTTCTCCAGCACCGGTCCCGTCCCCGCCAGCCCGAAGTTAGGTATCTGGGGCTCCTCATGCATCTCCCGCCCGATGCCATGACCGGAATAATCACGCACCACGGAATAGCCCCTTGTTTTGGCATAGCTTTGCATGGTAGCTGAAATGTTCCCCAGTCTTGCCCCGGCACGGGCGGCGGCGATGCCGGCTCTTAGCACCCCTTCGGTAGCCTTAATCAGCTCTTGAGCCTGGGGGGAGATTTCCCCCACGCCGATAGTAACCGCGCTGTCGCCCTGAAAACCCATAAATGACGCCCCCAGGTCTAATGATACTATATCACCATTGCGTAAAATTCGCTCCCCGGGGATGCCGTGCACTACCTCATCATTTACTGACACGCAGAGGTTAGCCGGGAAGCCACGGTAGCCCTTGAATGAAGGCTTGGCTCCCAGCCTCTCCACCTCTGTGGCCGCAATAACGTCTAGCTCCTTGGTTTTCATGCCCCCTCTCACCTGCCGGCACAATATCTCCAGAACAGTAGCTACAATTCTGCCTGCCTGGCGCATAGTGTCAATCTCTCGCTCCGACTTAATAATTATGCCCATCTATCTAGCTATGGATGCTCCCTTAAGGGCGGTGGTTATTCTCCTTGCCACCTCAGCCACCTCCCCCTCCCCGTCCACCTCCAGAAGCTTACCAGCCCGCGTGTAGTAGTCAATGAGCGGCGTTGTCTCCGCAAGGTATACCCTAAGCCGCTTTTTGATGCTTTCCTCCCCGTCATCGGGGCGCTGGTAAAGCTCACCGCCGCACTTATCACACCTGCCCCGGACCCTGGGGGGAGAACTGGTGATATGGTATGGGGTCTGGCACTGGCGGCAAATCCAGCGCCCCCCAAGCCGCTTCATTAGCTCCCCTTCTGAGACCTTAATATATACTACCTTATCCACCACCCTTCTTTGCGCGGCTAGGGCTTTATCCAGTGCCTCAGCCTGCTCCCGGTTGCGGGGGAAACCATCAAGGATTATCCCCCTTTTGCCCTCCGGGGCAGGCAGTTGCTCCAAGACCATAGCTATTGTGAGCCGGTTAGGGACGAGCTCCCCCCTTTCCATATAAGACTTAGCCTTTATGCCTAGTTCAGCCCCCTTTTCCAGCGCCTGCCGGAACAGGTCGCCGGTGGCGATATGGACCAGCCCAAGCTCCCGAGCCACCTTAGCTGCCTGTGTTCCCTTACCGGCGCCGGGAGCGCCCAGAAAGATAATATACACCTTTTTCCCTATTTGATGAAGCCCTCATAGCGGCGCATTACCAGTTGCGCTTCCATCTGCTTCATAGTATCCAGAACAACACCGACCACAATAAGCATGCCCATACTGGATAGCTGTATCATCTGGACACTGCTGACCTCCCGGGCAAGGAAGGGCATTACCGCCACTGCTGCCAGAAACAAAGCTCCCGCCCAGGTAATACGCTTTATCACCCCGTCAAGATACTCCTTGGTATGGGCTCCGGGGCGGATTCCGGGGATAAACCCTCCCTGCCGCTGCAGGGTATTGGGCAAATCCTGCTGCTCAAAGATGACCATAGTGTAAAAGAAGGCAAAGCCAACCGTCAGCAGAAAATAGAGCCCCCAGTAGAATAAGCCCAGAGGCAGTGCCGCATTGGGGTTAAAAAGGTCCATAATATGATTAGCCAGATTAGGTTCGGCTCCAGTGGCATTGGCAAAATAGCTGGCAACGACGCCGGGAAAGACAACGATTGACATGGCGAAGATAAGGGGTATCATGCCGGCGGTGTTTACCCGCAGCGGGATGTGGGTTGAGCCTGACTGCCGGTACATGCGACCGCCGCGGAAGATGCTGCGAGAATACTGGACCGGGATGCGGCGGTGTGCCTCGGTAAAATAGACAATAAATACGGTAGTAGCCAGGGCGATAATAACATAGACAACTGCCCCGCCCCACTGCCCCTGTCCGGCAGCGATGAAGACCTGCCCCGCGGTCTGCCAGTAGCCAGCCACGATACCGCCAAAGATTATTATTGATATGCCGTTACCAATGCCGTACTCGGTGATACGCTCGCCCAGCCACACCAGAAACATGGTGCCGGCGATTAAGGATATAACCATGGTTAGCATGGGCAGGGCTGCCGCTGAGCCGATAACCCCCTCGCGCTGGAGGTAGATAAGCTGTCCATAGCCCTGAAGCCCAGCCAGGGGGACAGTCAACCAGTGGGTAATGCGGTTAATCTGTTCCCTGCCTGTCTCCCCCTCCATAGAAAGGGCTCTTAGCTGGGGGATGATAGGCAATAGCAACTGGATAACGATTGACGCCGTGATATAGGGGTAAACCCCCATCGCCGCCACGCTGAACTGCCTCATGGCGCCGCCGCTGAACATGTCAAGCATGCCCAATAAGGCGTTGCGCTCAAACAGCTGGTGCAGGGCGGTAAGGTCTACCCCGGGAAGGGGCACGTGAGCGACAAAGCGGAAGGCTATCAGGATGGCAAAGGTAATAAGAATCCGCCGCCTTAAGTCGGGCAGGCTAAAGGCGTCAATCATTGCCTGCAGCAGCCGTGGTCTAGCCGGCCTCGGTCTCACGCTTCACCTCCTCCGCTTTGCCTCCGGCGGCTTCTATCTTGGCTTTCGCCGCCGCCGAGAACTTATCTGCCTTTACCACCAGGGGATGGCTAATCTCGCCATTTCCCAGGACCTTAATCGGGCGCTTTAATGATTTCACTATCCCCGAAGCAACCAGCTTCTCCGCTGTTACCTCGCTTCCCGCCTCAAAGACGCCAAGCTGGCCAATATTAATCAGGCTATATTCCGTCTTGAAGACATTGACAAAGCCCCGCTTCTCCGGCAGGCGCTTGATGAGGGGCATCTGCCCGCCTTCAAAGCCAGGACGCATCTTGTTGCCTCCGGAGCGGGACTTTTGTCCTTTGCAACCACGCCCGGAATAGGTGCCGTGACCGCTACCATCCCCCCGCCCCACCCGCTTCCTTTTCTTTTTAGCGCCGGGGGCGGGGGAGAGCTTTTCCAACATCATTCTGCCTCCACCTTAATCAGATGCCTCACCTTTTTAATCATGCCCCGGATGGGGAGGGAGTCATCATGGATAACACTCTGGTTTAGCCGATTAAGCCCCAGAGCCTTCAGTGTTTTCTTCTGAGTCTTGGCATAGCCGATGCCACTCTTGACCCAGGTGATGCGCACCTTAGCCACTTACCTCCTCCTCGACCTTAGTAGGGGCTAGCTTGCGTCGGGCTAATTCCTCTTTCGGCTCCTTGAGCTGGCTAAGGGCGAGCATGGTCGCCTTAGCCGTGTTAATCCGATTCGGGCTGCCCAGCGACTTGGTCAGAATGTCCTTGATGCCAGCGGCCTCAGCCACCGCTCTGATGCTGCCACCGGCGATAATACCAGTGCCCGGTGCCGCCGGCTTTAGCAGGACATTGGCCGCCCCGAATTTAACCCTTATTTCATGAGGGATGGTCGTCCCGGTTAACGGAATCTTAATCAGGCTCTTCTTGGCGCTGGCGCTAGCCTTGCTAATCGCCTCGGGGACACTGTTGGCCTTACCCAAGCCAATGCCAACATGTCCATTGCCGTCGCCGGTTACCACCAGGGCGCTGAAGCTGAGGCGTTTGCCTCCCTTCACCACCTTGGTCACCCGGTTGATATAGACCAGCTTGTCATTTAGCGCCAGTTCCGTGGGGTCTATTTTACTTATCTGTGTTTTCACCTATTCTGAAACTCCCTAAAACTTCAGTCCTGCCTGCCGGGCTGACTCGGCGAAGGCTTTAACCCGGCCATGGTATTTGTAGCCACCGCGGTCAAAGACCACCTGCTGAATCCCTTTGTCTATTGCCCGCTTCGCCAGCAGTGAACCAACCAGCTCAGCCCGGGCTGTCTTTGCCTTGCCCTTAGCCTCACCCTCAAGCTCCGGCTCAAGGGTTGAGGCGGAGGCTAGGGTACAGCCTTTAGCATCATCAATCACCTGAGCGTAAATATGGTTCAGGCTGCGAAAGACACAGAGCCGCGGTTTCAGCGCCGTGCCCGTTACCCTCGCCCTGACCCGCCGGTGCCTTCTTTTACGCGCTAGCCTTGGCTCAAGTGTTGCCATTATTCCTTCTTACCTATCGCCTTGCCTGCCTTGCCCGCCTTGAGACGGACTGGCTCGCCAAGGTATCTAATTCCCTTGCCCTTATAGGTATCAGGGGGACGGAGCGCCCGAATTTCGGCGGCCATCTCACCCACTGCCTCCTTATCAATACCTGAGACCTTGATGCGGGTTGCTCCCTCTACATCCAGGGAGACGCCGGCTAGTGGTGATACCTCCACCGACTGGGAAAAGCCAATACGAAGTACCAGCTTATTCCCGCTCTTTTCCGCCCGATAGCCCACCCCCACTATCTCAAGGCTCTTGTCAAAGCCTTTAGTTACCCCCTCCACCATGTTGGCTAAAAGACTTCGCGTCAGCCCGTGTAGTGAGCGGTGCGTCCTGCCGTCACTGGGACGGGATACTATCAGGTTATTATTCTCCAGGGTGATTGCCATATCCGGGCTGAGGCGGCGACGAAGCTCCCCCTTAGGACCGGTTACCGTGACCAGCCCCTTTTCAATGTTAACCTTCACCCCTTCTGGCACCGGTATCGGCATCTTTCCTATCCTAGACATATATCACCCCGAAACCTTTTACCATACTTGGCATAGAAGTTCACCGCCAATCTTGTGGCGCCAGGCTTGCTGCCCGGTCATTACCCCCTTGGCGGTGGAGAGGATAGCTATCCCCACACCGCCATAGACGCGGGGGATTTCCCTCTGCCCCACATATATCCTCAGCCCCGGCTTACTAACCCGTTCCAGCCCGGAGATGATGGGCTGCTTTTTCTCATCGTATCTGAGGTGGAGCTTGATTGCCCGGTGGGGCTTGCCCCGGAGCACCTCGTAATCAGCGATGAACCCCTCCTCTTTGAGGATTTTGGTAATCGCCAGCTTCGTCCTTGATGACGGCACCAGCACAAAATCATGCCCCGCGGTAACGGCGTTGCGTATCCTGGTCAGCATATCGGCTATTGGGTCAGAGACGCTCATATCCACCTCACCAGCTTGCCTTCCTTACCCCGGGGATTTGCCCGGCTAAGGCTAACTTGCGGAAACAAATCCGGCACAAGCCAAACTTGCGAATATAGGCTCTGGGCCGGCCACAAAGGTAGCAGCGGTTATGCTGCTGCACCCGGTATTTGGGCGGTCGCTTTGACCTTAAGACTTGCGATAGTTTAGCCATTATTATCCTCTTACTCCCGGGCAAAGGGCACGCCTAATAGTTCCAGCAGTTGCCTGCCTTCCTCGTCGGTCTTGGCCGAGGTCATAATTGATACCTCCAGCCCCCGCACCTTGTCTACCTTATCGTACTCTATCTCGGGGAAGATGGTCTGCTCCTTAAAGCCGATGGTATAATTGCCCCGCCCGTCAAAGGAGTTGCGGGAAACCCCGTGAAACTCGCGCATCCGGGGGAGGGTAACATTAACCAGCCGCTCAAAGAAGTGGTACATGCGCTCCCCCCGCAGGGTCACCTTCAGCCCGATGGGCATCCCCGCCCTCAACTTGAAGGCGGCGATGGATTTCTTGGAGCGGGTGATAACCGGGTGCTGCCCCGAGATGGCGGCTAAATCTCCCTCGGCTGCTTCCAGAGCCTTGGCGTTCTGGATTGCCTCACCCACCCCGATATTGAGGGCAATCTTTTCCAGGCGCGGCACCTCCATTACATTCTTGTAGCCGAAGCTCTCCATCAGCCGGGGGACGACCTCTTTTTTATATTTTTCCTTAAGCGGCGACATTTAGTCAATCACCTCGCCGCAGGAGCGGCAGACCCGGACCTTTTTGCCGTCAGCCAGGAAGCGGAAGCCAACCCGAGCCGGGTGGTTGCATTTACTGCAGAGCAGCATAACATCGGACACTTGAATTGGCGCCTCACGCTCAATTATGCCTGCCTGCCTCACCGCCCCCGTCGCCCGGCTATGCCTCTTGATAAAGTTGATGCCTTCCACCAGCAGTCGCTTTTCCTTGGGGTAGGCAAAGCGCACCTTACCCTTTTTCCCCCTGTCCTTGCCGGCAATAACCAGCACGGTATCGTTCTTTCTGATTTTCATCCCTTGTTCACACCACCTCAGGTGCCAGAGACAGGATCTTGGTAAAATTCTTGTCCCTCAGCTCCCTGGCTACCGGCCCAAATATTCTTGTCCCTTTAGGGTTATTCTTATCGGTTAAAATCACGGCGGCATTCTCGTCAAACCTGATATAAGAGCCATCATTGCGCCGCTGCTGTCGGGCGCAGCGAATAATAACCGCCCTGACCACCTCCCCCTTCTTTACCAGTCCGCGGGGGGTTGCCTTTTTCACCGAGGCGACGATAACGTCGCCGATGCGGGCATATCTCCGCCCGCTACCACCTAAAACGTTGATGCACATAAGCTCTTTGGCGCCGGTGTTATCGGCGGCTTTAACCCTGGTATAGGCTTGAATCATGCTATTTCCTCAGGTGGAAGTTCCACCACCTCTCCTCTGCTTACTATCTCCACTACCCGCCAGCACTTATCTCGGGACAGGGGGCGCACCTCTACAATTCTTACCTTGTCCCCCCTCTTGCACTTATTTTCCTCGTCATGAGCTTTATACTTGACCACCCTCCTGATGGTCTTCTTGTATAGTGGGTGGCGCTTGGGGGTTTCCACCGCCACCACCACCGTCTTATTCATCTTATCGCTTACCACCAGGCCAAGCCTGGTTTTTCGCTTTGTTTCCCCGCTTTTTTGCTTTGTTTCCATAGAGCGCTACCTTATAGTCAGTTCTCTTTCCCTTATTATTGTCCTGAGCTGAGCAATCCTCTTTTTAACCCTGGGGAGCTCGCGATGGTTTACCAGTTGCTTGGTTGACAGCCGGAAGCGAAGGTTAAACAGCTCCTGGTGAGCCTCCCCCAGTTGCTTCTTGAGTTCATCAGTGGTAAGAGCCCTAATCTCTTCAACCTTCACTTGGCTAACTCCCCACTAGCTTCCTTGGCGCCAATGGCTAGGGCGGTTTCCCGGGCGACGAGTCGGCTGCTTATCGGCAGCTTATGCGCCGCCAGGCGCATTGCCTCTTTGGCGGTTGCCTCACTCACCCCGCCCATCTCAAACATGACCCTTCCCGGCTTGACCACCGCCACCCAGTGGTCGGGGGCACCCTTGCCGCCACCCTGGCGGGTTTCTGCCGGCTTCTTGGTCACCGGCTTATCAGGGAAGATGCGGACCCAGACATTGCCACCACGGCGGATGTGGCGAGTGATGGCGCGCCGAGCCGCTTCAATCTGCTGGCTGGTAATCCAGGCCGGCTCCAGCGCCTGCAAGCCGAAATCGCCGAATTCAACCTTATTCCCGGCGCTGGCTATGCCCTTACGCCGCCCCCGGTGGCTCTTGCGATATTTTACCCGCTTCGGCTGTAACATCCCTTTCCCCTAGCTATGGCTCCGCCGGAGTCTCCTCAACCTCCAGCTTGGTTGGCTGGGGCAGAATATCACCCCGGTAAATCCAGACCTTGACCCCAATCCGACCCAGGGTGGTATGCGCCTCGGTAAAGCCATAATCGATATCAGCCCGCAGCGTGTGCAGTGGCACACGCCCCTGATGCGTAATCTCGCGGCGGGCTATCTCAGCACCACCAAGTCTGCCGGCACAGCTCAGTCTTATCCCCTTAGCCCCGGCCTGGGTGGTGCGGAATATTGCTTGCTTCATTGCCCGGCGGAAGGCGACGCGATGCTCAATCTGGTCGGCTATTGCCCTGGCTACCAGATAGGCATCAAGTTCCGGCTGCTGAATCTCGAGGATGTTGAGTTGAATCCTCTTCCCGATAAGGCCCTCAAGGTTGAGCCTCAGCTCGTCAACCCGCTGCCCTCCCCGCCCGATGACCACGCCGGGTCGGGCGGTGTGGATGGTTACCGTTACCTTGTTTGCCTGGCGGTCAATCTCCACATCGGAGATAGCGGCTTCAGCGCCTATGGACTGGATAGCCTGGCGAAGCCTCAGGTCTTCGTGTAAAAATTCAGAGTAGTTCTTCTCGGCATACCACCTGGATTGCCAGTCGCGTATGACCCCAAGTCTAAAGCCTAAAGGATGAACCTTGTGACCCAATTACTCTTCCTCCTCAGCAACGATGACTGTTATATGGCTGGAACGCCTGAGGACGGGGTTTACCCGCCCCCGCGTCCCCGGCCGATACCGCTTCATGGTTCTCCCCTCGTCAGCAAAGATTTTGACAATCTTCAGCTCGGAGGGGGTGAGCTGAAAATTGTTCTCGGCATTAGCCGCCGCTGATTTCACCACCTTGGCCACCACCTTAGCCGTGGGGGTAGGGGTAAACTTAAGCAGGTTGAGTGCCTCGTCTATCCTCTTTCCCCGCACCAGGTCTATCACCAGGCGCACCTTGCGTGGTGGTATGCCGATATCTTTGGCTACTGCCTTCACTTCCATTTCCGCCTTACTTCCTTAGGTAGTAGTAGGGGTAGTAGTAGTGGTAGTTTTCTCAACCTTGGTCATATGTCCCCGGAAGGTCCGCGTCGGGGCAAACTCGCCCAGCTTGTGCCCGACCATATTTTCGGTGATATAGATGGGCACGTGCCGCCGGCCATCATGGACGCCGATGGTAATCCCCACCATCTCGGGCACGATGGTAGACCAGCGCGACCAGGTCTTGATTACCGTCTTCTCCTCGGCGTGGCTCATGGCCGCCACCTTCTTTAGCAGTTTGGCGTCAACGGCGGGACCCTTCTTAGTTGACCGTGACATGGCTTACTTCCCTCTCCGCTTGATAATCAACTTATCTGAAGCCTTGGGCTTGCGCGTCTTGTAGCCCAGGGCGGGCTTACCCCAGGGTGTCTTCGGTCCGGGCAAGCCTATCGGGGCTCTACCTTCGCCGCCACCATGGGGATGGTCACGGGGGGTCATCGCTGAGCCCCTCACCGTGGGGCGTATGCCCAGCCAGCGTTTGCGCCCTGCCTTGCCCAGGCTGATACTGCGATGGTCAACATTTCCTAGCTGCCCGATAGTCGCCAGGCAGTCGCTGCGGATACGCCGCAGCTCGCCGGAGGGCAATCTGACTAGGGCGTGTTCGCCCTCCTTGGCCATCAGTTGGGCGGCGGCGCCGGCACTTCGCACCAGCTGCCCGCCTCCCCCTACCTCCAGCTCAATATTGTGTATTAGCGTCCCCGTCGGGATTAGCTTTAGGGGTAGGGCGTTGCCCGCTTTAATTTCGGCATCGCTGCCTGACTTTATGATATTGTCAACCTCAAGCCCCAGCGGGGCCAGGATGTAACGCTTCTCCCCGTCAGCGTAATAAATCAGGGCAATGCGGGCGGAGCGGTTGGGGTCGTATTCAATTGAGACCACCCTGCCCGGGATACCAAGCTTATCACGCTTGAAATCAAGTATGCGTAGCCGGCGTTTTGCCCCACCACCGCGGTGGCGGACGGTTACCTTCCCCTGATTACTGCGCCCCGCCTTCTTCTTCAGGGGCAGGACTAGTGATTTCTCCGGCTTGGTTTTGGTTATTTCCTCAAAGGTGGCGCCGGTCATGCCCCGTCTACCCGGGGAAGTGGGGCGATATATCTTTAGTGCCACTTAGACCCCCTCCACAATTTCTATCTTGTCCCCTGCCTTGAGGGTAACGAGTGCCTTCTTCCACGGTGGGTTAATGACCCATCTTCCCCGCATCCTCCGCCCCTTGCCCGGCACGATTATCACATTAACCTGGGTTACCGTGACGTTAAATGCTTTTTCTACAGCCTCTTTAACCTGTTTCTTATTCGCCTCTCCAGCGACCTCAAAGGCGTACTTGCCCTGAGCCTGAAGGGCGGCGTTCTTCTCCGTTACCAGGGGGCGGCGCAATACCTCATACAGATGCATTGCTTCCTCCCCATAGCTTTACCCCAGAAATCTCCGATTTCTGGGGGCCCCATAGTTCCTCTGCCCTGCGCACCGCCGCCTCGGTCATTAATAACCTCTTGTAGGTGAGGATGTCAACCACATTGAGTATATTGGCGGGCAGGGTCTTAACCCCTGCCAGGTTACGAGCTGACTTAACTACGTTTTCCTCCGGCTTACCGGTAACGATAAGGGCTGAGGAATCCACCCCCAGCGCCGCCAGAATCCCTACCATCTCCCTGGTCTTGGGCTGGCCAAGCTCCAGTTTCTCCAGAACCGTTAGCTCCTCATCCCTTGCCTTAGCCGATAGGGCGCACCTCAGTGCCAGCCGTCTCATCTTCTTCGGCATTTCCTGGTGGTAACTCCTTGGCCTGGGACCGAAGGCGACGCCGCCACCCCGGCGCGTTGGCGAGCGTCTCCTGCCCGCCCGCGCCATGCCGGTGTGCTTCTGCCGGTATAGCTTTCGGCTGCTGCCGACAACCTCGCCGCGAGTTTTGGTGCTGGCTGTTCCCTGGCGGGCGTTTGCCCTCTGCCTTACCACGGCTTGATGCACCACTGCCTCGTTAAAGGGCGCGGCAAAGACGTGGTCGCTTACCTCAATGTGTTTAACCACCTCGCCGCTAAGGCTATAAACCGGCACCTTCACCTACTTCCTCCCCTCGGTTTTCTTTATCAGTAGCAGCCCGTTCCTTGCCCCGGGGACAGCCCCCTTAATCAGCAACAGGTTACGAGCCGGGTCAGCCTTACATACCTCCAGATTGCGCGCCGTCACCCGATTGTTACCCATATGTCCTGCCATCCGCATCCCCTTGAGCACCCTGCCCGGGGAGGTGGTGGCGCCGATAGAGCCGGGGGCGCGGTGGCGGTCAGACTGTCCGTGGGTCTTTGGCCCGCCGGCAAAGTGGTGTCGTTTCACCACCCCGGCAAAGCCCTTACCCTTTGACACCCCGCTAATATCAACCAGGTCGCCCTCTTTAAAAAGGCTGACATCAACCTTATCCCCCACCTTAATCGCTTCAGGGTCAGCCACCCTGAATTCTCGTAGGTATTTAGACTGCTCCCGCTTGGACTGGCCAAATCCGAGCCGGGCAGCGTTATATCCGTCCTTAGCCTTGGTCTTGACCTGGGTCACAATGCAGGGGCCAGCCTCGATGGCGGTAACTGCCTCAACCTCGCCATCGTCCTTGAAGAACCGCCCCATGCCCAGCTTTTTGCCAATAATCCCTTGAACCATATCCTTAAGACCTTATAGCTTAATGTCTATTTCAACCCCTCCCGGCAGATTCAGGCTGCTCAGGGCGTCTATCGTCTTGGAGGTGGTCTCAACGATATCAATCAGACGCTTATGGGTTCTAATCTCAAACTGCTCCTGCGAGTCCTTGTCAATAAAGGGGGAGCGGATAACGCTGAAGCGCTTGATGCGCGTTGGCAGCGGCACCGGTCCCACGACCACCGCCCCGGTCCGCTCCACGGCAGCGACAATCTGCTCCGCCGACTGGTCAAGAATCTTGTGGTCATAACTCTTTAGCTTAATCCGAATTTTCTGCTTCGGCATATAGAACCCCTATCTAACCGTGGCCTTACCCATTATCTCGTCTGCCAGCTCGGCAGACACCTCCTGGTAGCGATAAAATTCCAGGGTATGAGTCGCCCTCCCCTGGGTTAGCGAGCGGAGACTGGTGGCGTAGCCGAAGGTCTCGGCTAAGGGTACCAGGACACGAATAACCACCAGCTCCTGGCGGGTCCCTACGGACTCAACATGTCCCCGCCTTGAATTCAGGTCACCCATTATATCACCAAAGAAAGGCTCTGGTGCAACTATTTCCAGCTTCATAATCGGCTCAAGAAGGATAGGCTTGGCCTTCATCACGCCCTCCTTTAGCGCCATTGAAGCCGCCATCTTGAACGCCATCTCCGAAGAGTCAACCTCGTGGTAGCTGCCGTCATAGATGGTTGCCCTGATGTCAACCACCGGATAGCCAGCCATAACCCCGTTCTCCATCGCCTCCTTGATGCCCATCTCTACCGCCGGGATATACTCCTTGGGGATAGCCGCCCTTTTAATATCATCAACAAATTCAAAGCCGCTGCCCCGCTCCATAGGCTCAAGCCGGAGCCAGACATGGCCGTACTGCCCCCGCCCCCCGCTCTGCCGGATAAACCTCCCCTCCGCCGTCACCGGTGTGGTGATGGTCTCCTTGTAGGCAACCTTGGGCTTCCCCACCTTTGCCCCGACGCCAAATTCACTGAGCAGTCTGTCTACCAGATACTCAAGGTGAAGCTCGCCCATCCCCGAGATAATTATCTGCCCCGCCTCATGGTCGTAGTTTACCTTGAAGGTAGGGTCTTCCTCAGTCAGGCGTTTCAGGGCTACTCCAAGCCTTTCCTGGTCAGCCCGGCTTGTGGGCTCAACGGCGACCGAGAGCACCGGCTCAGGGAAGCGGATTGGTTCCAGAAGCACCGGCTGGGAGTAATGGCACAGGGTATCGCCGGTGAAGGTATTCTTAAGACCCAGGGTAGCCGCGATATCCCCGGTATCAGCCTCGGTTATCTCCTCACGGCGGTTGGCGTGCATCCGCAGTAACCTTCCGATGCGCTCCCTCTTGCCCCGGGTGGCGTTAAGCACCTGCGCTCCCACCTTCACCCTGCCGGAATACACCCTGAAATAGACCAGTCTGCCGACAAAGGGGTCGGAGACTGCCTTGAAGGCCAGGGCGGAGAAGGGGGCATCGTCTCTCGGTGGGCGGGTGACCTCGCCGCCTCCCCTGATGTCAATAGCCCTTACCGGTGGCATATCCATCGGCGAGGGAAGATAGCTCACGATGGCATCAAGTAACGGCTGAATACCCTTGTTCTTCAGGGCACTGCCGCAGAGGATAGGTACCCCTTTTGCCGCCCGGGTTACCCTACTTAGCGCCCCTCTTAACTCAGCGGGGGTAACACCGCCCCCCTTGAGGTAAGCTTCCATAATCTGGTCATCAGTCTCAGACAGCCTCTCAATCAGCATCTGGCGAGACTGCTCACACCTTGCCCGCTCTGATTCGGGAATAGCCACCTCAACCGCTGGCAAATTGGGGTTAATGTCAAATTGCCATGCCTTGTTCTCCACAAGGTCAATAATGCCGGCAAACGATTCTTCGCTGCCCAGGGGCAGTTGCACGGGCAGGGGGTTGGCGTGTAGCTGGTCTTTAATCATGGACAGGGTACGCTCAAAGTTGGCGCCAACCCGGTCCATCTTATTGATGAAGCAGATTCTAGCCACGCCATATCTATTCGCCTGCCGCCATACCGTCTCCGACTGGGCCTCAACCCCAGCCACGGCGTCAAAGACCACCACCCCGCCATCCAGCACCCGGAGGCTTCGCTCCACCTCGGCGGTAAAATCAACATGCCCCGGGGTGTCGATGATATTGATGCGGTGCTCCTGCCAGTAGCAGGTGGTGGCGGCGGCGGTGATGGTAATGCCGCGCCTCTTCTCCTCATCCATCCAGTCCATCACTGCCGTGCCCTCATCCACCTCACCAATCTTATAGGTCCTACCGGTATAGTACAGGATTCTTTCGGTAATGGTGGTCTTACCGGCATCAATATGGGCGATAATAGCAATATTACGTATATGTTCTAATGGAAAACTCCTGGGCACAGTCCCCTCCTCACCATCGGTAGTGGGCAAAGGCTCTATTAGCCTCCGCCATCTTGTGAGTATCCTCACGCTTCTTTATCGTTGTCCCCTGCCCTTGGGAGGCATCACTGAGTTCCGCCGCCAGCTTTTCTGCCATGGATTTACCCGCCCTGGCTCGGGCTGAGTTTACCAGCCAGCGCAAAGCCAGGGACCGCCCCCGCTCCGGTCTAACCTCTACCGGTACCTGATAGGTAGCGCCCCCAACGCGGCGTGGCTTGACCTCAAGCTGGGGGGTGGCATTCCTCACCGCCTGTTCCAAAAAATTGGCTGGTTCTTTTGCCCCTTGATGTTCAATAATGTCCAGGGCACCGTAGACTATTCTCTCCGCCAGGCTCTTCTTACCCCCTGTCATCACCTTGTTAATCAACCTGGCGACGATTTCATTATCATATCTGGCATCAGTGGGAATCTGTCTTATTATTGCACGAGCTCGTCTTGGCATTTCCGTCTCTTATGTTTCAGTAGCCTCAGCTGCTGGTGCCGCCTCAGCTGCTGGGGCAGCCACAACCGGTTGGGCACCCTTTTTGCTTCCGTACTTACTTCGCCCCTGGCGGCGGTTGACCACCCCGGTGGCATCCAGTGCCCCGCGGATGATATGGTAGCGGACGCCGGGTAGGTCCTTCACCCTTCCGCCCCTAATTAAGACCACCGAGTGTTCCTGAAGCTCATGCCCCTCACCGGGGATATAAGCGGTTACCTCTATGCCACTGGTCAGCCTCACCCTGGCTACTTTGCGCAGTGCCGAATTAGGCTTCTTTGGGGTGGTAGTCTTAACCTGGACACATACCCCCCTCTTCTGTGGGGAGCCCTTCCCCGGCACAAGCCTGTTCTTAAGCGCATTGTAGCTAAGGCGCAGCGCTGGCGATTTGGTCTTCTTGACTATCCGCTTGCGCCCTTTCCGGATAAGCTGGTTAACCGTAGGCACCTCTTCCTCCTTGCCCCTACAATTTAAATGGATGAGCCAAAGCTCATCCATTTAAGGCTGATGACCACCAGCCAAACTACTGAGCGTTAGGCTGTAATATTAGCACACTAATAGCTAGATGTCAACAAATCTGGTATAAATGGGATTTTTTATTAACCTCACCCCCTTTATCCCCCTCTCCTTTTAAAAGGAGAGGGGGAAGAATGAAAAAAGAGGGGCTAGCGCCCCTCTTAGACGCCCTCTTAATTTAGTCTTCTTCAGAAGGAGAGTTTGAGAGAGGCGAAGCCTCTCTCAATTAAATATTCCCCCCTTCCCTTACAAGGGAAGGGGGGCAGGGGGATAGGTTGCTAAATAATCTAAATAAATTATCTTGACAAAGTAGAAAAATAGTAAAAGTAGAACTATTGACAAAATAGTAAAAGTAGGTTATACTTTAACAGCATGAAGCACATTGAGACATGAATCGGTGAACTTGGTGACGCATGCCAAGCAGCGGCTTGGTGAGATTCACCAAGCCGCCTTTTTGTGTCCTGTACATTAACAATTGAATACTGAGGGCTAATATCAAATCTGAAGCAGGTCAAGCGGAATAAGGCGCACGGTGGACGCCTTGGCATCAAGGGCCGAAGAAGGGCGTGGCAAGACTGCGATAAGCCTCGGCGAGCTGTCGAGCAAGCCTAGCCGGGGATTCCCGAATGGGGCAACCCGTCCTTCCTAAAGAAGGACACCCCCAGCTCAACACATAGGCTGGGGGAGGTAAGCGGGGGAAGTGAAACATCTCAGTACCCCGAGGAAAGGATAAGTATTCCCTGAGTAGTGGCGAACGAAAGGGGATAAGCCCAAACCCTGTAGGCTCAGTGGCTCTGGGGCCTAAGCTTATGGGGGGTTGTAAGGCAGACATGACCCAGCCCGGAATGGGTCAAAGGAGTTAGAAACCGAACCCTAGTTGAAGGTCTCTGGAAAGGGTAACCATAGAGGGTGAGAGTCCCGTAGATGAAAGGGGTAGGCTCCTTGTCTGTACTTGAGTACCACGGGACACGAGAAATCCTGTGGGAAGCTGGTGGGACCACCTTCCAAGGCTAAATACCCTTGATGACCGATAGTGAACAAGTACCGTGAGGGAAAGGTGAAAAGCACCCCAGGAGGGGAGTGAAATAGAACCTGAAACCGTGTGCCGACAAGCGGTCAGAGGAGCGCAAGCTCTGATGGCGTGCCTATTGAAGAATGAGCCGGTGAGTTGATCTATGTGGCTGGTTAAGCAACTTTAGTTGCGGAGCCATAGCGAAAGCGAGTCTTAATAGGGCGGTTTGGTTGCATGGATCAGACGCGAAGCGGGGTGAGCTATCCATGGCCAGGGTGAAGCTTCGATAAAATCGGAGTGGAGGCCCGAACTCGTCAGTGTTGCAAAACTGTGGGATGAGCTGTGGATAGGGGTGAAATGCCAACCGAACTCCGTGATAGCTCGTTCTCCCCGAAATGCATTGAGGTGCAGCCTCAGGCGATAGTTAATGGAGGTAGGGCTCTGGATGGACTAGGGGGCAAGAAGCTTACCAACTCCAATCAAACCACGAATGCCATTAAGTTAGAGCCTGGGAGTGAGACTGTGGGGGATAAGCTCCATGGTCGAGAGGGAAACAGCCCAGACCACCAGCTAAGGTCCCTAAGCGCAGGCTAAGTGGGCAAGGAAGTAGCACTGCACAGACAGCCAGGAGGTTGGCTTAGAAGCAGCCACCCTTTAAAGAATGCGTAACAGCTCACTGGTTGAGTGGTACTGCGCCGACAATTTAACGGGGCTTAAGCCTGTCACCGAAGCTGTGGCTCTCCGACTTATGTCGGGGGGGGTAGGGGAGCGTTCCCTTGGCAGTAAAGCTGTTACGTAAGTAATGGTGGAGTCAAGGGAAGTGAGAATGCCGGCATGAGTAGCGTAAGGTGTGTGAGAAACACGCCCACCGAAAACCTGAGGTTTCCTACGGAAGGTTAATCCGCGTAGGGTTAGTCGGGCCTAAGCCGAGGCCGAAAGGCGTAGGCGATGGACAACGGGTTAATATTCCCGTACCGTCCCTACTGAGGCAAAGGGGGGACACGGGAGGGTAGGCTGAGCGTACCCAATGGACATGGTGCGTCTTCCACTATAGGTGATGCCGGGGCAGGAAAATCCACCCCGGATTTAGCTGAAGGTGGGGGGAAGTTGAGGAGAAATCCAAGATAACTTAGCTCATCCCATGCCGTCGAGAAAAGCCTCGTTGCCGATGAAGTAGGAGCGACCGTACCGCAAACCGACTCTGGTAGGTAGGGATAAACGTCCCAAGGTGTTCGAGACAACCCTCGTTAAGGAACTCGGCAATTTAACCCCGTAACTTAGGGAAAAGGGGTGCCCGGTTTACCGGGTGGCACAGAATTGGCCCAGGCGACTGTTTAACAAAAACACAGGTCTCTGCTAAAGCGAAAGCTGAAGTATAGGGGCTGATACCTGCCCAGTGCCGGAAGGTTAAGGGGAGGGGTTAGCGTAAGCGAAGCCCTGAACCGAAGCCCCGGTGAACGGCGGCCGTAACTATAACGGTCCTAAGGTAGCGAAATCCCTTGTCGGGTAAGTTCCGACCCGCACGAATGGTGTAACGATCTGGGCGCTGTCTCAACGAGGGACTCGGTGAAATTGAAGTACCCGTGAAGATGCGGGTTACCCGCGACAGGACAAAAAGACCCCGTGGAGCTTTACTATAGCTTGGCACTGAGTCTGTACTTATCATGTGTAGCATAGGTGGGAGGCTTTGAAGCCGGGGCGCTAGCCTCGGTGGAGCCACCGGTGAAATACCACTCTTGGTGAGTTTAGCCTCTAACCCTAGTTCAAGCTGGGGAACAGTGTCTGGCGGGTAGTTTGACTGGGGCGGTCGCCTCCTAAAAGGTAACGGAGGCGTCCAAAGGTCCCCTCAGGCTGGATGGAAATCAGCCATTGAGTGCATTGGCATAAGGGGGCTTGACTGTGAGACTTACAAGTCGAGCAGGGACGAAAGTCGGGCAAAGTGATCCCACGGTCCCGTGTGGAAGGGCCGTGGCTTAACGGATAAAAGCTACCCCGGGGATAACAGGCTTATCTTGCCCAAGAGTTCACATCGACGGCAAGGTTTGGCACCTCGATGTCGGCTCATCGCATCCTGGGGCTGAAGCAGGTCCCAAGGGT
>Ga0315280_10002906_pt1 | contig 27039 bp, 23 predicted proteins | sample YL17G06_40_MG_FD_203697 | JGI IMG/M metagenome (GOLD analysis project Ga0315280, IMG submission 203697) | Sediment microbial communities from Yellowstone Lake, YNP, Wyoming, USA - YL17G06_40 | ecosystem: Environmental > Aquatic > Freshwater > Lake > Sediment | place: USA: Wyoming | collected... | reverse complement strand
ACTGGCATAGCGTATCATCTTCTTACTCCCTTCTGGTTTTTGGTTTGGTTTTTTTGGGCAAAACTAATTTGCCAAAAACCGAGGGAGTTTTCAATGCTCAGGAAACTTTATTTTGGACAGGTGTGGTATTAGATAATAAAGCATCCACTTAACGGGGTAGGAGGGGCGATGAAGAATCTGTTTTTTGCCAATCTAAAATTAGATTATCGAAAACTAGAGAGCATTGTAGCATTAACAATCGCCATTTTATGTTTCACATATTTAGTAGTATATTTTGTTATCAGTAATGGTCAGCATATAAACATTTTTAAGGCTATTGTTGTTTTGATTTTTTCAATTTTGATCCATTATTCAGTTGCACTATATACGACAGGTCGTAATTATCAACAATACAGAAGCGGTTCTTTGAAGGAAAGATATTCTGCGACATTTGTGAAGAAAACACGATTTTATGTTTATATCGTATATTCAATTATAGTTGGACCAATATCAATATATTTATTTGCAACGGGAGAAAATTTTGCCTCTTCTTTGGCTTATGTGTCCCTTTTTTGGTTTCCAAATATATTAATACCGACCATGTATTTTATAAAAAAATGAAAAGAGGGGGCAATTCTATAACTGGCTGTCAAAACCCCGGTGTTGAATAAATTTTCAGCATCACGCCTCTGGATTTGGCACGGTAGCTCAACCTCGGATATGGTATATGGTTATCAATACGATGCCCTGGGCAGGACGGTTGGGATTGAGAATAAATACCTGAACCTTGCAATGAGCTACAAATTTGATGCGTTTGGAAACCGCAAGTCGCTGGAGGTGAAGAGGAGCGGGAATGATCTCATCTCCTTTGGATATTCCTACAACTCGCTTGACCAGTTGAGCGAAATCTCGGATAATATGCTGGGAGGCGATACCATAGGCTTTGGCTTTGGGAGTTCGGGCAGGATGAATCAGATCCGAAACATAAACGGGTCGCATAGCGACTTCACCTATTCCACCAGCACAGGCCAGTTGACTGCAATCAATCACAAACGGTCTGATGAAACCACGATCCTCTCCCTGGCATACGGATACACTGTGCGCAACAATATTGCCCAGAAAACGATTGATGGCATTCCAACAATCTACACCTATGACCTCAAAGACCAGCTTGCTGGCGTCCAGGTCGGCGCCACAACAACTGAAGCCTATACTTATGATGGAGTCGGAAATAGATCAAGCTCTTTGGAAAACGGCAGCACCATACACTGGAATTATAACGCGGGCAACGAGCTCACAAGCTACCCCAATCATACCTTCGATTATGATGATAATGGAAATATGAATTATATGAATGAGAACGGCCAGGCTGCTAACCTGACCTACTCGGTTGACGACCGGCTGGCGGAGTACTCCAAGGGAGCGAGCTTGAGCCAGTATTATTATGACATCTATAATCTGAGAGTGAAAAAGAGAGTTGATGCCACAGACACATATTTCCTGTATGACGGCTCCGTGCTTCTCGCCGAATTGGATGCAAACAAGACCATGCAAAAATATTACACCTTCATACCCGGGTCTTATTATCCGCTTGCAATGAATGTCATATCTGGGAGCACGATCAATTCCTATGCATATCATAATGATCACCTTATGACACCTTTGAGGATGACCGATGCAAGCCAAACAATAGCGTGGTCAGGGTCTTACAAGGCATTTGGGGAAGTTGCCAGTTCTGGCCAGATAACGAACAATTTAAGATTCCCGGGACAATGGGCTGAAACAGATAATAGTTTTTATTATAATCACAATCGCAGCTATATACCTGAGTTAAGCATATATAGCCAACTTGATCCTCTTCGTCTTGGCAACATAGCATTCAATTTGGAAAGCTCTTTTCAGACCTTAACATATTCTCACAACGGCAGGAATATGTATGAAAAGAATTATGGGAAGCTTAATTTATATGATAATTTGCGTACTGTGAATTTAATAAGTATGATGTCCAAGAATAGAAACGATGTAATTAGAATGGTTATTATGTTTTTAATAACAATGAATTCCGTACCAACCGCTGCATATTATGCAGGAAATAATCCGATACAATTCTTCGACCCAAATGGGCTCATTAGTGGGAAATGCATATTTTGCCATATTGTTTGGCACCTGGATGCTGCTGCAGCATGTTTCATAGCTTGCCTTCCTGCGGAGGCTGGCGGTCCGTGGGTCCACGTAGCATGTGATTTGATATGCGATATTCCTTTAGGAATTACGGCGGGGCACTTTGCCTGCAAGAGTGAATGTAGGCCACCAGTATGTCCAGTAAAGGATTGGCCTTGGGGACCAAGAACGACGGATGTCTAAAAAGCAAAGCAAATAAAATAATTAGCTAATTATATGAGGCGGTAAAAAATGAATAAAGATACACGAAAACCTTCCGGTGCAATAACCAAAATATTTTTAGGAATAATTATATCAGGCTTTTTCATCGTTCCATTATCTATTGTTCTAGCTCTATTTGATAAAACCATGGAAGTAGGACTATCTCTATTATTTACTTATATGAACTGTATTATATTATATTTATTTTGGAGGAATAGATGGACATTGAAAATAGAAGACAGAACGAAAAGAATTAAATTATTTTTCTTCTATATTTGGATGACAATTTTTATTACTTCTAGTTCAGTTATATTTCTATTAGTTTTTGAGAAAGTTTACGTTACTAATATGTTGGTAGGCATAGAACTGTATTTTTCTTTCTTATTGATATTATCTTTATTTATTATTATTTCGCACCTATCGAAAAGACAAGATATAAGATATTATTTGGTTGTTCTATCTTGCATTCTATCAGGCATATCGCTTCTGTTTAATGTTGTATACAATTTTCGACTGATTGATTTAGTTTTACACAAAATATATTTTATTTTATGGCTCGTTATTTGGACTATAGTTGCTGCTATTAAGGCTATCGCGGAGCTTGAGAGCCCAGGCAAAGAATAGTACAGAATACACGGAATAAGGTATGTGAAATGAAATTAGACGCACTTCTATGGATGCCGATCAAGCCCCCAATGGCAAATAATTTTTCAGCATCCCACCTCCGGATTTGACACCATAATTGTCCTCGCCTAAAGTTATAACCAGATGGATCAATTGGCAGCGATAAGCGATGGTAATCTCGGAGGGGATACGATTGGCTTGAGCTTTGGAGCATCAGGCAAATGATTCCAAAGGCCAGCTAACCGGCGTGAGCGTAGACGGTGTCGCTGCCGAGAGCGAGTTTCTTGTCAGCCCATAATTCTGTCATCTTATCATCAGGCTTAGCTTGAGCAGGCATAGTGGAGCGGAATCTGGTTTGACTTTGGCTTTTTCAGACAGGGAAAAACCCGGCACCCAGATGAGTTCCTTGTCGTCAGCCAGGACCGGATAGATTTTTCTAAGCTCGCGCGGGACTTTAAGTTCAATAAAAATTTTCTTGAGCTTCCTGTGCCCTTTCATTCCCAGCGGCTGGATGCGGTCCCCGGGCTTGGGGCTTCGAAGAGTCAAAGCGCCTTGAATATTATCGAGCGCGAGAAATTCCTGGTCAAAGCCTGAGACAAAAATTGATTCTCTTTTGGTTCTCTCGCCCCGATTTTTCTCGAATTGCTGGTAATCCGAAAGCTCCGCGCTGAGCTCAATTTCAAATTCGGAGGATAACGCGATGTGCTGTTTCATCGGAACCTTGACGGCCACGGCCAGAGGCCGCGCAGCCATAGGCTGTAAAACTGGCTGGTCCGAAATCGCGATTCTCTCAATGATAAGCTGGTCATAACTCCTGAGAATTCTGACTCCCTGGGGCAGGTCAATCTCGAAGCTCGGGCTTTTGGCTTCAAGCAGGCTTTCCAGCTCAAAGCTGTGTTCGGCCTCGATTCTGCGCAAGTCTTTTTTAAGATGCTGAATTGCGCGGCGGATGAGCCTTCGCTGCACGGCCACAGGCTGAGCAACCAATTGCTGAACGGAGAAGGTGACAGAGGCCTTGCCTCCTTTGACCTGCGCGAGCCGGGCGAAAATTTCTTCAGTCCAGGCCTCCAGGCATTTCTCGTCCTCGCTCAAAATTTCCGAGGTGCGGTTGATCGCGGCAATGATTTTCGGGTTATAGCTCTTAAGCATGGGCACGAGCTCGGCCCGGATGCGGTTGCGGAGAATTTTTTTGTCCAGGTTGGTCTTGTCAATGCGAAAGGCCAGGCCGCGCTCATTGAGATAGTCGATAATTTCCTCACGGCTAACCTCAATCAGCGGCCGGATGATTTTCCCCCGCAGCGGCGGCATTCCCGCAAGCCCGAGCAGGCCGGAACCCCGAAGCATATTGATCAGAAAACTTTCCGTCCGGTCATCCGCGTTATGGCCGAGCGCGATTTTTTGCGCGCGGATTTTTAAAGCCGCCTGTTCCAGGAACTCGTAGCGCATCTTGCGCGCGGTCTCTTCAACCGAGCCTTTCAACTTCTTCCACCACTCCGGCTCAGCTTGGCCCGGAATAAAATCAAGCTGATACTTTTTCGCAAGCTCTGAGGCCAGGCGCTCGTCCAAATCCGCTTCTTTGCCCCGAAGCTGGTGATGATAGTGCGCGACCGAGACTCTGAGCGAGAAGTCATCTTTAAGCTCAAAAAGCAGATCGAGCAAGGCCACGGAATCCGGCCCGCCTGAGACTGCAGCCAGGACCGAGTCTCCCTGCTCAAGCATCCGGTGCTTTTTGATCGCGGCCCTGACTTTGTCAACCAGCTCCATTGCCATTATGAAACTACCAAAAACGCAGAGCGTCAACCAGCCAATGCCCGGCATTGAAGCTAAGATCGTAAATTTCAAATTTCACGGCCATAAAAAGCAACGGGCCGAGACTGAAGTCTCTTGCCCATTTTGGCGACCGGGTTCGGAGAAAGGAAAGCATTGGAACGCGAAAAATCACCCAAAATCGCAAGAACTCATCGGATAGGGGATAAAAATGGGCTGATTTGATACCCCAATATATTGTGGTCGGTTTTAAAAATTTCCATATATAGTGCCTATGCAAACAGAAAGCAAAAAAATTGATTTTAAAGGCAAAAAAAGCTTGACAAGGTTTTGAATGGAGTATAGAATATGCACAAAGGTTGAAATAGGAATGAAAAGGATTAAAAGCCAAAAAGAGTTGGTATCTCTTCGGGGCGCTTTTTTGCATAAGATAAGCGAGCAGAACCGGGTGAGCTTGCCCAGCAATTTCAAGGAAGCGCTCATCAATCGCGGCGTAAAAAGACTGGTTGCGGTGAAGTATCCTGACTGTGTGAGGGCCTGGCCCGAAGATGAGTGGTCAAAGCGTGAGGATGGCTTTAGCTCGCTCAATCTTGATGATGACAAGGTCAGCGGGTATCTGCGCTATCTTTATGCGAACATTATGGACCTTGAGGTTGACACCCAGGGCAGGATCATCCTTCCGGACAGCTGGAAGACCGAGTTTGCCATCAAAGACCAGGTTCTTTTGGTTGGAATGGGCGGCCTTTGCGAGGTCTGGAACCCGGAGGCCTACAAGTTTAAGCAGAAGGATTTGGCCGACCAGTTCGCGGTGAACCGGAGTTATGTGGTTGAGCTTTTGGAAAAAAGGAACCGGGATGAGGAGCATTGAGCGAATTTCATCGGCCGGTTATGGTTGCGGAGCTTTTAGAGGTTCTGGCGATTTTGCCGGGCCAGGTTGTGGTTGACGCTACGGTAGGAGGAGGCGGACACGCGGAGGCGGTGCTGGAGGCTATGGAGGGGCGGGGAAAATTGATCGGGATTGATTGCGACCTGGAAGCGATTGCGGCCGCACGCACGCGGCTCTCCCGCTTCGGTAACGCGGTGAGTCTTATCCACGGCAAATTTTCAGAACTCGATACCCTTCTGGACCGGGTCCGCATCCAAAAAGCCGACCGGATTTACTTTGACCTGGGCGTAAGCTCTCACCAGCTTGAAAAACCGGAGCGGGGATTCAGCTTTCTCCGCGATGCGCCTCTTGATATGAGAATGGACCAGACCCGGGGCGAAACCGCGGCTGAGCTCTTGAACCGGCTTTCGGAAACAGAGCTTTCGGAAATTTTCTTTAGATACGGTGAGGAAAGGCATGGCCGGCGGGTGGCAAGGGAAATTGTGCGGAGGCGGAAAAAGGGAGAGGATTTGGGAAGGACCCGCGTATTGGCAAAGCTGGCGGAAGCGGTAGTTGGTAGGCGCGGAGCGCGGGTTCATCCTGCCACCCGGATTTTTCAGGCGCTAAGAATAGCAGTAAACCACGAACTGGAAGAGCTCCTTGAGAGCCTCGGCAGTTCCCTGGCCCGGCTCGCCTCTGCCGGAAGGATGGCGGTGATCAGCTACCACTCCCTGGAAGACCGGATGGTGAAAAACTTTTTCAGGGAAAAGCATGCGGCCGGAGCCCTCAAGATTCTCACCAAAAAGCCGATAAGGCCGAGTCAAGAGGAGATCAAATCAAACATAAGAAGCAGAAGCGCAAAGCTTAGAGGCGCGGAGAAGGTTTAACTATGGATACAACCTCAAGTTTCATAAGAGCGCAAACGCTATACCGGCAGCAGCCAGCCGCAAAAAGGCCGCTCCCGATCTTCCCGATTCTGCTTTGGGTCTGCCTTTTGACCATGGCCGGTATTTTCACGGTTTGGACCAGCTCGCAGGTGAGGGAAGAGCAGTACCGGATCGGCGAGCTTAAAAGAGAGATAACAGACCTGGAACTGGAAAATCATCAGATAAGGGGGGAGGTTGCGAGGTTAGAAAGTCCGGCTCGGTTGGAAAAAATTGCCGTTGCCCAAATTGGGTTGGTGTATCCGGAGCCCGGGCAAGTTCTGTCATTAAGCCCCGGCGTTGCAGCCGAGGACAAACAAGTTTCGTTGGCCCAACCCTCAAGGAGCTCATCGGGAAATTGAATGTAATCTTTTGGGGCTAAACTTAGGCGGAAGCGAGTAAGGCGGAAGCGGTTATAGCTCCGATGGGCTCCCTGAGGGTGGGGGTGGGCGCTTGGGAGGAAGATGCGGGACGAGCCCAAAAGGAGGGTGCGGCTCAGGATAATCACCCTCTTGGTGTTCTTTTACCTGGGGTTTGCCGGAATTGTTCTCCGGACCTATCAGCTCCAGGTTCTGCTCGCGGACCGGCTTCAGGCCATAGCCAGGCAGCAGTATTTTATAAAGTTCCCGCTCCAGTCTCTCCGCGGGGTCATTTACGACCGGAACCTCCGCGAGCTTGCGGTCAACAAAAGAGGATACTCCATCGCCGCGACCGAGCGGATAAAAACTCCCGGAACCGTGGCGCTCAAGCTTTCAAAAATCCTTGGCATCGATCCCGCTAAATTGGAGTCGAAACTCAAGGAAGATGAGAACTTTGTCTGGCTGGCGCGGCAGGTGAGCGAGGAGCAGGGAGAAGCGGTAAAAGTCCTTTCCATTCCCGGCATAACTGCTCTGCCGGAGGAACGCCGATTTTATCCCGCGGGAAATCTCGCCGGACAGGTTCTGGGTTTTGTCGGCTTGGACGGCGATGGTCTTGAGGGAATAGAAAAATTGTACGATAAGGAGCTTAAAGGCCGGCCCAGGTTCTTGACGGTCGAGCGGGACCGACGGGGTGCGCTGATGATGCGGCTGGACGACGAAGACCAAAGCTCTCAGCCCGGAAGCTTGGTGCTCACCATTGACCAGGCGCTCCAGCATATGGCCGAGGAAAAGCTGAAGGCGGCTGTCCAGCAATACCGGGCGCGGCGGGGATGCATAATCGCGGTGGACCCGAGGACCGGCAGGATTATTGCCTTCGCGGTTTATCCCGGGTTTGACCCGAATCATTTTTCCGCCTTCCGGTCCAAAGATTGGCGCAACTGGCCGATCACCGAGGTCTATGAGCCGGGAAGCACTTTCAAAGTTGTGACCTTTGCGGCCGCGATCGAGGAAAACAAAATTCGGCCTGAGGACAAAGTTTTTTGTGAAAAAGGAAGCTATCAGGTGGGTGATGACACCATTCACGATATGAAAGAGTATGGAGAGTTGACGGCTGCTGAGGTCATCTCGTATTCGAGCAACATCGGCGCGGCCAAGGTTGCGGAAAAGCTCGGCTCCCAGCTGTTTCGAAAGCACATCGTTGACTTTGGCTTTGGCGCCAAGACCGGAATCGATTTCCCGGGCGAGGCCCGGGGCCAGGTCTGGCCGGTGAAGCAGTGGTACCCGATTACTTTGAGAACCATCGGCTTCGGCCAGGGAATTAGCGCCACCCCCTTGCAGATGGTGATGGCGCTTGCCGCGGTTGCAAATGGGGGCGAGCTGCTCAGACCTTATTTGGCGGAAAAGCTTGTGTATTCGGACGGCTCCGAGCAAATCCTTAACCGGCCGATCGTGGTGCGCCGGGTGATCTCGCATGCGACCGCTGAGAGCGTGACCAGGCTGATGCTCAAAGTTGTCAATGAAGGCACGGGCAAAAACGCGGCTATCCCCGGCTACCAGGTCGCAGGCAAGACCGGCACCGCGCAGAAGTCAAGGCCGGGATATGCGGGCTACGAGCCGGGAAAATGGGTCTGCTCGTTTATGGGATTCGCGCCCGCGGATGACCCAAGGCTGGCAATGATCGTGGTCATAGACGAGCCGGAAGTTGACTACGCAACCGGCGGCAAGATCGCGGCGCCCATTTTCCAGGAAGTGTCCAAGTACGCGCTCACGATTATGACCGTGGTTCCCAACCAGATTGCCAGCGCAAGCATCAGCGAGATAACCAGAAAATTAGAAATGGACCCGGACGCAAAAAAAGTTGAAGCCAGCCCGGCCTCAGAGCCCGGGAAAAACCCGGAATTCAAAGGATTGAGCCTTAAAGACGCGCTCAAGCTCGCGCTTGAGACCGGACAAAAAACCAGAATCGAGGGCAGCGGATGGGTGGTGGAACAGGCCCCTCCCCCGGGCAGTCCCATTACCGGAAAATTAACCCTTAAACTAAACGCAGAGGGAATGTGAAGCTTAAGGATTTGATAAAAGGAATGCCGATCCGGTCGCTGAAAGGCGATCCCGAGGTCGAGGTCTCCGGGATCAGTTATGATTCCCGGCAGGCAAAACCCGGAGACCTGTTCGTGTGCATCTCTGGAACTAAAGATGATGGTCATAAATATGCCAAGCACGCAGGGGAACGAGGGGTGGTGGCGTTCCTGGCGAGCCGGGAGGTCGAGGCTGAAGCTCATAAAGCGGTGGTGGTGGTTGATGAGCCGAGACTGGAAATGGGAAAACTCGCCTCCCGGCTTGCCGGAGACCCGAGCCGGCAAATGGAGCTGATCGGCGTCACCGGCACGAACGGGAAAACTACCATCAGCTACCTGATCGAGTCAATAACCTGCGCTCAAGGCCAAGAGTGCGGAGTGATCGGCACGATCAGTTACCGCTGGAAAGCAAAAGAAATGCCGTCATCCAACACCACACCCGAGTCGGTTGATGTGATCGGACTGCTTGACCAGATGCTCAAAGAGGGCGTCAGCCGGGCTGCCCTGGAAGTGAGCTCGCACGCGCTGGACCAGAAGCGGGTCGCAGGCATCTCTTTCCGCGCGGGGATTTTCACCAACCTGACCCCGGAACACCTCGACTATCACGAAAATATGGAAGCCTATTTCCTGGCCAAGGCAAAACTCTTCACCGAGGCGCTCGCGGGCAAATGGCTGGCAAACGAAGCTGAATCCGAGCCGGTTTCAGTCATCAATCTTGATGACCCTTACGGCTCGAAACTTTTTGAAATGGCTCCGGCAAAAAAAGTGGGATACTCGCTCTCGGACAAAGACGCGGCCTACCGGGGAGAGCTTCTTGAGCAGGGCTGGAACGGACTCAAGATGAGGCTTATCTGCCCTCTCGGAAAGACCGTCCTGAAAAGCGCGCTCCCGGGGAAGATCAACGCTTACAATATCCTGGCCGCCTCAGCCGCGCTCATCGAGCTCGGAGCGCCCCTTGAACAAGTTGTCCAGGGCGTGCACGCGCTCAACCAAGTGCCGGGAAGGATGGAACGGATTCTCAATGATAAAGGTTTTCTCGTGCTGGTTGACTACGCGCACACACCGGACGCGCTGGAGAATGTGGTGAAAATTGTGAAGGAGCTCGCGATCCGGAGGCTGATCCTGGTGTTCGGCTGCGGCGGAGACCGGGACCGCAAGAAAAGGCCTAAGATGGGCGAGATCGCGGCTCAAAACGCGGAACTGGTGATCGTGACCAGCGATAATCCGAGAAGCGAAGACCCGGTCAGGATTATCAATGAGATCGAAGCGGGAATCTTCAAAACCGGGTTCAAAAAGTTAAATAATCCCGGTCCTGAGGCAAAAGGATACATAGTTGAGCCGGACCGGAGAGCCGCAATTGAAATCGCGCTTACATCCGCGTGCAAGGGAGACGGCGTTTTAATCGCGGGCAAAGGCCACGAGGATTATCAAATTATCGGCGACCGAAAAATTCATTTTGACGACAGCGAAGAGGTGCGGAGGATATTCGGGGTGAAAGGCTAAAATGAAAATCAGCCTGAAAATGCTTGCGCAGGTGATCGGCGGGGAGCTGGTTCAGGGAAAACCCGGCCAGGTGGTCTCATTCGTGTCAACCGATTCCCGCGCGGTCAAACCCGGCAGCGTTTTCTTTGCCCTGAAAGGAGACAAGTTTGACGGCCGCCAGTTTGTGAAAGAGGCGATGAAAAAAGGCGCCAAGGCCGCGGTGGTTGGAAAAGATTTCAACGAACAAGTAGAGCCCGGCCTCGGACTCATAAAAGTAAATGATCCGCTGTATGCGCTGGGCGAGTTTGCCCGTTACCAGCGCGCTCAACTCAAGATAAAAGTTGTGGGCGTCACCGGCAGCGTAGGAAAAACCACGACCAAGGAGATGACCGCGCTGATTCTGTCCCGAAAATTCCGGACCGCGAAAAGCCCGGGGAATTTCAATAACCTTATCGGTCTTCCGCTCGCAATTTTCGGAATCGACCAGAAGACCCAGGTAGCGGTGCTTGAGCTGGCCAGCAATCAGCCCGGAGAGATAAGCCGCTTGGCCGAGATTGCTCAGCCGGACATCGGGGTAATCGTCCGGATTGCGGCTGTTCACCTCCAGGGGCTGAAAGACCTGGAGGGCGTGGAGAGGGAAAAGCGGAGCATCTTAAGCGCGCTCGCCCCGGGCGGCATCTTTATCTTTAACCTGAATGACCCGCGGCTTTGTCGCCTGGCGCTGGGGTTTGCAGGAACAAAGATTGGATTCGGGCTCAAGGCTCGCCCGCTTAAGTCCGCGGCAATGAATGTATTGGCTGACCGGTTCCGGTTGCGGAGGAAAGAGGACGGCTTTGGGCAGCGGTTCAAAGTAAAAGTGAAGGCCAAGAAAAACAAATCGGCTGAGTTTGAAATAAAGGGCGTTGGCGGGCATCTCATCGAGAATGCGCTTGCCGCGGTCTCGGTCGGGCTGGCAATGGGCATTGACTTGAGGGACTCAGCGGCCGCGCTCAAGGAATTTGAACTTATCCAAGGCCGGGGCCGGCTGGAAAGAACCAAAAAAGGCGTCTGGCTTATTGACGAGAGCTACAACGCCAATCCCGAGTCTATGGCCGCCGCGCTCAAACTGTTTTCCGAATACAGTAGGCTGGCGGGTAGGGGAAAAACGCTGGTGCTGGGAGAGATGGCTGAGCTGGGCGACTACTCGGCCCAAGCCCATCGCGAGCTAGGCGAGCTTTTGAGCAAAACCGCGTTTAATAGGCTATATTATTTAGGAGGCTGCTGGGAAGAAATGTCGTCGGGGCTGGGGGAGACTTCAGGCCGTAAAGTCAAGTCATTCACGGAGTTGTCCGCGCTTAAAGCTGAGCTTGAAAAAGAGCTTGAGCCCGGAGAGCTGGTGATGGTCAAGGGCTCGCACATCACGGGTCTTTGGCAGATAGCGGACTGGCTGAGGGAGAGTCAAGATGCTCTTTAAGCTTTTATACGGTTTGCACACGCATCATAGCGCGTTCAATGTGTTCCGCTACATTACCTTCAGAGCCGGGCTTGCGGTCGTAACCAGCTTTTTAATCGTGGTGGTGCTGGGCCCCTGGCTGATCAACCGGCTTAAAAGAATGAGCATCGGAGAAGTCATCCGCTCGGACGGCCCCGAGCAGCACAAAGCCAAAGCCGGAACGCCGACCATGGGAGGTGTCTTAATCCTGGCCGCAATGCTTGTCACCACCTGGCTCTGGGCAGACCTGAAAAACATTTACATCTGGACCGTATCCCTGCTCTGCCTGGGATTCGGAATGATCGGGCTTGTCGACGACATCTCCAAACTGAAAAGCCAGGGCAAGAGCCGCAAGGGAATGCGGGGCAAGCTTAAATTACTGCTTCAGATAGCTATCGGACTTGGCGTGCTTTTGCTGATGGTCAGGCTCAACGGCTACGATTTCCGGCTCTGGGTTCCCTTCTTCAAAAAAGTTCATCCCCTCATCGGCCTCTGGTATATTCCCTTCGCTCTTTTGGTGGTGGTCGCGGCCAGCAACGCGGTTAATCTGACCGACGGCCTTGACGGCCTGGCCATCGTCCCGGCCGTGGTGGTCGCAGCCACCTACACCGTTTTTGCATACATCTCGGGCCGGGTGGACTACACCCAGTACCTGATCCTCCCTTATGTGCGAGGCTCGAGCGAGCTTTGCATTTTCACCGGCTCGATGGTGGGCGCGGGTATGGGGTTCCTTTGGTTCAACAGCTATCCCGCCAGCGTGTTTATGGGAGATGTGGGCTCGCTCTCGCTCGGAAGCGGCATCGGCGCGGTCGCAGTGATAACAAAACAGGAGCTGGCGCTTTTAATCGTGGGCGGACTTTTCGTGGTCGAGGCGCTTTCCGTCATTCTCCAGGTCGGCTTTTTCAAATGGAAAAAGCAGCGCATCTTCCTGATGGCACCCATCCATCACCATTTTGAAAAGAAGGGATGGCCCGAGCCGAAAGTGATTGTCAGGTTCTGGATCGTGCAGATCATCCTCGCGCTTTTCGCGCTGAGCACGATCAAGCTGAGGTAGAAATGGAGCTTAAAGATAAAAAAGCTGTGGTCGTGGGCCTGGGCAAAAGCGGAGAATCGGCCGCAAAGCTGCTCAAAACCCGGGAAGCCAAGGTACTGGTTCTGGAGCAGAAGCCTTTGCAAGAGGTTTTGGCAGCCGCGCAAAACCTGGAAAAATTCGGGATCGAAGTCAAGGCCGGAGGCTACGGCCCCTCTGACTTTGATTCCGCCCAGCTTGTGGTTTTAAGCCCGGGCGTGAATGAAAAAGAAAAAATCTATCTTGACCTCGCGCAAAAAGGAGTCGAGGTCATCGGCGAGCTCGAGCTGGCAGCCAGGTTGGTCCAAGCGCCGATCATCGCGGTCAGCGGCACCGACGGCAAGACCACAACCGTGTCCCTGCTCGGAGAAATTTTCGCAAGGCAATACCCGGACAAGGTCTGGGTGGGAGGCAACATCGGAAACCCGGTGGCTGACCTGGTCCTGAGCCAGGCCCGGCCCCAGGTGGTCATCCTGGAGGTGAGCAGCTTCCAGCTCGCTCAGGCCAAAACCTTCCATCCCAGAGTCGCGGTCATGCTCAATATCGCTCCGGACCATTTTGACCGCCATCTTGATTTTGAAGACTACTGCCAGGCCAAACTTCGGCTTTTTATGAACCAGACCAAAGACGATGCGGCCGTGCTCAATTACAATGATCAGAAAGTTAAAGCCCTGGCCGGAAAAATTTCCAGCAGCCTGATCTGGTTCGGGGACAAGATTGCGAAGAACCACGGCGCGTTTCTTTCCGGCCAGGAACTGGTCTATCGCAACAGCCGCCAGGAATTCAAAATTTCGTTTGCGGGCTGGAAGCTTTTGGGAAAGCACAATCTTGAGAATCTGCTTGCGGCTTCAGCTGCCGCGGGCTGGTTCGGGGTGAAACCCGAGGCGATCCAGGAGGCGCTGGATGCTTTCCGCGCGCCCGAGCACCGGCTCGAGTTCGTGGCCGAGATCGGGGGCGTGAAATACTTTGACGATTCCAAAGCCACCACCCCGCACGCGGTCAGCGCGGCAATAAATAGTTTTGACAACACGCCCGGGAAGCGATTGATCCTGCTGCTGGGAGGCAGGAACAAACAAATTGATTTCACAACGCTGGCGCAAGACCTTAAGGAAAGAGTTAAATCGGTAATATGTTTTGGGGAAGCTCGCTACGAGATTAAAGAACAGCTCGCTGCAGAAAACATACCAGGCCGATTAGCGGAAAGAATGGCTGATGCGGTGCGGTCGGCCAAAGAAAGCGCGGAAGCGGGAAACATTATTCTCCTAAGCCCTGGCTGCGCGAGCTTTGACGAGTTCAGGGACTACAAAGAGCGCGGGGACCAATTCAAGGAGCTGGTGAAGAATTGGAAATGAGCTGGTTTGAGAAAAAATTGAATTTTGACATCTGGCTTCTGGCCGCGGCTATCATTTTGTCTTCATTCGGCGCGCTGATGGTTTACTCGACCAGCTCCATCCTGGCCATGGATAAATTCGGAGACCAGTCCTATTACCTCAAGCGGGAAATCGTGTACCTAATGGCCGGCTTTGTTCTTATGGCCGCATCAATGCATTTCAACCACGAGCGGCTCAGGTTTTTTTCCAGCTTAATCTTGATCATAGCCTTTGCCGGCCTGATCGCGGTTTTCTTTTTCAGCCCAATCCGGGGCGCTCACCGCTGGATCAAATTCAGCTCTTTCCAGTTCCAGCCCAGCGAGCTCGCCAGGCTGGCTATCGTCTTGTACTTCGCGCACTCGCTCTCCAAGCGGCAGGAAAAATTGAATCGATTCCTTTCCGGGATCGGGCCTTATCTCGCGATCATCGCGCTGTTTGTCATCCTTATCCTGGCTGAGCCGGATTTCGGAGGGTCGCTTTCAATCGCGCTGCTGGGGATGGTCGTGCTCTTCACCGCCGGCGTGCGCCTGAGATATCTTTTGGCCGCGAGCGCGGCCGGACTGCCGATAGCGCTCTATTTGCTCGCCAGCGAAGAGTACCGGTGGAGGAGGCTGATCGCTTTCATAAACCCTTGGGCATATTCAAAGGATTACGCGTTCCAGCTTGTCCAGTCGTTTCTGGCCTTTGGCAACGGCGGCCTTTTCGGGGTCGGGCTGGGTATGAGCCACCAGAAACTTTTTTATCTTCCGGACGCGCACACGGATTTTATTTTCTCGGTCATAGCCGAGGAGTGGGGCTGGGCCGGAGTCATCGCGGTGATCGCGGTGTTCGCGCTCTTTGTAACCAGGGGCCTGATCATTGCTTTTTTCTCGCCCGACCGGTACAGCTGCTACCTGGCAACGGGGATCACCGCAATGATCGCCTTGCCCGCGGTGATAAATATGGCGGTGGTGACCGGACTTCTGCCCACCAAAGGCCTGGTGCTTCCATTCTTGAGCTACGGCGGAAGCTCGCTGCTGATCAATCTAACCGCCTCGGGAATTTTGCTCAATATCTCGGCTAAGAGGTACCAGCGATGAAGCTGATCATCGCCGGCGGCGGAACCGGCGGCCACATCTTTCCCGGGCTTGCGGTGGGGGAGGAATTTTTGAGCAGGAGCCCGGACAACAAGGTTCTGTTCATAGGCGCCCGAGGCGGGCTGGAGGAAGACCTGTTTGTTGACCAAGGCATCGCGGCCCGCTTCATTCAAAGCGGCAAGTTTTCCGGAATGGGACTGATCAACAAAGCAAAGGCGCTGTTCCGAGTTCTAGCCGGAGTGTTCCAGGCCGGATCTATTATTCGTGAATTCGAGCCGGACTTTGTCCTGGGAGTGGGAGGCTATGCTTCCGTTCCCGTGGTCATTGCCGCCGTGATTTGGAAAGTGCCCAGAGCCATCCAGGAACAAAACAGTTTACCCGGACTCGCCAACCGGGTCCTGGCCAGAATGTCTAACCGGGTGTTCTTGAGCTTTGAAAGCGCTGAGGAGCATTTCAAACGGGTGAGCAAGGGCAAGTTCGTTGTCTGCGGAAACCCGCTCAGGAAGAAAGTGCTTGAGGATTTAAACGCGGCGGCCCCGGGAAATGAAAAGAGCGGCAGGTTCCAGATTTTCGTGGTCGGCGGGTCCCAGGGCGCGAGAAAATTGAACCGGCTGATGCTTGAGGCCACCGAGCACCTGCGGCCCCTCCGAGACCGCCTGAAAATTGTCCATATGAGCGGGTCCATTGACCAGTACGACCTGATTGTGGCTTACAGCAAGCATGGACTCAGGGCCAAGGTGTCCCGGTTCATTGATGACATAGGCAGGGAGCTTAGGGAAGCGGACCTGGTCATCTCCCGGGCCGGAGCCGGAGCGGTCTTTGAAATTGCGGCTGCGGGGAAACCTTCAATACTGATCCCGTATCCATTTGCGGCCGACGACCATCAGAGGGTGAATGCGGCTTATCTGGCAAGCCAAAAAGCCGCAATGGTTCTTGAAGAGAAGGACATCGACGCCAAAAGCCTGGCCCAGGCAATCATCGTTTTTTTGCAAAGCCCACAAAAACTAAAAGATATGGCTGAGCAAGCAAAAAGCTTGGCCCGGCCCCAAGCGGCCAAAGATATTGTGGACCAAATGATTAAACTGGCCGGAGCCAAAAAATGAACAGGTCCCCGCAAAATAAGAGCAGAGCCGCAATGTGGGGCAAGGTGCGGAGGATTCATTTGGTCGGGATCGGCGGCGCGGGTATGAGCGGAATAGCGGAAGTGCTTTTGAACCTCGGCTACCGGGTCTCAGGCTCGGACTTGAAAAAAACCGAGCTCACCCGGAGGCTCCAAAAGCTGGGCGGCAGAATCTTCTATGGCCATCGCGCTCATCAGGTCGGAGATGCGGAGGTGGTAGTGATAAGCTCCGCGGTGAGGGAAGACAATTCCGAGGTTCTTGCCGCGCGGCAGAGAAAAATTCTGGTCATACCCCGGGCGGAGATGCTGGCGGAGCTTATGCGCCTTAAACACAGCATCGCGGTGGCCGGCTCCCACGGCAAGACCACCACAACCTCGATGATCGCAACCATTCTCCACCAGGCCGGCTTGGACCCGACCGCGGTGATCGGAGGCAAGCTGGACAGCTTCGGAAGCGGCGCCCGGCTCGGAACCGGAGATTTGATGGTGGTGGAAGCCGATGAAAGCGACGGCAGCTTCCTCAAACTCAGGCCCATCATCGCGGTTGTCACCAACATCGATCGCGAGCACCTGGACCACTACGGAACTTTTGAGCATCTGCGCGAGAGCTTCTCCCGCTTTTTGAGCGAGGTGCCTTTCTATGGACTGGATGTCATCTGCGTGGACTGCGCGGTGGTGCGGGGAATGATCGGGGAGATCGACCGCCGTTATATAACTTATGGAATGTCCGCGGATGCGGACCTTCGCGCGATAGAAATTGTTCAGGAGCATCAGGGCTGCGGCTTTGATGTGGTTTTTCAGGGAAAGAACCTGGGCCGGATCATCCTGGGCATTCCCGGAAGGCACAACGCGATCAACGCGCTGGCCGCGATTGCGGTCGGCTTTGAGCTGGGGATTGACTATGAGACCATTGCCAGGGCGCTCACCGGGTTCAAGGGCGTGCACAGAAGATTTGAGATCAAGGGCGAGGTCAACGGCATAACCGTTGTTGACGATTACGGTCATCATCCCAGCGAGATCAAGGCCACGCTTGCGGCCGCGCGGGAGTGGCGTCCGGAAAAAGGCGCGCAACTGCCGGGCAGGATTATCTGCGCGTTCCAGCCCCACCGCTACAGCCGCACCAAGCTGCTCGCCGAAGAGTTCAAGTCCGCGTTTGACCAGGCCGACATTCTGGCGATGACCGAGGTTTATGCCGCGGGCGAAGACCCCATCGCCGGCGTGAGCGGCAAGGCGCTGTTTGACGAGGTGTCGGCATACCGCTCGAGCGAGGGGCTCAAGACTTATTTCTTCCCCACACTTGAAGAGATGCAAGGCTGGCTCAAGAAATTTCTTAAACCCGGCGACCTTTTGCTTACGGTCGGCGCGGGAAACATCTGGCAGGCAGGCGAACAGGTTTTGAAGAGGCTCAAGAAGGGCAAATGAGCGGCAAGAATTCAGGTTTTGAAAAGGCGGCTGAGAAATTCAAAAAGGAGATTTCCGGCAGGGTTGAGGAGCGCGCTTTGATGAAGCGCTATACCTCGTTTCGGATCGGCGGCCTTTGCGAGATGATGGTCTTTCCCAAAAACCCGGACGAGCTGATGAGAGTCGTCGAGTACTGCGAACAATTTTCGCTTCCCTGGCGCATAATCGGCAGGGGGTCCAACCTCTTGGTCTCAGACCTGGGGCTTCAGGAAGTAGTGATCAATCTCCAGGACGGCCTGACCGGAATCGAGCAGGCAGGACCGAGGAATGTGCGCGGCCAGGCCGGAGCGCGATTGAGCCGGCTGGTCAAATTCTGCCAGCAAGTCGGTCTTTCCGGGCTGGAATGGGCAGCCGGCATTCCCGGCACTGTGGGCGGTGCCATCCGGATGAACGCGGGCGCGGAGAAGAAAGAGATGGGCGATTGCCTCAAATGGGTTGAGTTTTTCCGCTGGCCGGATGGAACCTTCATCCGGAAGAGAGACGAGCTCAAGTTAGGATACCGGAAGATGGAACTGTCGCCCAAAGAAATAATTCTTTGCGCGGAGTTCGAGCTTCATCCGGAAAATCCGGCGAAAATAAGGGAGCGCATCCGGGAATTGCTTAAAAAGAGGCGGCAGACCCAGCCGGTAGCTTTGCCCAGCGCGGGCTCCGTGTTCAAGAATCCGCCCGGGAATTTCGCGGGCAGGCTGATCGAAGAGGTGGGGCTTAAGGGGCTTCGCAACGGCGACGCGCAGGTGAGCGAGCTGCATGCCAACTTCATTGTCAACCGGGGCCGGGCCAAAGCTCAGCAGGTTCTGGAGCTAATCGATATAATTAAGGAGAAGGTGAAAAAGGAAAAAGGGATCAGCCTGGAGCTGGAGATCGAGCTGGCGGGGAAAGAGCAATGATTAAGGAATTCGAAGGCAAAAAAATCGGCGTGATTATGGGCGGCGTAAGCGTGGAGCATAAAGTGAGCCTGGCGAGCGGAGATGCGATCCTGGCCGCGCTCCAGCGGCTGGGCTATAAGGCTCAAGAGCTGATCGTGAGCGAGAATGTCATCGGCGAACTTCAAGCTGCCCAAATTAATGTTGCATTTGTCGCGCTGCACGGAGGCTGGGGAGAGGATGGCAGAATCCAGTCGCTTCTGGAGCTGTTAAAAATTCCCTACACCGGCTCCGGCGTGGTCGCAAGCTCGCTGGCCATGCACAAGCCGCAGGCCAAGGCGGTCTTTATCCAGAAAGGAATTTCAACTCCCAAATACTGCCCCGCGGTCAGCGAAGAGTTCGTGTTTGAGGAAATGATATTTGACCTGCCCTTTGTCCTGAAGCCGAGCAGCGAGGGCAGCACCGTGGGCGTGAGCATCGTGCGCCAAAGAGGCGAGTTCAAGGCCGCGCTCGATCTCGCCAAAAAATATGATGACCTGCCCATGGTTGAGGAATACATCGCCGGCCGGGAGATAACTTGCGGGGTTTTGGACGGAGGGCCGCTCGAAGTTGTGGAGATCAAGCCCAAGTCCGGGTTTTACGACTACCAGGCAAAGTATGATGAGGGCGGCAGCGAATATGTGGCCCCGGCCGCTCTCCCCCCCGGGATCAGCGGCTGGGTCAAGGAGCTTTCCCGCCGAGCTTATGAGGCGCTTCATTGCCGGGGCGGAACCAGGGTCGATTTCCGGCTTCATCCTGAACGGGGGCCGTTCGTGCTGGAAGTGAACACCATCCCGGGGATGACCTCGCACAGCCTGCTGCCGATGAGCGCGGCCGCGGTTGGAATCAGCTTTGACGAGCTGGTTGAAAAGATTTTAAGGAGCGCGATGGCGCACAAGAAATAATGAGAACAAGGACAAAGACCAAGGTTAACAGGGTTAACCGAAAAAGGCTCCATCGGATTCTGAGATGGCTCAGGAGGGGTCTGTTGCTGGCTCTCGCCGCGCTGCTGGTCTTGGGCCTGAAAGTGGGATGGGCAAAGCTCAAGAGCTCGAATAATTTCAAGATCGCCAGGATCGAGGTTTTGGGCGCGCGGCGGGCGGGCAGGGAAGAAATTCTTTATCTGAGCGGGCTACAACTTGGAATGGGTATTTTTGATTTTAGGCTGGCTAATGTGGTCAAAGAGGTTGAAAGCCATCCCTGGGTAAAAAAAGCCCAGGTAAGCCGGGAGCTTCCGGACCAGGTCATAATCAGGGTTTTCGAGCACACCCCGGCTGCGATTGTGCTTCTGGGCGAGCCATATTATATGAACCCGGAACTTAAGGTTTTCAAGAAGCTGGTCCCGGGCGATGACCTCAATTACCCCATCATCACCGGCGTCTCGCTCGAAAGCCTGGAGCAAGCCAACCCTGAAATCCTGGCTGGAATCCAGAATGCGCTTTCAGTCTGGAGGCTCGCAAGCTCATCCAAGATTTTCCCGGCCCGGGCGATCTCGGAACTGCACATCGACCCCCTCGCCGGGCTTTCACTCATCACCGGCCAGGGGCCGATCGTGAACTTCGGCGAGGACGGATTGGAAGAGAAATTTAAACGACTGGAGCGAATCCAGGTTGAACTGGGAGAGCAGTTTGGTTTGCTCAAGCGTCTGGACCTGAGCCAGGCGGACCGCGCGGTGGCCAGGTTTTATCAAAAGGAAACGGATTCTCTTGTTCAAGTAGAAAACAATGAAGGAGCCGAAGCAGAAGCGAAATAGCTGATTCGGAAAGGAGGCAGGTAAAGTGGCGCGGAAAGAAAATCTTGTGGTTGGTCTTGATATCGGGACCAGTAAGGTGGCCGCGATTGTCGCGGAAATAAACCCGGAGGGACTGGAGGTGATCGGGCTGGGAACTGTTCCCAGCAACGGTCTTAGAAGGGGGGTGGTGGTCAACATTGACGCCGCGGTCGAGTCGGTGCGAAGGGCGGTGGAAGAGGCGGAGCTGATGGCCGGGTGCGAGATCAACAATGTCTTTGTGGGCATCGCCGGCGGGCACATCAAGGGGTTCAATTCCACCGGCATTGTCGCCATCAAGAACCGCCAGGTGACCGAGCAGGACATCCGGAGGGTGGTTGACCAGGCCAAGGCCATCAGCATACCCATTGACCGCGAGGTGATTGACATCCTTCCCCAGGAATTCGCAATCGATGACCAGGACGGCGTGCGCGACCCGCTGGGGATGAACGGGGTCAGGCTGGAGGCCAAAATCCACATTGTCACCAGCGCCATCAGCGCGACCCAGAACATAATCAAGTGCTGCAACCGCTGCGGCCTGGTGCCGGCAAACATCGTGCTCGAGCAGATCGCAAGCAGCGAGGCGGTTTTGGGCGCGGATGAGAAAGAGATCGGGGTCGCGCTGGTGGACATCGGCGGCGGAACAACCGACATCGCGCTCTGGTACAAAGGCTCAATCCGGCATATAAGCGTTCTTCCCATCGGAGGCGAGCATTTGAGCAATGACATCGCAGCCGGCCTGCGCACCCCCGCGGTGGAGGCCGAGAAGATAAAGCGCAAGTACGCTTGCGCGATGAGCAAGCTGGTGGGCAAGGATGAGGTTATCCAGGTGCCGAGCGTGGGCGGCAGGAAGCCGCGCGAGCTGCCTCGGCAGCTGCTCTGCGAAATAATCGAGCCCCGGATGGAGGAGATCTTCCAGCTCGTGAACCGCGAGATAAACAAAGTGGGTATGGACGATATGATGTCCGCAGGCGTGGTTCTTACGGGCGGAACCGCGCTGGTGCCCGGGATCGAGCAGCTCGGGGAGCAGGTGTTTGAGATGCCGGTCCGGGTGGGCAAGCCGCAGGGGATCGCAGGGCTGATTGACATCGTGAACAGCCCGATGTATGCGACCGGGGTGGGGCTGGTTATCTGGGGCAAGAAGCATTTCCTGCGCCGGGGGTTCAGGAGCAGGGACAGCAAGTTTGTAAACCGGGCCTGGGACCGCCTGCGGGAAGTGGTGGCTGAATACTTTTTCTAAGCTGAGTTGGAGCGGAAGGAGGGAGATATGATCGAGCTAGTGGAGCGGCCAGTATCAAACGCGAAGATAAAGGTGATGGGCGTGGGAGGTTGCGGAGGCAATGCGCTCAACACTATGATTAAAAGCGGCCTGGCTGGAGTTGAGTTCATCGCGGCCAACACCGACTCTCAGGCGCTGGCGTCAAACCTGGCAGGTAAAAAACTGACTTTAGGGCCGGGCCTGGGCGCGGGCAAAAAGCCGGAAGAAGGCAGGAAGTTCGCGGAAGAGAGCTCGCCTGAAATCGAAAAGATGCTCACCGGCGCGGATATGGTTTTCATAACCGCGGGCATGGGAGGAGGCACCGGCACCGGAGCCAGCCCCACAGTCGCCAGGGTCGCGCGGGATATGGGCGCGCTGACGGTCGCGGTCGTGACCCTGCCCTTTGATTTCGAAGGCCCGCACCGGAAAGAGATCGCTCTCGCGGGTCTTTCGGACTTGAAGGAAGAGGCGCACAGTATGATTGTCATTCCCAACCAGCGGCTTTTGTCCATCGCCAACCGCAACACCACCTTGCTGGAAGGCTTCAAAATGGCGGACCAGATTCTGCTCCACGCAGTCAAAGGCGTGGTGGACCTGATCCAGAAGACCGGCGTGGTCAATGTCGATTTCGCGGATGTGCGCACGATTATGAGCGAAAAGGGAATGGCCCTGATGGGCATGGGCGAGGCCGAGGGAGACGACCGGGTGTGCGAGGCCGCGCACCGCGCGGTGTCCAACCCGCTGCTGGAGGACATAAAGATTGAAGGCGCAAGAGGGGTTCTCATCAACATCACCGGCGGGCCTGACCTTACCCTGTTTGAAATCACGGAGGCGAGCGAGCTTATCCGCGCGGAAGCGCACGAAAACGCAATGATTATTTTCGGCGCGGTGATCGAAGAGCAGATGGCAATGAAGGCCAGGGTCACGGTCATAGCCACCGGGTTTGCCGACATAGTAGCACAGCGGGAAATGAAGAAGCTCTCGCACGACGGCAGGTCAAACTATCTTGACATCCCGACCATCATCCGCAAAAGGCAGGAAGAGCGGAAGACGGTGAGAAAATTCCCGCCTGCCTTAGACGATAAAAGCGAGGCCGACTACGACATCCCGACCTTTATGAGGAAAAGGGCGGATTGAAAATGTGTTAACCGCAAAGACGCAAAGGGCGCAGAGATTTTTTTCTAAATCACGCTCCTTGGGATAAGCAGGATGCCAGCGACCTTACCGCTATTATCAATCGCGCCACGGGATATAGCTTTTCAATTTTTCCCAGATAGTTTGAGGCTGAGTCTGGGGCTTTTTGCTGGATGACTCCGTGATCCCCTCCTCTTCGAAAGTTTGAGACTGAGGTTTTTTACTCGACAGCTCAGCCAGCTTCTTTTCATAATCAGCTATTTTCTGGACATTGGCCTGCTCAGCCTCTCTTAAATCAGATTCCTTGAAATTGGGGTTTGGCTGGTAACAGTCAAATTCTCTGAAGTATTTGTCCAGTTCAGGCGCCTCAAATATTTTGCCGTGGTTTGCATAGAAATAATTTCTCAGAACGCGCAGTTGCCAGGGAGCCAATATTTCCAACATCTCATCCGGTATTTCTTCAACGCTGTATTGCCATTGGTCATCAGATTCAGTTCCGCCCCAGCACGGGTCATATGGATCTAAGCCCTCCTCGGGCCAATCATGCATATCTGTCCTCAATATCTCTCTTTCGACCGCTACTGTCATTACCTCTTCTGCTTGTGGCTCAAAATTTTGCAGATAATATTGAAATTCATATTCGCCCACTCGTGAGAAAGAGCGCTTCCTTTTATTATCATTCTCAGCAGGAGCAGGACTATTACCAAACTTTACATTATATATCCAGACCTGTGGAGAAGCCTTAATAATGAAAGTTGCTTTTCCTATGTTTCCTTTCCATGACCCGCCTGTGCCATAAGAATAATCAAAAAATATGTAGCGGTTGGCTCCGACAAGCGCATATCCATAGGGAGCTGAATATTTTATGCGAGTGTATGTTTTTTGATTTGCAGGAAAACTAACTTTCTTTACCAGCCATCCACCTGGATGACGAAACTGGGGGTCTTCCAGATCTTCCTTTGTGGGCTTATAAAGAAGTGCTTGGAATTCGACCGGCCTTTCGTTCACCCAGGTCTGGAAATTTTTAAATATTCCTCCGAGTTCAGGAAAACCAACAGTTACCGTGGTTGTTTTTCCGTAATTGAAAAATTCAAAAGTTGCGTCAACAGCATAATCGCTCTCGCTAAGCTCAATTCTCACGGTTTCCGAGAGCATGCTTATCTCCGTGGAGTTGCCATACCTCATTTCAGCCGCGCCACCGGAGACAGCTACAAATGTATCATCGCATAATGCGGGCGATGGTATAAGTGCGAGGGCGAAAAACAAAAAAGTCAGGATATAAAATCTTTTTCTCATCTTCCGCCTCCTATTGGCATCTCACTCATCCCCAAAGCAATCAGCTCATTTCTTCTTGAGCAGTTCTGCGTTCTTTTTCTCATAATCCGCTATTTTCTGGATATTGGCTTTTTCAATGTCGTTCAAATCGGATTCCTTGAAATCAGGGTTTGGTTTGTAGCAAGAACGTTGCTCGTTTTTAAAATAATTATTAAGTTCTTGCGATTGAAATATTTTGCCATGCACAGCGTAAAAAGTATTTCTGAAAAGTCTCAACTGCTTGGAAGACAGCATGTCTAGCATTTCATCAGGGATAACTTTTTTATCGTATTCCCATCCCTGGCCCTCACAAAATGTCCCGGTATCGAAATCCGTCCACGGATGAGCATGAGTGCTGCTACCCATAGAAAAAGATTCCCATTCCTCAGGTTTAAAATTCCGCAAAACAAGCTCACATTCATACTCTGACAGCCTTGATATTCCGTATTTTCTAACGTGATATCTGCCACCAGCCCACTTGCCAAAATCGAAATTGTAAAGCCATGCTTTTGGGGTTGATTTGACTATAAACCGAGCCTCTCCAATATTCCCCTTCCAGGACCTTCCGGTGCCATACAAGTAAACAGCAGAGTCCCAAGTGCCATAAGGAGCGGAATATCTGACGCGGGTAATGGTTTTCTCCTGGGAAGGAAAGGTAACTTCCTTAACCAGCCATTTTCTTTCATAGTACGGCGTCATTTTTCGCCTCTCAGGTGTTAATTCATCTGGAGAAATTATTCGTTCATCGACTGTTAGAATGGCCCCATGCACGCGTTTTACCTGGCATTCAATTCCATTGACCCAGGTCTGGAAGCTGTAAAAATTTTGTACACCTTTGGGGCCTATGTATCCTTCTCCGAATTGGGGAAAGCCAACGGTAACGGTAGTTGTTCCGCCTTCATTGTAGAATTCAAAAGTCGCGTCAACCGTATAAATACTCTGGCCAAGCTCAATTCTCACGGTTTCTGAATCCATTCTTATCTCGGTAGCGTTGCCGTCTTTAAGCTTGGCTGAACCACCATAAACATCGATCGCCGCTTCATCGCACAATGCAGAACAGGGTACAAGTACCAGAGCAAAAAATGAAAGGGTAATGATATAAAGCTTTGTTCTCATATCCCGCCTCCTATTGCAGCCTCATTCATCCCCGAAGCAAATCCCAAGTGACCGTGCGACTTTGACCAGGGTGCCGTTGGCATAGACTTTTTTGGTTTCGGTCAGAGCCTCGGTGATGGGGACTGCTTTGATCGCGGTTCCCCGCAACGCAACCATTTTTCCGAATTCGCGGCTGGCAATGAGCTGGACCGCGGCCTCGCCGTATCTTGACCCCAAAATCCGGTCAAACTGGGTGGGAGAGCCTCCTCTCTGGATGTGGCCGACCACCAGCACCCTGGTCTCCAATCCGGTAAGTTCGCTTATGATAGTCCCGACCTTGTGTCCCATTCCTCCGAGATGAATCGTGCCGTCCGCGCTCTTGCCAATGATGCTCATCTCCCCGCCCTTGGGAACCGCGCCCTCGGCTACAACCACGATGGAATACTTGTAGCCTCTCTCAACCCTGCTCTTGAGCTTGTTCGCAACCATATTTATGTCAAAAGGAATCTCAGGGATGAGGATGGTGTGCGCCGCGCCCGCAATCCCGGAATAAAGAGCGATCCAGCCTGAATGCCTTCCCATCATCTCCACCACCATCACCCGGTGATGACTCTCAGCAGTTGACCTCAACTTGTCCAGAACCTCGGTTGCGGTCCGGACCGCGCTGTCAAAGCCGAAAGTGATATCCGTCGCGCTCAGATCATTATCAATGGTCTTGGGCACGCCCACCACCGGCATTCCCTTTTCAAAAAATTTCTGCGCAATCTTCATAGTGCCGTCCCCGCCCACGATGATCAGAGCATCCAACCCCAGGTGCTCAAAATTCTCCATCACCCGCTCCGAATAATCCACAATCTCGATCACACCGTCCTTGTTCTTCTTTTCCCAGGTGAAGGGATTGCCCTTGTTGGTGGTGCCGATGATGGTCCCGCCCACGGACAGAATGTCCTTGACATCCTCGATGCCCAGCGGCTTGATCTGGTCAGGGTAAATCAGGCCGGTGAACGAGTCCAGAATCCCTATCACTTCCCAGTTGTATTTGGTTATTGCGGTGTAAACCACCGCGCGGATAACCGCGTTCAGGCCCGGACAGTCCCCGCCGCCAGTGCTGATCCCGATTTTCTTGATCTGCCTCTCTTCTTTCGCCATCGCCCCTCCTTGAACCTCAGGCTTCGTAAAAAAGCATATTAGACTTGACTAACACTGTCAAGAAAAACCAGATAGGGAGAAGCTGGGATCAAGGAGATTGGGGTCAAAGCTCTAGGGCCTGTTAGCCCAAATCAGAAAAGGCTCTTCCCTCCCCCTCCGATGGGGGAGGTGTGCAGTGGGAAATTGGGGTCAATGGGAAATTGGGGTCAAAGCTCTAGGGCTTGTTGCCCAAATCAGAAAGGGCTCTTCCCTCCCCCTCCGATGGGGGAGGGTGTCAAATGGCCAGACATGGTTTACAGTTTGTGCCAACACATCGTTTACACTTTGGGGACGGGAAAACGGAGCGGAGGGCGCAGCCCGAAGCGGAGTTTTCCCGGCCAGCCTCATTGCTTTCCT